>Ga0315282_10002603_pt1 | contig 32942 bp, 28 predicted proteins | sample YL17G07_20_MG_FD_203693 | JGI IMG/M metagenome (GOLD analysis project Ga0315282, IMG submission 203693) | Sediment microbial communities from Yellowstone Lake, YNP, Wyoming, USA - YL17G07_20 | ecosystem: Environmental > Aquatic > Freshwater > Lake > Sediment | place: USA: Wyoming | collected...
CTTCCCAGTTGGTGGAAGAGACGGTCCAGTCTTCCTTGGCGGCGTAAAAGATGCGCCACCAGAACTTCATGTCGTCGGGCTCGCCGAAGGGCTCCTTGGAGTTGATGGTGGCGATGATGTTGGCCCCTTCCTTGTCCACCGGCACGTAGAAGCCGGGGCAGGGCTGATCTTCGTCGTTTTCCATCTCCACGCCCAACTCCGCCAGCAGGAAGAGAAAGTCGTCCCTCGGGATCCCTAAGTTATTGCCCCGCTGGAGATTCATCATGGTGCCCTTGTGGATGGGGCCGGGGACCTTGTCCCGTTCCCGCAGGGTGCGGCAGGCCCTAAAGGTCCGCATCAGCTCAATGCCCATGGGGCACTGGTACTGGCACCGGCCGCACAGGGTGCAGACCCAGGGCCACTTGGAGTCGATGACCTCCTGTTCCATCCCGAAGACTATAGCCCGGATCGCCTTCCGGGGGTCCCAACCGGGGACCAGGCCGGTGGCCGGGCAACCGCCGGCGCAGGTGCCGCAGGTATAACAGCGGTCCGCCAGTTCGGGCGCGATGTTCCCGATCTTGCGGTGCTTCCGGTCTACCCTTACCTCTTTAGGGGCCTCTTCTGCCATGTTTCCTCCAGATAAAAATTATAAGCCGTGAAACTTACTTGATTTATGGTCATTAAGGGCGGCCGCGGCGGTTTCCCGAGGCCAGCGTCCATTACCTAAGTCCAGAATATCTATGGACAATCTCTTTAGATAAAAAACTCAATCATATTATTTATATATAAAATTTCCACCAAAAAAGAAAGGTTTTTTGCTGGACCACGTTCGATTATATGACCCCCATACTTCATGTCAAGGAGAAAATACTAAATTTCACAAGGAGAGGGCCGCCGCGGTTCGGCCTGCCACCTTGGGAAATATTTGCGTCCAGTTAAATTGCATGACAATTTCCCCTGCCGTCCGGGGTAATTTATGGTAATTTATTCGGTTAGATAACCGGCGGATCTGCCTGGAACTCCTTCGGGCAGCGGGGGAAAGGAATGGACTATAGTCTGGAAACGATGTCGGCCAGCCACCGGCAACCGGTAATCGACATTTTCAACCATTTTATTTGCCACAGTCATGCCGCCTTTCCCACCGAGCCGGTGGATTACAGTTTCTTCGATCACCTCCTCGAGATGTCCCGGGGCTATCCCGCCGTGGTGGTCAGAGATGCGGCCCAGCAAGTGGTCGGGTTCGCTTTCTTGCGTCCCCACCACTCTGAGGCCAGTTTCCGGAGGACGGCAGAGATAACTTACTTTATTCTGCCGGACCACACCCGGCAAGGGCTCGGCAGTGCCATCCTGGAGTTGTTCATGGAGCAAGCCGGACCAATGGGAATCGACACCTTTCTCGCCGCCATTTCGTCGAAAAATGAAGAAAGCCTGAGATTTCATCTGAAGAACGGTTTCCGGGAGGCCGGCAGATTCGCTAAGATCGGCCGCAAATTCGGCGAAGATTTCGACGTAGTGTGGCTGCAGAAACACCTGGGCCGGCCGGGGTGAAGAGACCGGAGACCGAGGACCGGAGACCGCGGTTTTGCTCCCATCTTCCGTCTCCTCTGCCCGGTCCTACACCAGCCAAAGGGGCAAGCATGTATTTTCTGCGGGGGCTACTGGTCATGATATTCCTAGCGGTTCTGCCTGCCATGGGCCAGGGCGGGGAGTTCCCCTGGAAGCCCGGCGACGCCCCGCCTCAGGTGGCAGGGATTCGCCTGGGGGATGGCTTGGTGCGCCTCGAAGCGGTCTTGGGGCGGCCCAGTGGCACCCAAAAGCTGGGGGATGAAGCCTTGGTATTCACCTACCGGCAGCGGGGCGTCCAGATCATTTATGCGTCACTCGATGGCGCCGCAATTATCTTTTTGCAAACCCGCGAGGCCGGCGATATCGGCGGCGTGCGTCTCGGGGATAGGCGTGAGGAAGTCCTGGCCCGGTGGGGCAAGCCCTCTTCGGTGCAGGGGCCGACGGCTTATTACCGCGCCGGCTCCTCTTGGGTGGTCATCTTGAAGCTCGATGAAAACGATATTGTTAAGGAACTCGGCCTCGGCCGGCTCACCGAGAACCCCCCGAAAGGTGCAAAGTATTACCGCAAAAAAGATTGACGGAGTTTCGAATCGACAAAGAAAGGACCGTAATCAAGAAATGACAGAGGCAATTACCGCCCGCCTGGAGTTATTGGCCGAATTGGGCGAGGCCCTGGCCAAACGTAAGGAAGACCTGGTGGCCGCTCAGGGCGAGGACATCGGCGCGCCCTGCACCATCGCCGCCTTCGAAGTGGACCTGGCGGTGGAGCACCTGAAGACCATGGCAGAGGAAGTCTCGTATGTGCAGGGGAAATCCGCCTATGGCACCGTGGCCGCCATCTTCCCCTACGACGCCCCGCCCATCATGCTGGGCCGGGTGGGGGGCGCCGCCATCCTGGGCGGCAACCGCTTCAGGTATAGTTGCTCCTCCATGACGCCCCGCTCCACCCGGATTCTCCAGGAAGTGGTGGCCCCATTTGCCGAAATCGAGGCCGTGACCGGGATGAAAAACCAGGATTTCGGCCGGCGCTGCGTCGAAGATCCCGCCGTCAGGGTCCTGTTCATCTCCGGCGGCGGCGCCGTGGGTGACGCCTATGCCAAGGAGGCCGGGCACTTCGATAAGCTCTTCTTTGCTGGCCCCAGCGGCCTGCCGCCGGTCATCCTGTTTAAGGACGCGCCCTTGGAGGCGGCGGTGCGGTTCGTGGTGCGCCGGGCCTTCGTCAACGCCGGCCAGTACTGCACCACCCTGAAGCGGGCTTACATCCACCGGGAGATCTACGAGCCGGTGAAACGGCTCATCCTCGAAACCATGCCGGAAATCCAGGTGGGCGATCCCCGGGACCCCAAGACCTGGATCGGTCCCATCAAGGTGGGGCGCACCCGCGCCCTTCTGGACCGGGCCCTGGCGGCCTTGAAAGACCCGCACTTCCTGGTGCCCTATCGGCGGGAAGGGGAGTGGCAGGGACCCTTCCTGGTGGAAACCGCGGAGCCGCCCGATGTGGAGCTGTTCGGGCCCCTACTGACCCTGATTCCCACCGGGAGCAACCGCGCCGCGGTGGCGACTGTGCTCCAGAGCCGTTACCCCTTCCTGGTGAGCTGGTTCGGTACCCCGCCTCCAGGCGCCAAAGAGGCCCTAACCAAAACCTTCGGCATGGTTTACGACAACCCGGACTTCCTCTTCACTCCCCTGCGCCTGCCCTTCGGCGGCAAGGGCCCCAGCGGCTGGATCATCGAAAACCGCCACGGCCGGCTGAGTAAACGGGACGGGGCCTTTATTTATAGTGCGGAGTTGGTCAGGGGTTAGGGATCAGCTGTAGCCGCAGGCTTTAGCCTACGCCATTTGCCCGGTTCGATTAAAGCGCAGGCTAAAGCCTGCGGCTACATAATTAATTGGTGGCACAGGCGTCTCGCCCGTGCTTTTTGTAGGGTGGGCACTGCCCACCATCTTTAAAGGTCAAAGGATAAACCTATGGTGGGCGGTGCCCACCCTACATTTGATTGGCCCCGGACTTATCAAGAAGCAGCGGCGCTGCAAGAGGAGTTGTGCCGGCGCGTCAGACTGGAGCCTCTGCCGCACTACCCGCCGCGGCTCATAGCCGGGGCCGACGCCATCACCGACCGCGCCGACCGGCTGATCTTCGGGGCCATGGCGGTCTATAGTTATCCGGATTTGGAGCTGGTGGAAGAGGCGGGGGCGGAAGGAGAGTGCCCTTTTCCGTATCGCACCGGGCTTCTCAGTTTCCGGGAGGTTCCCATCCTAACGGCGGCGTTTCGACGGTTGAAAAGCCGGCCTGACGTGATTTTGGTGGACGGCCAGGGGCTGGCCCATCCCCGGGGCCTGGGGCTGGCCTCACATCTGGGCCTGGTGTTGGAGGCGCCCACCATCGGAGTGGCCAAGAGCCGTCTGGTGGGTGAAGGGCCGGAGCCGGAGATGGCGGCAGGTTCAGCCAGTCCCTTGATTTACCAGGGAGAAATGGTGGGATTGATCCTGCGGACTCGAACGGGCGTAAAACCCCTCTATCTCTCCCCCGGGCATCTTATTACCCTGGAGGAAAGCCGGGAAATTACCCTGGGCTGCGTTACGAAGTACCGGATTCCTCAGCCTTTGCGTCGGGCGGATCAGCTAAGCCGCCGTCTGCAGGCGGCTGCGCTCCGGGCCGAGTCCCGCTAAGCCGGGCCTTCAGGCTGAAGAGCCGCTCCCGATGGAGCGGGCAAATGTGGTAATGGGAATTGCCGCACTCACCCCGGACGGCATCCCATTCCCACCAGAGACAGTTTTCGCAAGCTCCCCGCCTCTCCTGGTTTAGGCAGATTCTTCCCGCCTCCCCGAAGTTGACCATTTCCCCCACTCCCCCGAGCGGTGCTTACGTCGTGGAAAGAATAACTTCTACCTTCCAAAACGTATTAACGTTATCATTAAACTGAAATTCGGTATTAGTCAAATGTTTTTTGGGGATGGCCGCGGCAGGGCCGGGAGAGGGCTGTGGCCGCGACGGGTTAGATGGGACGGACGGCGTCGCCGCTGCTGGGATCAGAAAAAATCGCTCTTTTTAAAGACCAGCGGTTGCGCCTGGGGATGAAGGATCTTGGCGGCCACCACCTCACCCAGGAACAGGGTGTGGTCTCCGGCGGTACAGGTGTCCTTCAGCTTCAGGTCCAGGTAGGCGTAAGCCTGGGGCAGGATGGGGGCGCCGGTGGCAGCATGGGTCCACTCCAACCCGGCGAATTTATCCACCTGGCGGCCGCTCTTGTAGCCGAAGCGCTTGCCCAGATCGGCCTGGGTGCTGTCCAGCACATTGACGGCAAAGATGCCGCTTTCCTGGATGAGGCGATGGGAATAACGGGATGGGGCGATGGAGACCATCACCAGTAAGGGTTTGAGTGACACCTGGGAGACCCAGGAGGCGGTCATGCCGTTGACTACATCCTCCAGGCGGGTGGTCACCACGTAAACCCCGTGGACCAAGGCGGAAAAGGCGATCTCTTGCATGGTTGGCCTCCGGTTTGATTAAAGAGAGGTTAGGCGGCTTTTTCAGGGTTTCCGGGCTTAGCGGTCTTCCCTGTTGCTTCCGCCCAATCCTCACAGTACCAGAACTTGCCGACCCCCTGGCCGAGGCGCTCGCACAGCCCCTTGTACCGGTAAATCCAATGGCGGCAGGTGTGGCAGACCTTCAGGGGACGCTTTTCGTCTTTTTCGGGCATATCAGAGATGTTTCCTTATCAAGTAAGTTTCTATGGGCCGCTCATAAGCCTTCGCTCACCTATAAAGCATGAAAAGTTCGTAGGGCGGGCGTCCTCGCCCGCCGCCTTCCTGGGCAAGCCGGAGGTGGCGAATGATGGCGGCCACAGGCCGCCCTGTTAGCCTCAACTTACCGATTAACTTTGTAACTTTTGGTGCGTAGGACGCACCCTACAAATACTTTTTATGCGTCTCTGCGTCTTTGCGTGAGATATATTCATTTTCGACAAAGGCGAGACGCCTGTGCCACCAATAAAAATTATTCAAGGCAGGCGGTTCCTGGAAAAAAGGATGGTGGGCGGTGCCCACCCTACATTTTATTCCCCCTGGACACGCTCGGTCTTTGCTCAAAGCTGATAGCTTCTTTTCATGTTAAATTTCTTCTGGCTCCAGGTCAAGGCGGAAATGGTCGAAGCCGGCCCCGGAGATATCCACCTCGCCCCCATAGGTGACCAGAGACACCCGGTCGCCGGCGACGATCTCCCCCAAAAGGAGAGGTGGGTCCAGGCCGGCCCCGGCGAAGGCCGGGGCTAGCCGGGCGGCCATTTCTCGGGTGGAGGTGAAGAGAAGCTGGTAATCTTCACCCCCCATCAGGGCCAGCTTCAAGGGGTCGGACTTAAGATAGGGCGCCGCGGCCAAAACCCGGGGTGAGATGGGGACCGCGGCCGCGGGGATCACGGCCCCCACCCCGCTGGCCCGGCAGATGTGATACAAATCCGATGCCACCCCGTCGGAGGTGTCGATGGCCGCGGTGGCCAGACCCTCGCGAGCCAAGACCCTCCCGGCCGTCAGTTGCGGCCGGGGGGCCAGGTGCGCCGCCACCAGGGCGGCCTCAAGCTCCGCATCCAGTTCGGGGCGCCTTTTGAGGACTGCCAGTCCAGCCGCGGCTTCTCCCAGGTCATCGGTGACGTAAATCAGGTTCCCCGGCCGGGCTCCGGCGCGCTTGAGCATCTGCCGGGCGGGCACGGTGCCGGTGAGGGTGATGGTCACCGTTAGTTGCCCCGGGGAGGCCACGGTGTCGCCGCCGATGACGGCCACGCCGTACTCCCGGCCGGCTTGGGCCAGGCCGTCGGCCAGCTCCAGGGCCAGCCCGGGGTCCCGCTCCGGAGGCCACCCGAGGGAAAGCAAGGCGTACCGGGGCTCCCCGCCCATGGCGGCGATGTCGCTCAGGTTTACCGTCAGGGCCTTCCAGCCCAGTTGCGCAAGCGTGGTGTAGGACAGGTCGAAATGCACCCGCTCCACCAGGGTGTCCACGGTCCAGAGGAGGTAGTCGTCACCGTTCAGGCTCAAGGCGGCGCAGTCGTCGCCGATGCCCAGGATCACTTCGGGCGGCGCCGGGCCGAACCTGCGGCTGAGGGCCTCGATGAGGGCGGTCTCTCTGGTAAGCGTCCGGTCTTCCCGTTTCACGGCTCCATTCCTGATGGGGGTTGTAGGGGCGGTTCTAGAACCGCCCCTACGGGTCAGTTGGCGGAGGAAATGCAGCGGCCATCTAAGGGCAGCCCCGAAAAGATCGAGGCTATCTCATTGACGCCGGCGGCGGCCATTATTAATTTCACCATATCCTAAGACTTCCCGGCTGGCAAGTAGGGGCGAATCTTGTATTCGCCCCTGCTCGAACGGATCTATGGTTGGGCGAACACAAGGTTCGCCCCTACGACCGGGGAGAATTCGCGCAGGGAGAGGATTTTCGCAAAGGAGGCAGCAATGGAACCGCTAAAAGCCAAAAAGGCCTGGGCCGTGGCCTATGACCCCCAGTATTTCCTGCAAATGGCGGAAGAATATGACGAGGATCGTCTGGCTCAGTTGAACGAGCACCTGGCCAAAGGGGACTATGCCCTGGTGAGCGACGACACCCAGGGGTTCGCCGGGGACCTGGTGATCGACTTCGCCCTGAATCTGGAGTACCCTTACCGGGCGTTGATCATGCTGGATAAATGAAGCTTTCAGCTATCAGCCATCAGCATTCAGCTTAAAAAAATATAGCCCGAACTTCAAAGATTATGGCTAATGGCTGAAAGACGTTATAGCGAGGCCTCTGGCCGCCAAAAATCCTTAGGGCATTATCCACCAGCCTCGTGCCATTTTATCCATATGCGGTCTTCTTTGCTAATAGCTGACCGCTGATAGCTGACCGCTATTCTATTCCCGGCTGCGCAACTTCATCAGCAACCGGAGGATTTCGAGGTAGAGCCAGATGAGGGTGACCATCAGGCCGAAGGCCCCGTACCATTCCATGTACTTGGGCGCCCCCTGCCTGGACCCCTGCTCGATGAAATCGAAATCCAGAACCAGGTTCAGGGCGGCAATGGTGACCACGACCAGGCTGAAGATGATGCCCACCGGGCCGGCGCCGTAGACCAGAGGAATCCGCACCCCGAACAGGCCCAGGATGAGGGTGACCAGGTAAAACAGGCAGATGCCGCCGGTGGCCGCCACGATGCCCCGCTTGAAGCTCTCGCTGGCCCGGATCAGCCCCGACTTATAAGCCAGCAGGAGCGCCAGGCAGGTCCCGAAGGTGAGGCCCACCGCCTGGATGACGATCCCGGGGTACTGGGCTTCGGCAATGGAGGAGAGGCCGCCGATGAACAGGCCCTCCAGCAAGGCATAAATCGGCGCAGTCACTCCGGCCCAGGCCGGTTTGAAGATGGTCACCAGGGCTACGATGAAGCCGGCGATGGCCCCCACCCCCATCAACGGCGCTACCGCGGCGGGATTACCGGACTTGAAGAAGATGCTCCAGGTCCAGGTGGCGGTGATAAAGACGCACACCAGTAACAGCAGGGCCTTGTTGGTGGTCCCCTGGATGGACATGGCCTCTTCGGCCCGGGCCACTCGGCCCAATCCGGAGAAGGTGGTTGCACCGAGCGCGGGGTTGGCCGTCCTCATGGCCATATGCAAGTCCTCCCGAGTAGTTGGTGGAAATGATTAAGATTATCAGGAGTGTATCATCATGCGGAGCAAGACGAAAGAAAAATGGCGCTAAGGTCGGACCAGGCGTCTCGCCCAGCAACGGACCCGCCGGGCGCGGATAAGCCGGCGTGTCAGGGGAGCGGCTCTTCAGATAAGATATTTGGCCTGTCTCAAGCTTTATCCCCCGATGCCGGCCATGGCCAGACCTTCTCTCAGCACCCCGACAGGTCCGAGTTTCTTTGCTCGCAATTTCCGGCTCATGGCGGACTGGACCAAGTGGGTTAGATAGTGGTCTGATAAGCCACTGCGCAGGGGGCCCTTGAGGTCAATCTCCGTCTCCTCCAAAAGGCAGGGGCGCAATCTTCCTCTCGCCGTAACCCGGAGGCGATTGCAGGAGTCGCAGTGATGCCCGCTCATGGGGCTGATAAAACCCAGTTCCCCCGCAAAACCCGGGACCCGGAAAACCCGGGCCGGGCCGGCAGTGGCGGCAGGCTCGATGGGCACGAATTGACCTAAGGACGAAAGGCGCTGGCGAATCTCCGCCACCGGCAGAAAGTGGCGCCGCCACCATTCCAGGTCGGCGGTGGGCATGAGTTCAATGAAGCGAACCTGGTAAGGGTGGTGCCGCGCTAATCGCGCCAGATCCAGAAGCTCATCGTCGTTGATGCCTTTCAGGGCCACGCAGTTGATTTTTATGGGATGGATACCTGCGGCGACGGCTTGCGCCAGCCCGGTTAAAACCTCCGACAGATGGTCGCTTCCGGTTATCCGGCGGTAGCGGTCCCGGCGCAAAGTATCAAGACTGATGTTCACCTGGCGCAGACCCGCACCATGCAGGAGCGTTGCCAAGTCTCGGAGATGCACGCCATTGGTGGTCAGGCAAACTTTCAGAATCCCTGGAACCTGGTGTAAGTCCCGGATGAATTCCACCACCCCCCGACGCACCAGGGGCTCACCGCCGGTGACCCGGACCTTGGTGATGCCAGCTGCCGCTGCCGCCCGGACCAGGCGCAGCAATTCTTCATACCGTAGAATTTCCGAGAATGCCGCCTTTTCCCAATCTTGCCAGTAGGTGCAGTAAATGCATCTGAGATTGCAGCGGTCCGTAATGGACAGGCGCAGATAATTGATCCGGCGTGGAGGCAGTTCCGCCGTGGCCGATTCACCCCCACCCCGGCCCTCCCCCACCAAGCGGGGAGGGAGTAAGGAAGTGCTTTCATTCGCCGACCTAATCATAAGGCTGGCCCCCTGATCCCCTAGGCGCCTTTCCCGAAGGAGCAATGCGGATAGGTGCAGGCTGGACAATCCCGGCAGAGGCCACCGTGACCGAGGAGGGCCAACTCCTTTTTGCCGAGAAGCTCGCCTGCCAAAATTCGGGGCAGGACCAGGTCCAGTACCGTAATGCGGTGATGCAGGGCGCAGGCGGGGACTCCCAGCAGGGGCACTTCTCCCAGGTAGGCCACCAGAAACATGGCGCCGGGAAGGACCGCGGTGCCGTAATGCATTGCGGTGGCTCCGGCCAAACGGATGCCGTGGCGGGTGACATCATCCGGGTCCACGCTCATGCCACCGCTTAATAGAAGGAAATCACAGCCTTGAGACAGGTGACGGCGGATGGTCCGGGCAATGGCCTCGGCATCATCGGGTAGAAACTCCACCGCCTTAACCTGAGACCCCAAGGCCTCCATCTTCCCGGTGAGGATGGGAGCAAACCGGTCCTCTATCAGGCCGTGGTACACTTCGTTGCCAGTGATGATAAGCCCAACCTGGGCTTGCCTTAGAGGCTTGACCGAAACCACTCCACCGTTTTGGGAAGCGATGGCCATCGCCCGTTCGATGGCGGCCCGCTTCATGATCAGGGGGATGGCCCGGGTCGCCGCGACCTTCTCGCCTTGCTTAACCGGCAGGTGATTGTGCAGGGTGGCGCACATGACCTCATCCACCAGATTGAAGGCGGCCAGAGCCGGGATGTCCACCTGCAGCAGGCCGTCATCGGCGGCATAGAGGTCGATCTTGCCTTCCCGGGGATGGTTTTCCCAGACGATCCCCTCGCCGGCCAGGGCGCCTGCCAGGATGGCCGCGGCCTCGTTTTCGTGGATCTCGTCCTCCTCCAGGTCGATCACATAGAGGTGATTTTTCCCCAGGCGCTGGAGGCGGCAAAGATCGTCTTCACAAACCGAGTGGCCTTGGCGGAAAGCCGGCCCTTTAAACTCGCCCGGCCGGATTTCGGTGATATCGTGCGCCAGCTTGAGGCCCACAGCCTCTTCCACTTTAACGGTTTTAATCATCTCTCTTCCCCGCAATCTCACCCGGCCAAATGCAACGTCCAGACGAGTCTGAGTCTGTAAGCCTGGTTGGGTCAGGGTTGGCATAAGGCGACCAGTTCATCTCCGGCCAGGCGATCTCCCGGGCCCCGGTAAAATAGGCGCCCGAGGTGCAGGGCCGGCAATAGACGAAGCCGTTTTGCCTCACTTCCCGGTTATCCCGCACTACTTGGCCGCACTTCATGCAGGTAACTTTCCGACGGGTGGGGCCGGGTAGGTCAAAGGGTGTGAGGTCCACCTTCACCTCCTGGAGGCGAAACATGGCGCTATCCGGCATGACCTTGTAAGCCGCGGTTTGCTGCTGACGCCGGTCCGGTTCTCCCGGCGCGTAAAGGGCCGCCAAATCCCGGGACTCTTCGGTGGAAATAACCCGGAAGGCCTGGTTGGTATTAAGATTCACGAAGGTGGCGGCCATGATGCCGTAATCCGCGAACTTGAGGGACCGCCGCCCCAGTTTGGCATTGGTCACGTAAGCCACCGCGTCGCCGGTGCAGCGGTCCATCTCCACAAAGACGATGAGCTGCTTCAGTTGGGGATACGTCGGCGGGGCCTCGAAATCCAGGAGCCGCAGGCCCAACATGGCCATCCGCACCCCCACCACCTGGCCCGGGCAGAGATGGCCGTGGGCCGCCACCGAACCGGCGAGTAGTTCGTCAAACGATTGCATCGATGCCTCATGCTTACCAATAATCAAGGGCCAATTCCCCCTCACCCCTGACCCCTCTCCCCCATTGGGGGAGAGGGGATGAGGATGAGACTCCTTCAATGTTTCCCATTAATAACGGTTAAAAATGTCCGATAAACCATGCTCACAAACACCACTGACCACTGGCTACTGCCGTTACACCTTCACCAGCTTCACCTGGCTCTGGTAAAACACGGCACTGCCACCCACCAGATCGACGAGGCCGGTATTTTTCAGGACCGGGTCAACCCGCATGGCGGCGTTGGCGTGAATTCCGGTGGCCCGGCGGGCATCTCCGGAGATCGTGACCCCGTCGATGACCACACTGCCGGCCCCATAGGCCCAATGGCCGTGGCCCAGGGAAAAGGCCACCACCCCGGGGCGCAGGCCTTCCTTAACGCGGACCTGGCCGATCATCGGCTTCTTGCCACTTGGTCCCAGATCCCAGACGCCCTCCTCATTTGAGGCGGAAACCACCTTGGCTTTATCGCCATCGGCCAGGTTCAGGCGCCGGGCGTCCACCGGGGAGATCTCTAGGAAGTTTTCCGGATAGAGGGCCAACAGCCAATAATCAGGGACAGTCCGGGACTTACAGCCCATTATCGGTTTATAAGTAATGAGGGTCAGGTCAAAGCCCTTGGCTTCGTCGTCCAGTTTGCGGCCCAGGCAGTCCTGGGGGCCATCCACAAAGTCGGCGTGGGGCAGATAGGTCTTGCCGGTCATGGCGTTCTTGGTGGTGGTGAACTTCTCGAAATAGATCCCCACCAACTTGCCGTACTTATTGGCCAGTTGGCCGTCCTTATAGGCCTGCTGGTAACCCTGGAAACGGCCGCCGCGGTTCAATACATAGACCACGTGAGGCCACAGCTCCGGTCCCACCACCGTTTTCCAGCGGCCGGCGTCAAAGATGGTGGGCGGCAGGTGCCGCCGGGCCTTCTCGAAGATTTGGATTTCTTCGGCGCTGGCCGCGGGCACCTTCTCGGAGCCGTCGGGCTTGTCCCCGAAGGCCAGGTTGGCCACCATCCTTAGGTACATATCCTCATCCCGTTTATAGTGCAGCCCGGGACCGAAGCCATTGTCGCCGAAGCCCGGCAGTTTGAGCTGCTCGGCCAGACCCAGGAGGAGGGATTCCACCGAGATGGGCACCTGCTGGCCATAGACGGTGACGGTGTCGTTCAAAGGCGGCGAGACCGGCTGCCGGACAGGCCCCACCTTGGGGGTCACCGAAGGATGCGAGCCGGGGAATTCCCAGCGCTCCAGGTAGGTCAGGTCCGGAAAGATGTAATCGGCGTACATGGAGGTCTCGCCGATGACGATGTCGGAGGCGAAGATTAAGGGAATCTTCTTGGGGTCGGAGAGAATCTCGATGAGCTTGTGCCCGGCGGGCAGGGAGTACACCGGCGTGCCCATGTAAATCATCAGCGCCTTGATGGGATAGGGGTAGGCGTCGCCGATACTGGGGATCGCTTCCTCATAGATGTCGCTGGAGAAGGGATACCAGGGGCGCTTGGCCGGATAGCCCTGGAAGATGGTGCTCTTGTCGTAGGCCTGGCCGTGCCGCAGCATGCTCACGCCCCAGGGCGTGAGGCCGCCTGGTTGCTTGGTAACATCAAAGGGCTTTCCCGGCTTATGGCCGCCGGCATCATAGGTGGTGGCCTTGGCAAGGCCGCCCATCCAATCATGGTTGCCGATCAAGGTGTTCAGGGTCATGTAGACCAGCACATTGTAAAATCCGGAGGTGTGCTGGGAGACGCCGCGATGCACGTCGGCCACCGCCCGTTTGCCGTGGCTGGTAAATTCCCGGGCCAGATCCACCAGGTCGGTTTCCTCCACCCCGGCGATCTTGGCCCACTCGGCCACGGTTTTGGCCCCGACGGTCTCCCGGTAAATTTGCAGCACGCTCTTGACCTTGCCGCCCTTGACTTCGGTATCCACCATCAGGTCGCCCTCCACCGGGTCGGTGTCGCTGTTGGGGTCGAAGGGCTTGAAGTTGCCGCCCGAGAAGACGATGAAGGGGTCAAGTTCCCATTCCCCGCCATCTTTCTTGGCACGCTTTTGAGTGGGAAGGCCCAGGTCAGAACCTCGCAAGAAGGCCCCCGGGGCGCCGTCCGGATTGATCTTGACCAGCCAGACGGCCTGGGTCCAGGTGGGCTCATGATCGGCCTTGGCCGCGGCCGCATTGGCGTTGGCCAGGTACCGGGCGTCGTAGCGCTGCTGGTCGATGATCCAGCGCATCAGGCCCATGCCCACCGCGGCCACGCCGTTGGGCCTGACCGGCAGCCACTTCCAGGCCCGGGCCGCGGTTTTGGAACAACGCGGGTCCACCACGGCGATCTTCATCCCTTGGTTGACGATGCCGTCGGTGATCTTGACGCACCTGAGCGGCGGACCGTAGTTGGCCTCGTAAGGGTTGGCGCCCACGAACAGGATGAACTCGGCGTTGCCGGTGTCCCCCTGCCAGTAAAACTTGGTGCCCCCGTCCCACTTGCCCTCGTCGAACTGCATGCTCATGGCCTTGCAGGTGAAATAGAGGGACCCCTGGCAGACGGTGGTGTGGCCATGGACGTTCACTGACCCCATGCCCCCGCCGCCAAAGCGCTTGAACACATCCTCCCGGCCATGCTTGGCCCGGCCCCAGAGTAGATAAAACTGGTTGTTCTTGGGGCCCAGGTCGGGATGGTCCGGATCGATGAGGTAATTCAGGTTGGCCGCGTGCTTGGCCTTGAAGGCGGCCAGGTCCATTTTCTTGGCGGCCACCTGGGCCGAGTCTTCCGCCAGCTCCTTGGCGAGCTTGGGGTCTTTGAGGACGCAGATGTCCTTCAGACCCTTAATGTTCCCCTCGCCGAAGAGGTTGCCGCCCTGGACGATCTCAGCGACGGCCTTCTCAAAGGGGATGGTCTGCCACTTGTTTTCGCCCCGCTTGCCGGCCCTTTTGAGCACCTTGACGATGCGGTAAGGGTCGTACAGGGTTTGGATGCCGGCCTGGCCCTTGGGGCAGATGGCGCCTTCCACGATGGCCGCGTCGGCTATGGGGGTCTTATAGTCGATATGGGGCGTCAGGGTCCAGGGGCTGTAAGGGTTGCCGTCGATCTTGGCCACCATGCCGTCCACGATCTTGACCTTGATGCCGCACTGGGTGTTGCACTGTTGGCAGGCGGAGTAGACTTGGTTCTCCGGCAGGTAGTGGACGTAGGCGTCACCCACGTCGAAGACGAAGGGCTGCCCCGCGGCCGCGGCCTCGGCGAACCGCAGCAGGTAGCAGGAGGCGGCCAGGGAGCCGCCCAGGAGGGCCGAGGACTTGACAAAGTCCCGCCGGTCCATGCGGCCGTCAAATAGCCCCATGATCTCATTTTGAGGCTTGTCTTGCTTCCGGTTAGACATGTTCTTCCTCCCCTTTTCCTGCAGCTTCCACCGGCAGCCAGCGCATGCCCAGGAAGAAGGTCAATAGTCCCAGTGAAATAACCCAGATGGCCACCAGCCATTCGTTGATGTTGGGCACGTAATTGGTCCGCAACCGCTGGTGGAAAAAGGTGTCTTGTAAGCCTTCCAGCTTGTATACCGCCAGGTCGGGGATCAGATAGTTAAGACGTACCGCGAAAAAGGTGATCAGCACCAGGAAACAGGCCCAGGCCACCGCCCTGGAGTCGTTGGGGCGGCTAATCAGGATATATATGGGGATGGCGCTGCCGAGCAAAAGGTGCAATATCCAGAAGGCCCACCAAAAGGGGCCGAAGGCGATCAGGTTCAGGCTGGTGACGAAATTGGGGACCTTGGACTGGTAACCCACAAAGAATTGCAAGGCCTCCAGGAAGAGAAAGGTTGCCAGCAGGGCCAGAACAATCCGCCCCAGGGGCTGCACCAGCTCATCCCGGGGATGAAAGAGATAGGTCAGGAAGGTGATTAAAGCGCCGCCGGAGAGCAGGGCGGCCATGATAAAGAGGAAAGGGGTCATGGCGCCGTTCCACAGGGGCCGGTTTAACAGAATGGCGAAAACCGCGCCGTGCATCCCGAAGAACAGCAGGCCCACGGGCATGCTGATATAGGATAGAATACGCACCCGGCGGTGATCCCGGCCTCGCTCCGCCTCGGAATAAGTGGTTCGGCCTCCGGCCAGGAACCGGTAGAGTTTGCGCCCAGCCCGCTGTCCATCCTGAGACCACTCAATAAATTGCTCCCGTAACAACAGGAAAAAGGTCGGCAGGTAAATGGCCCACATGGCCGTGATAAAAGCCACCAGCCAGAACAGCATGGAGCCGAAGTTAGGGGTGATCAAAAACCGGTAAATCCTTAAGGGGTGGCCCAGGTCCAGGGAGATGATGATCCCCTCGCACAGCAGCGTGACCAACAGCGCAAAAACGGACAGGGGGCCCAGGGCGGCAAAAAGCTTGACCCGGAAACCGTAGACCAGGATGGTGACGATATAGGCGCCGGCCGTCAAACCCAGGAAAAACAGGTCGAAAGCGACCCAAAGACCCCAGGGCACAAAAGAGCCGTAATCCATGTACTTGTGGCCGTAAAGCAGCCGGGCTCCCAGGCCCCAGGTACCGATAATCAGCCCCAGAACAGCCAGGAGCACGATGTACCTAAAATTCTTTTCGGATAGCATCAGATCCTCCTTCGCTTACTTCAAGTAATAGACGGAAGGTAGCGTCCCCAGTTCTTCCTTCAACCGGAATACCCGGGGGGAGCCGATCATTTCGAATACCAGGCTGTTGGGATCGGTGCGGTCCCCGAAGAAGGTGGCCCGGCCGACGCAACTGGTGACGCAGGCCGGCAGCATGCCCACCCTCAGGCGGTGCAGGCAGAAATGGCACTTGCGGGCATTGCCCACGGGAGAGTTGTCATCCCGGTCGGGCCATTTTTTGCCATACTCCGCGGCCGGGTGGGCCTCGTAGCCATTGGCCGCCGCCTTTTGGCCGTAGAGCTTGCTCGGCAGTTCCGCGGTATTGGCCGTGTACCACTCGGCGAAGTCGGCGGTGCGGGCTGAATAGGGGCAGGCCACCAGGCAGTAGCGGCAGCCGATGCAGCGCTCGTAGTTCATCCGCACCACCCCCTGCTCGTCCTTGTAGGTGGCAGTCACGGGGCACGCCTTGACGCAGGGCGGATTCTGGCAGTGCAGGCAGGGCCGGGGGATAAAGCGACGGCGCACATAAGGATATTCCCCGGTCTCCTCCTCCAGCACCACCCGGTAAACCACTCCAGGGGGCAGCTTATTCTCCGCCACGCACCCCAGGGTGCAGGCATGACAGCCGATGCAGCGGGCGATGTCGATGACCATGCCCCACTTAATGTCCGCAGGTTTCTTCTTCTGGGCCCGCTTGAGATCCCGTTGCATTCGGATCAAGGGGTCTTCGGCCGGCAGGTCTCTGCTCATGGACAGCCTCCTTCTTGGGAATGGTTTTCCGCTAAGCCCGATCTGGCGCCTTCGACGCTAAATCTCGGCAATGGTCTTAAGCCAGTAAAAAAGTTCCTCGACATTTAAAGGTTTGGCCAGGCTGGCGTAAATATGCGATCCCATGGCCTCCTGTAGGGCCGGGTGGTAAGTGCGGCTGGAGAGACACAAGATGGAAAGATCTGGGTCTTGCTTTTTGAGGTTTCGAAAGAAGTTATTGTCAACGGGCAAGGTATCCAGGTCGACAATCAGCACCTTAACCTGCTCTTTGCTCAGGTGCTCGTGCAGATTTTCCAGGGAATACAAAGGGGCTACGGGGATGCTGGCCTGCTCCAGCATGGCGCAGAGTTCCTGGCAATACTTCTCATCAGCATCCACTACCGCCACCCTTAGAATTCTCATGCCGAATTCCCAAGACCATCAGGTTCTCGCAGGTAATTTCTGCAAGACCTTAAGAGCATATTTCAGGCCGGACCTGGAATGGCTTCGATTTTTTCCGGGCGGGCTTTTCAGAATTGCCGTACGCAAATCTTATCTTGCTGAAAATGGAGGGAAAAACCGGTTACTAATTTTTCACGAACCAGATGATGCTGATTGGGCGGCAGGGCTTATCGGACACGACATGTTCAGACACTATTGGCGATATTCAATTATTATCAATAGTTGTCTGTGTCCGATAATCGGACGCTAAAGAGAGGCTTTAAGACACAAATAGACGCTAAGAAAGAGGGGGTGAGTTAATGAGTGGTGGGTTTGGAGCCGGAAATCTTGTGCCTTTTCAGCATAAGATAAAGAGTGCTGCGGCTAATACCCAAGCGCTGGGCTGCCAATTTTTTATTCCAGCCACATTCTGCCAAGATTTCCAGGAGAGTTTTTCCTTCCCGCTGCGCCAGAGTATGCGAAGCTCCAGGTGAAACGGATTGGATCGCGGAGGGTAAATCCCAGGATTCCACCTGTCCGGCCTTGGCCAGCACGATGGCATGCTCGATAGTGTTTTCAAGCTCCCGGACATTGCCCGGCCAGGAGTAATCCAGGAACAATCGCAAGGCCTCAGAGCTGACGCCTTGGATGTCTTTTCCCTTCTGGACGGCAAAAAGTTGCAAGAAATGTTCGACCAGCAAAGGAATATCATTTTTGCGCTCCCGCAGCGGAGGCAGGAATATGGGAATAACATTGAGCCGATAAAAGAGGTCCTCCCGAAAGTTGCCGTTCTTCACCTCTTGGACCAGGTCCTTGTGGGTAGCCGCCAGAATACGCACATCCACCGTCAGAGTCGCCTCGCCGCCCACCCGCTCAAATTTCCGGGTTTGCAGCACCCGGAGCAGCTTGATCTGGGCCGGAAGGGGAATGTCCCCCACTTCATCCAGGAAAACCGTGCCGCCGTGGGCCTGTTCAAAACGGCCGGCCTTTTGGCGCAGGGCCCCGGTAAAAGCCCCTTTTTCATGGCCGAAGAGTTCGCTCTCCAGCAAAGTGGCGGGATAGGCCGAACAGTTGATCACGATAAAAGGGCCTCCCTGGCGGGGGCTTAGCCGGTGCACGGCCCGAGCCACCAATTCCTTGCCGGTGCCGCTCTCGCCCTGGATAAGAACGGTGGCGTCCGAAGGCGCCACATCCTCGATCAGTTTATAAATCACCCGCATCTTGGGGTCTTTGCCGATGAGCTCCCCGAATCCCTGAGCCTGCTCCACCCGGGTCTTGAGGGCGTCTTGCTCTTCTTCATGTTGCAGAGCCCTTTTCAGCGCTCCCGCAGCCTGATTTAGGATCAGCCCCACCCGCTGAATTTCCTCCATGTTGCAGTCGCATCCGCCCGGGCAGGCAATGATCGCCGCGCCTTCCACGTGATTTCTATCCAGTGGGAGAATAGCCTGCCTTTCGGTGGCCAGGAAATCTTCCGAAACCAGAGGGGGTTTGAAAAGCTTTTTGCGGGTGAAGGTGATTTTCCTGATACTGCCCAAATACTCCCGGATCTGCCGGATAAGCCCACCGTCAGCAAATTTCTTGACTCCCGGGCCGGAGAGCACAAACAGCACATCCCGTGGGGCATCAAGGATAATCAGGGCCAGGTGGGCACAGCGCAATGTATCCCGAAGCCTGCCCAACAAAATGTCACCCATTTCCTCCAGGGTGCGCAGGCCGCTGATTTCCCGAACTACCTGACAGGCTGCCACAGTCTGGCCGTGAGCCCGCTCTAACTCCGAGGTCTGGTCTTCGAGGCGCCGGGTGTATTCCTCCTGGCGGCTGACCATGTGGTTAAAGGATGCCGCCAGGGTGGCGATTTCATCCTGGCCTTGCACCGGAACCCGCACCTGCGGCTCGCCCCGGTCAATCTCTTGCGTAGCCTTTACTAAAGCAGCCAGGGGTCGGGTGATCCGCCGCACGAAAAATAGGCTCCCGATCCAGGCGATCAGCAGAATTCCCAAGGTAAACAGACCGATCTCCAACCATAACCGGGTTACCTGGCGGCGGTAATGACTTTCGGGAAAACCCAGCCGCAACACTCCGGCTTTACCCCCGAAGATGGGCCAGGCGGCATCGAGGTAGTATTCTCCCTTTTGGGAAACGATTTCTCGCAGGCGGGGCCGTTCTCCGGCAACGGCGTCGTTAGCCCCCAGTAATTCTGCCGGCACGCCGTGTTCGAAGGTATGGGCGAGAACCTGGCCGTCTCTCAAAATCAAGATATAACCAAGCGCCGCGTTGCTCTGAATTTGCTGATCCAGCATTCTTTGCAGGGCGACCAGATCGTTGACGAGAATCTTGTCTGCGGCATCCAGGGCGATGGTTTGGGCCGCGTTCTCCACTTGGCCCACCATGGCATTCCGGAGGGCGGCGCTGTATTGCCGGGTGACCAAAAAGGCAATGATGAGCCCGCTGACTATTACCAGGGCGCTTACCGCAACCAGTAACTTGCTTTTAAGGCTCCTAAGGCGCATGCGGATTGTCTTTTACCCCTACCACCTGCCGGTGCATCTGCTTCAGATTTTCGTACCATTCTTCCTGGGGAGGGATAAACCGATCGATCATTAATTCCTTGAGGATTTTGTTGCCTTCCGGGTCCTGGTGCATGGAAAATAAAACCTGCCGAATCCCCTCCTTGGATTCGACGGGGAGATTCTTGGAGGCTACCAGGGGTGGAATGCCGTAAGGCTCGGATTTCTTAATAACCCTGGTTTTGGCAGTGAAGATGGGGTTTTTCTCCTGGTAAAATTCCCAAATCAGACCATCCACGGTGGCGCCGTCCACCAGGTTCCTGGCCACCGCCATGATGGAATTATCATGGCTGTACGTATAAACAATGCGGCTGAAGAAGGTTTCCGGGCGCTCCTGTATTTCTGCCAGCCAGTAGGTGGGCACCAGTTTGCCGGTATTGGAGTCGGGATCGGTGAAGGCAAACGTATGCCCCCTAAGTTCCTCCAGGCGCTGATAGGGGGCATCCTTATTGACAATCAGGTAGGAGCGGTAAAAATGACTGCCGTGGATCTCGGGCACGGCCAGGGATTCAAAGCCGAATCTCTCTCTTCCGGCCACATAAGGCCCCGAGCAGATGAAGGCCAGGTCAATTTCTCCCCTCCCGAGAAGTTCATCAATCTCACCATAGGTTTTACGCTGCACGAATTCCAGGTCTCTATTCAACCGGCGACCGAGGTAGGCCAGAAGTTGCCGGTAGAGATCGAAAGTTTCTTTGGGGGAGATCATGGCGGCGACAGCCACCCGCAGCGGGGGCGTCGGTGAGGCGCGTTTCCCCGGCCGGGCCACGGGGACTGTCTTGGTGAAGTCAACGACGACTTTATCGCTATCGCCGCTGCAGCCGCTGATTATCAAGATCAAACTTAAGGCCAGCGCCCCATGGATAAGACAGGTTTGTCTAAGAAGGAAGCTCATATACCGCCAGGCTTCTTGGGGTTGAAAGTTAAGGCTCCTGGTGCCTCGCTGCTTATTATTCTCTCTAAATTTGCCTATTTATGCAACTATCCATATTGGTTAGAAGATGTTGGCCGCTTAAATGCCTTTACTCATTTGCTCGACTGCCCAGCGAATTCCGGTAATCAGCTTAGCCGCGGATAGCGATTTCGTGGGGTGGGGAGTAATCTCTTGGCCTACCGGCAATTTACAGCCAGGGGGGCCTCAAGGGGATGGAGATCTTGAAGCTCCTGCGCACTGCGCTATGAAACGTTATAATAATGAAGGAAAACTGCTGAGGCTGTCGGAAAAGGTACTCGCCGGGTTTGCTTTCGTCCAATTTGTATCCTCTTCAGCCCATCCAAAATCATGTCTAAGAGATTATAATTTTTAATAAATATCTATTTTATGCTATCTTTGGCCAATAACTTTTTTTGGGTGGATAAGCCCTGGCCCGGGCGCAAGGAAGGCGGCTGCGGCGCCGGGAAGGATTCACAGCATGAGCAGGGAAGTTATACCCCAACTGGCCGGTTCCTGGAAACTCATATCCTGCCACAGTAAGGACTCAAGCGGACAGACGTCTTACCCCTTCGGCAAGGATGCCCAGGGAAGGCTCACCTATGAACCGAATGGGCGCATGGCCGTACAACTCATGAACCCCAACCGGCCCGGGTTTACGTCGGATGACCCCCTGGTCACGTCCGAGGCCGAAGTACGGGCGGCGTTCGGCGGCTATACCGCCTACTACGGGACCTATTCCGTCAATCCTGACGAACAGGCCATCGTGCACCACATCGAGGCCGCCCTCCTCCCCAACTGGGTGGGGACGGAGCAGCCGCGCCATTTCGAATACGCTGGGAAGTATCTGACTTTGCAAGGCCCCCTGCTCCTGGGCGGCGTCCAGGGGGTGGTCAGCCTGGTCTGGGAGCGCTTGCCCTGAGCCGCAAACGGAAATTCAGGTAGTGTCTTAATTTGAATTATTTTTTCAAGCGATCGTAAGAAGAGGGTTGCTGGTATTTTGAAAATGCATAATCTATGAGCAAAAATCGCGATATATTGACATTTTGTCAGAATTATTCAATTATCAATATAAATTATGGAAAAAATACCTTCATGGCTAAGATGGATTCTTTTTTTGCCAGCTGCATTTATAAGCTGGAAGCTCGTGGAGATTGGGGGTATCCAGTTTATTGAATTAATAGAAGAATATCCCCTTAACCCCTTGTTTTTTATCCCCCAACCTTATATCTTTAATGCGATTACTTTTATAATTGGGCCAGTCATATTCCTTGTCTGTGCCATGGAAATAGCTCCAACAGAGAACAAGTGGTTTAGGGTTTCATTGTGTTTGTTTATAGCTATATTTAATCTTCCTGCAATCCATAAACTCAGCAAAATAATAATAGGCAAGGATGTGGTGCTTTATAATCAATTACTGGGTATTCCTCTTTGGTATGAAACACTTTTGAGCATCATAAATTTAATAATTATAGGCGCATTTGTAGTTGGTATATTAAGTAATAAGTTTAACAGGTCAGATAATCCAACGCATTGACATTCTTAGAGTTAGTACACCCCTCAAAATTCAAAATGATCCACTACCGAAATTCATAGGCCTTGCCTTCAGAAGCAAGAGGAGTTTGGCATGCACCGGAGAGTCCTAGCGGTGGCGGTCATGTTCCTAATGTCGGTGGTCCTGACCAATGGGGGGACCGGTGTCTCTTATGCTGCGGGAAAGCAAGAGACCTCGAAAACGACAGCGGTGCGCAGCCAGGAGCAGAAGAAGGTCTTCGATGCCCACGAAGCTCACGTTCGCTACCACTTTAAAGAGCCGGATATGGATTTCACCTTCGGCTCACTTGCTCTCGGGGCCACGGTGAACCACGGCTGCGAGATCGGCGAGGCCTTCCGCACCGCCGCCAACATCAAGGACGGCGACGCCGCCAGCTGGCAGGCGGAGTGGGCCAAGACGGCGCGCCGCGTCGAAGCCCGGGGCGAGCAATCCCTGGCCGGAGGCCACCGGGTGAGTGCCCGGGATCAGTTGCAGCGCGCCTCTTACTACTATCGCCTGGCGCTCCTGGCGATGCTGCCCGCTGATCCGCGCCTTAAGGAATACGCCCGAGAAAGCCGCAGCCTCCTGAAAAAGGCCGGAGCGCTCTTCGATCCACCCCTGGAATACTTCGAGATTCCCTTTGCAGGCACGGTTCTCCCGGGATACTTCCGCAAGGCCGCGGCCGGGACCAAACCGGTGAAGACCCTGATCATGATGGGCGGCGGCGAGACCTTCGCCGAAGACCTTTTCTTCTACATCGCCCCCCAGGCCTTTGACCGCGGCTACAACTTCATGACCGTGGAGTTGCCGGGGCAGGGGCTCCTCCCCCTGGAGGGGAAATTCTTCCGCCCCGACATGCAGGTCCCCATGAAGGCGGTGGTGGACTACGCCCTGGGCCGTCCGGATGTCGATCCGCCGCGGCTGGCCGTCTACGGCTTTAGCGGCGGTGGCGGCTTCGTGCCTCAGGCCGCCGTGCACGACGCGCGCATCAAGGCGATTGTCATGAATGCCTGCGTCGTTGACGGCCGCCCCCTGTTCGCCACGATGCCGGTAGTCAAGGCAACCGCGCAGGAAATCGCTTCCTGGTCATCCTTTCACGGCAACATCGTCAAAACTATCTGCTGGCGCTGGGGCGTGCCGCTGGACCAGCCTGCCGGTCTCGTCGCGGCCAATGAGGGTTTTCGCTTTGACCCGGCCAAAGTCGCGGTCCCGGCCCTCGTCATCGTCGCTGAGGGAGAGTATCAGAGCGCGGACGTCAAACGGCAACAACAGCTCTGCCTGGATAACCTGCCCAACCTTAGGAAGAAATTCGTGGTCACGCCGGCGAGCGAAGGGGCTGCCAATCACTGCGTCATGGAGAACCGCAGCCTGATGAGCCAGGTCGTCTTCGATTGGCTGGATGAGCTTTTCCAAGAGGCGCCGCCGAAACAACATTAGAAAAATAGGGACACCTCCTATTTTTCTGTGCAAGATCTTAAAATGGTGGAGAAAAAATAGAAAAATAGGAAGTGTCCCTATTTTTCCTGGCGGCGAAAAAGGCAATCCCAGGTAGAATTTAGGGATGAGAAAATTGTGCATAAGCCAAGTAGCGCATATTCTTAGGTTTTCCTGGTGAGTCGCCCAGTTTCGCAGGGACTTCATGGCGAAAAAAGAACACAATCGGGGCCAGATTGTACCGGCACCTGAAAAAATTCCGCAGGTGGGTGCGCATAAGTACCTTATTTGGCTAACTTTAGTCCGCTGAGGTGGCGCTTCCTGAGCGGTCCGGGACCGCCGATGCGCCGCTAATGTACCGCAATTGTGCCGCTTGGAGGCCGGGCGGTCCGGGGGTAGAGCGGTTAAGTTACACATGAAAATAAGGTAAGGCCAGGGGAGAGAAATTTCCAGAACAGCGGAGACAGTTGACCCGGTTGAAATGGTTAAGAATTGACCAGGCACCCTCTCCATCAAGGCATAATATCATCGGACCAAAAGGATTCTGGAACCCCCCCACAAAAAGCGGATTTGGTTATACAGACCATAGCTATAATTAGTTGATATTGTTGAGAAGTTACTTCTTTGGCAAAATATTTGCTATCCTCTTGCCTCCCGAGCAGGAAAAAATATTTTTCCGGCGAAACCTGTGCTAACATGGCTCCAGCGAGACTATACGGGCAGGAAACCGAATCTCCGCATCTTATGAGGATCAATCTAAACATTGTTAGCAGCAATGGATAGTCAGGTGGACTTAGATAAACTATTTTTAATCACGGAAAAGCTCCGAATACAAGCAATCGGTGAACCTGTTTGGATTCCAGAAAAAGGAGTTTTCGAATACACGAATCAGAGTATAGAAGTTGTTGCTGTTCTTAAAGCTATCAGAGCAGCTCAAGGTATCAAGTCCCTGTATCTTTTATGTGAGAACGGTTTGTTTATTGACATGGGTGCCATTTATCGCTGTGTCAACGATTGTTCAGCAGAAATATATTTTCTACTTGAACAGTATCCATTAAAATCAAGTAATGTCGAAAAATTCGTTAACGCATTCTTTGAAACAACCATCGATGGTTATTTGAATGTCAAAACTGAACATGTAATAACTAAGAAAATTCACAGTGCAATGGTTCGAACATTAACTGACCTCAAGCAAGATGAGGAAATTCGTACCAGAATCTTAAATATTTACAAAACATTTTCTGGTTATACACATGCAAATTACGCTGCTATAATGCAGATTTACGGTGGCGTCCTGCCTGATCTCAGTTTCAATCTCCCGGGTGTTCCCTCTGTTCGGCAACGGGAAATGCATATGCAACTCGTAGAGCAGGCATATTTTTCGGTGCTATATTCAATTGCATTTGCCGCTCAAAAATTTGGTTTAACTGAGATCATTCGTGAAGTCGTTCAATGCTGCTAACAATCGTGCTGCACACGGACCGCAGGGTGTAGGTCAAATTTTAATTTTTTCCACTCGTTCCCAAGTTGTACTTGGGAACGAAAATGGTTGCCAAGCTTAGCTTGGCAGGTAAATGCGTTCCCAAGCCAAGCTTGAGAACGAGAAAAATAAAGATGGAATAATGCTAATGGCGGGATGCGCTGCGCTTTCCCGCCCTACGGGCTCTAATTATTGTTGGGCAGCAGGAAGGAACGAGAGGGTAGATGATGAAGGGCAAATGCAGTCGCTGTAAGAAACCACTGACATTGGAGAACGCCTCATCCTCTGTAGTCAGAGGTGGTTATGGTCGCTGCCGATCGTGTGAAAACGAGCACCAAAAAAAGCGAAGTCGAACATTAAGTGGAAAATTCAATCTGGGGAGTGCTCAGGCGAAATTTAACGGACACAAATGGAATTTGAATTTTCAACAATATGCCGCGATAGTTGCTTTTGACGAATGTTTTTACTGTGACGGTCCGCTACCAAAGGCCGCATGTGGATTAGATCGTGACTCAAATGGAGATTATTCTTGGGATGCTGTATTGCCGTGTTGTGGAAAACAGCCGAAAGCTGAGGGTCCACGAGGTTGCAACGAAATTAAAAGCGGAGAAATTCCGCCAATCGTATTATTTGCCCGTAGGTGGTATGAAAAATACGGCAAGCTACCAACAGAACAAGATTTCATTGATAAATTGCAAAAATTTAGGACTGAGCGAGATAGAATATACAAGATTATTTCTGGTTTGAATTCAGAAGAACTCAAGAAATTGAAGAGAGAGACATCAGTTCGTGAGTTTTTGGCATCATTGGCGTGTAAGCAGTGAAATAGCCGACGCTGCCCAACCAACCGTTTAACGCCGACGGGCCGCAAGCGGCCCGCGGGTTAACGGCACGTTCATCCTCTCCCTTCCTTTCGCCACACCGCCACGGAGTCCTCATGCCCATAGACGGGGTAACCCCCGATAAAATACCTGCTATATTTTCGCGCCTTAATTAAAAATGATAACTATTTTATAAGGTTGCCCTATCTGCAACTCAGACTCTCATAGCATTTAAATTTTGCTCCTAATGTCAGATTTAATCTGATCCGGATTTAATGGTTGTCAGCTTAAATTTTAGTCATTACAGTTGAGCTTTGAACTCTGATTGCACTCTGAATTTTTCCAGGCGCGATTTATTATGCAAAATCTGTCTGATACTCAAGAAGAGCGGCGGCTCCAAGAAGCCCGGGAGCAACAGATTCCTTGGGGGAAATGGGGTCCCTACCTGAGTGAACGCCAGTGGGGGACGGTGCGGGAAGATTACAGCGCCAGCGGCGATGCCTGGGATTACTTTACCCATGACCAGGCCCGCTCCCGGGCCTATCGCTGGGGGGAGGACGGTCTGGCCGGACTTTCTGATGACAAACAGCGCCTCTGCTTGGCCCTGGCCCTGTGGAACGGCCGGGACCCCATCCTCAAAGAGCGGCTCTTCGGGGTGAACAACAGTGAAGGCAATCACGGCGAGGATGTCAAAGAATACTACTTCTATCTGGACAGCACCCCCACCCACTCCTACATGAAGTTCCTCTATAAGTATCCCCAGGCGGCCTACCCTTACGATGAACTTGTACAGACCAACCGGCAGCGCACCCGGAATGATTATGAATATGAACTCCTGGATACCGGCGTCTTCGACGACGACCGCTACTTTGATATCTTCGTGGAATACGCCAAGTCCGCTCCCGAAGATATCCTGATGCGTATTACCGTATGTAATCGCGGTCCGAGAATGGCGGTGCTTGAGGTGCTGCCCACCCTGTGGTTTCGCCATACCTGGTCCGGCGCCACCGGGGAGGCCAAACCGGCTCTGAGACAACTCACCGGTCAACCCGGCCTGAGTATAGTGGGCGCCTCCCATGCCGAGCTGGGGGAACGTTTTCTGTACTGTGAGGGGGCAGCCCCGCTGTTATTCACGGAAAACGAGACGAATAATGTGCGGATCTTCGGGACCCCCAACCTCCAGCCCTATGTGAAGGACGCGTTCCACAACTATCTGGTCCACGGGCAAACTCAGGCGGTCAACCCGGAAAAGACCGGCACCAAGGCGGCCGCCCACTACCGGCTCGAAGTGCCCGCCGGGGCCGAGGCGGTGATCCGCCTGCGGCTCATTGATCTCGCCCCGGAAGTTCTCGCGAAGGCGGACGGTCCCTTCGGCCAGGGCTTCGACGAGATCATGGCGGCCCGCCAACAAGAGGCGGACGACTTTTATGCCGCCATCACCCCGCCCGCGGTGGGAGAGGATGCCGCCCGGGTGATGCGACAGGCCCTGGCGGGGATGCTGTGGTCCAAGCAGTACTATTATTTTGACGCCATTACCTGGCTGGGCGAGCACGGGGCTAACCCCATGAAGACTCACAGCAATCACGTCCGCAACCAGGAATGGTTCCACATGGTGAATGACGAAATCATCTCCATGCCGGACAAATGGGAATATCCCTGGTACGCCGCCTGGGACCTGGCATTTCAAAGCATTCCGCTGGGCTTGGTAGATATTGATTTTGCCAAGAAACAGCTCGATCTCATGTTGCGGGAGTTCTATCTCCACCCCAGTGGCCAGCTGCCGGCCTATGAGTGGAATTTCAGCGATGTGAATCCACCGGTGCATGCCTGGGCGGCTCTCTTAATCTATAAATCGGAAAAAGTCCTGCTGGGTAAAGGGGATATCCAGTTTCTCAAACATGTTTTCGGGAAGCTGATGCTGAACTTCACCTGGTGGGTGAACCGGAAGGATCGTTTCGGCAAGAATGTCTTTGAGGGCGGTTTCCTGGGACTGGACAATATCGGCGTTTTTGACCGCAGCGCCGTCCTCCCCACCGGCGGGTACCTGGAGCAAGCCGATGGCACCGCCTGGATGGCTTTTTATTGCCAGGGCATGCTGGACATCGCCTTGGAGTTGGCTCCGTTTGATTCGGTTTATATAAATCTGGCGGTGAAATTCCTGGAACACTTCCTCTGGATCGCCTCGGCCATCAACCGGATGGGTGGCGATCAGGAGGGCCTGTGGGATGAGGAAGACGGCTTCTACTACGACCTGCTCCGCTATCCCGACGGCACCTCCACCCGCTTGAAGGTGCGTTCCATGGTGGGATTGCTCCCTTTATGCGCTACGGTCGTATTTGAAAAGTCTCAGAGGGATCTGGTACCGCAACTGGCGGATGGAATCCATGAGCGTCTCCGGCGCATGCCGGAGCTTCTGGGAGCCATCCATCCCATCGGTCCGGAACATCGAGGGGTGGCCGACCGGGGCATCCTGGCCCTGGTGACCCCGGACAAGTTGCGCCGCATCCTGGCCAAGATGCTGGATGAAAATGAATTTTTAAGCCCGTATGGCATCCGCTCCCTGTCCCGCTATCACGCCGAGCACCCGTATATTTTTTCCGTACACGGCGAAGAGTACCGGGTGGACTATCTGGCGGCGGAGTCAAATTCGGGCATGTTCGGCGGCAACTCCAACTGGCGGGGGCCCATTTGGCTCCCGATGAATTCCCTGATCCTCCGGGCCCTGTTGATGTTCTACCTGTATTATGGCGACAACTTTAAGGTGGAGTGTCCCACCGGCTCCGGAAACCTGATGAACCTTTTCGAAGTAACCCAGGAGATTGCCAACCGTCTCACCCGCATCTTTCTCCGGGATGAGCACGGACGGCGCCCGGTCTACGGGGGCGCCGCCAAATTCCAGAACGATCCCCACTGGCGTGATTACCTGTTGTTCTATGAGTACTTCCACGGCGACAACGGCGCCGGGCTGGGCGCCAGCCATCAGACGGGCTGGACCGGCTTTATTGCCAAACAGATTCAGTTTTTCGGCCTCCTGGACCCCACCTTCCTGGCCCGCGGGCGCTCCACTGTCATCTCCCCCGAATCAAAATAATTTTATCGATGGGCGCAAGGTTTTCGGAACCAGCCGCGAGGATATTTAGATCATATCTGGAATTTTTGCCAGACGGACGATAAGTATAAAACCTGGCAAGATATGTGGGACCGAGCAAGCATACTTATGTTAATCGAGAAGGCCTTTCAAAATATAGACTCACATTCAGTTCTGAAAGGGCGTGGGGGTAGATTCCCGTTTTAAGTCCTCTGCCTTAATAGGTAACTTGATCTCAGCTTACATAAAGCCGAGTGGCGGCAGCCAAGGACAATGGAAGAAAACCAGCAGCTTCCCGCCGTCCACTCAAGTCAAGCGACTGGTTCGGAATTTTTCAACTTCTTTGACTTGATTTCTTTCTTTTCAATTTTTTCTATCCTTCCTCGAAAATCGCCCTTTGTTCCATCGGATAAACCGAATTTAATAGCTGCTTCACACACAGCAACCGCTTCTGAAAATCGTTCTTCCTCTGTTAATACAGTGGCATACTGCTGAAAAGTAGGGACACGGGGCAATGTTCCTAAGTCTTTTTCTAGGTCAGGCTTAATTTTCGGAAATTCTTTGATGTGGATCTGGGCGACCTGATGACAGATTGTTCTCATTTCTTTGTCATCTCGATTTTTGTATGCTTGGCCTACAATGTTCATGAGAAGAAAATGTCGATCAACCATATTAGTATTCTGCTTGAGTTGCGCCAGCATCGCCTTTAAATCCCCGGATGTCCAAGCATCGAATACACTGTCAGCTTCTGTTAATTTCTCGTCTCTCCATATGCATCGCTTTTGAACTGAAGCGATACCAGCCGAAGAGCTTTTCTTATTCGAAATGGCTTTCATTATCGCAGAGATAACGATCAGCGCAATTATGAATAAAATTAACCAAAACATATTTGACCCAAATAGTTATGGGGTAGATTGACTGTTTCCCGGCACCTTACCATCTTGTATTTCCCGCTGAACAAAATTGGCAGCTTCGTCAGAAGTATCGAACTCTCTATCCTTCCAGTCTTTTGGAAGACCTTGGAGGTATTCAAAGACAAGGCCACCTAATGGTCCAACAAAACGTACGTCGTGGCGACACTCGTAATATCTGATCTTCCATTTGCGACTTGGTTCCTTCACAAGGTGCACAATTTCGCCCCCCAAAAGTGTCCGAGACTCGTTCTTGCCAGTTCGATTACCCATTTCATTATCCTCCTTTCCAAACATTAAATAAATTGATCAGTATAAAGTGAATGTTCTTTTGGGCCTACCTCCATTCGACCCATTACTCTATCATAAAATGTGGATCAATTTTCGGGGGGCAGACTATGGCAATTCGGCCATCCCCCCTCCTAATTTACTTTTGAATCTTTTGTTTCAAAAGAACCTGACCCGAGTTCAATTCATAAACCCAAACTTCTTGTAACTCTATTCTCAATCCAGTGTAACTGTAGTGTTTTGCATACGGAGAGTCAAGGGTGGCATTATATCCCCCTTGGCTTGCGTAAACGACATACTTTTCAGGTGGTGTACCCTTTGCTTGGGGGTGTAAAGCAGGTTTACCAATAAATAGAACTCCGACACTTAAATCAGGCGCATTAATTTTCAACTTTCCAATCTTTTCGGTACCATTAATTGGGGTTACGAAGTACTTTGTATCCGTATCGCTTTCTACCCTCGTCTTTGCACCAAATACATTCTGTCCAACAAAGGATCGTGTTTTAACGCCTTTATCCAATACCAAATAGTGATCCTCTGGGTAATACTTAAGTACCGTTGAAAGGTTGGCACGGTAAGGATAAGCCTGCAATCCTTTTCGTGTTCGTTCTGCATTCATTCGTTCATGAACCTTCTTCAAATCATAAGCTTCCTCAACAGACTTCTGGGTAAACCAACTGTCCTTCGTTAGTTTCTCGACCCAAACACCCGCCGCACTGGAAATAATTTTGGAGTTAGAAATTTTAAACACATAAATTTTTTCTGTTTCAGGAGCTCGAGTTGCAGCTATGATGTCATCACCTTTGAAGTTCTTAGGGATTGTACTTGAATTTAAGTCCAAAGACTGAGCCCAGGTGACCGAGCTAAGGAAAAACAAAGTTACTATCGCGACTTTAACGCTTTTTAAAATCATAACTCAGTCCTCTTTTTTTAAGGTTGTGTCTATTCTGTTCCACCCCCCGAGCCGAAATGCTTTTTCCACTTCTCGATAATTACCTTCAACATCCCTGAGCGCGTAGTTAGCATTATTCCATCTATACGTTGTGAACATTATAATCTACTGCCCAGTCAAAGTTATATATACCGCGTTCCAAGTAATAATGAAAGCTGGAATACGGCCAATCCGCGACTTTTATAACATGAATGTGCTTTATTGGTTATAGCTACTGAAGGCGGGATGCGCTTCGCTTTCCCGCCCTACGTTACTGATTGAACGCAACTCGGTATTAGGCTACCCGGAAGAAATGGAACCCCCAGCCCTCCAGATCCACGAAGAGGCCGGGCTGGCGCAGTTCCAGGCCGTCGCGGGTGTAAATCTCCCCGGTGAAGGGGTCGGTGAGTTGGCAGGGGTGGTCGGGTATGTCCTCCCAGTGACCAGGTAGTTCCTCCCAGGGAAGGGGCACCAGGGCCTGGGAGCGGTGTTCGGAAAGATTGACGATGATCAGGCGCCGTTCCTCCCCGAGACGCCAGGTCCAGGCCGCCAGGTTGAGATGGCTTTGGTTATCCGGCCAGCCGCGGCACTCCAAGAGACGCCATTCCCCTTCCTTGAACACCGGCTGCGCCAGCGCGGCCAGCAGGGTCTGGTAAAAGTTCTGTAAGTCCGAGTCCATCGGCTCCTCGGGCCGGCGGTTGAGAAACACCGGCAATTTGATCCGGCGGCCCTCAAACTGCCCTTCGTGAAAGAGCCGGGCGCCGGGCAGGGTGGCGATGGTGACCGCCGCGGCCCGGGCTTGCCGGTCAGGAAAAGCGGCCGCGGCCCGGGGTTCGTCATGGTTCTCGATGAAGCGCACCAGATGCTCCTGGTAACTCAGGTCGGCCAGCAGGTGCTGCCGGACGGCGTCGGCGTCGTCGTGCCGCAAACGGTCGTAAAGACGCTTGTCATAGCAGTAGTCGAAGCCCTGCTGAAGCAGCTCCCATTCCAGGTCCCAGTAGGCCTCGGCGATCATTAAAAACTCCGGATATTTCGCCTTCACCGGGGGAATCACCTTTCTCCAGAATTCCCGGGCCGGCAGGGCGCCGGCCCGCTCGCCCCAGGTCTGCCGGAAGATGCGGTTAATCAGGAGCATGGCCATGTCGCAGCGCACCCCGTCGCATTGGCCGGCCATGGAGAGCAGGGTAGCGCTGAGGGCCTGGCGGTAGCCGGGGGCAAAGGCGTTGACCTGAATGACGTCCGGCCAGGGCGGGAAATAGGGGTCCCGGCCATGGGCCAGAATGTGGTCCCCCACTTGCAGAAAAGCCTCCGGGGAACGGCGCAAATCCTCGGGAGTGCCCTGGATGAAATAGTCCGGATGTTCCTGAACCCAGGGGTGGTCCGGGGCCACGTGGTTGGGCACCAGGTCCAGGATTAAACGGGCGCCGCGCTGCGCCAGTTGCCGGCGGGCTTTGGCCAGCCCTTCCGGCCCGCCCAGATGTTCGTCAACCCGGTAGCCGCGGACACAGTAGGGTGAACCCACCATATCGTCCGGGGTAAGATCAGGCAAGGCTTCCCGGCAGGACGTTAAGAGACTCTCATGGTTGATGGCGATCTCACGCCCCCTGGCACTCCGCTGCCATACTCCCATCAACCAGACGGCATCGGGGGACCAGGATGTAATGGCGTCCCATTCCGCGTCCGGGACGTTGGCCAGGGTAATCGGAGTCTGATAACGACGACTTAATTCGTTCAACCAGACCCAGGTGTTGATTTCGTAAATAACGGGATGAGACGGCCATTTATCCAGCATGTTTCCTTTTACCATTTTATGGTGATTAAGTTCTATCTTTCTGGTCGCAATCACCTCCAGGGGAAAGGATTTAAACTCCCAGCCGAAGTCGGTCGGATTGTTGACCATGGTTCAGAGCAACTTTACTTTCTACTGCCAACGGGCCTTGGACGCA
>Ga0315282_10002604_pt1 | contig 32941 bp, 27 predicted proteins | sample YL17G07_20_MG_FD_203693 | JGI IMG/M metagenome (GOLD analysis project Ga0315282, IMG submission 203693) | Sediment microbial communities from Yellowstone Lake, YNP, Wyoming, USA - YL17G07_20 | ecosystem: Environmental > Aquatic > Freshwater > Lake > Sediment | place: USA: Wyoming | collected...
TCACCGTCGCACCTCGTTCAGCTCGTCGCGCATTTTGCGTGCGGCGGCTCGCACCGAGTCCATCCACCGCTTCTCGCCCCCGGCGGCCGAGCGGGTCTCGTCCCGCCAGGCGAAGATGACGCTTCGGGAGGCGTTGACCGCCGCGCCGAGACCGTTCTTGTCGAGTGCGCACTTGACGTCGGCCGCGGCGCCTCCCTGCGCGCCGTAGCCCGGGATCAGGATGAGGTTCCGAGGCATCAGTTCACGCAGACGAGCCAACTGCTCGGGATAGGTCGCGCCGACCACGGCGCCCAGCGAAGAATATCCCGAGGCGCCCATCAGGTCCGCGGCGTGCTCCGCGACCCACTCGCCCAGACGCTCGTAGATCGGGCGCCCGGGGGCCCCCCCCCGCGCAGGATTGCGTTTGGGGGCCCCGATGAGGTCCTGAAGCTCGTGGGAGGACGGGTTCGACGTCTTGACCAGCACGAAGACCCCCCCGCCCTGTTCCTTTGCACACCGGATGAAGGGAAGAAGACCGTCGCTGCCGAGGTACGGGTTGACGGTGACTGCGTCCGCCCCCCACGGCCGCAAGACCGTGGAGCCGATCTTCACCTCCCCGAGATACCCCTGGGCGTATGCCTCGGCGGTCGAGGCGATGTCCGAGCGCTTGACGTCCGCGATGACGAGGAGCCCGGCCTGGTGGGCATGTCCGATCACTTCGCGCAAGGCCTCCATTCCGGCCGGGCCGAGCATCTCGAAGAACGCCGACTGCGGCTTGACGGCGACCGCGAACTCGGCCACCGCGTCGATCACCCTCCGGCCGAACTCCGCGAACGCCGCCGCCGCCCCTTCCAGCGTCTCTCCGTGCGTCTTCAATGCCGACCGCACCAGGGACGACGGCAAGAGGTCCAGTCTCGGGTCGATGCCGACGACGACGATGCTGTCCTTCTCGGCGCACGCGCGAACGAGCCTGTCCGCGAAGTTCTCCATCACGGTGCTTCCCTATATTGGGTTCCTTGTGCCACTGGTGGCTTGTCCACCAGTGTTTTTCTCACCCCTCACCCTCCCCTCTCCCTCAAGGGGAGAGGGAGAGTTGTCGTCAGTATTCGATCCCCGGCAGCGCCTCCTGACCCGTGTCAAAGGGATGCTTTCGTTTCATCATCTCGGTGACGCAGTCGGCACGGTCGATGAGCTCGTCGAGTTTCCCGCGGCCGGTCATGACGACCGTGAGCTCCGGAGGCTTCCCGTCCAGGAACCGGAGCAGATCCGCGACCGGCAGGAACCCCTCGGCGACGACGAAGACGATCTCGTCCAGGACGACGGCGTCGTAGCGTCCGTTTGCGAGGAGCCGGAGGGTCTCGGCCCACGCTTCGCGGACTTGTGCGAGGTCTTCGTCGCGGCGCGGACGGGCCTTGAGGTCGAGCCGTCCCCTCCCCAGCGGCTTCACCGTCACCTGTGCGGAAAGTGGTTCGAGCGCGCGCACCTCCCCGCTCTCGCCCGGCCTCTTCACGAACTGGACGACCAGGACCTTCCGACCGTGTCCGGCGAGCCGAAGCACCAGCCCGAACGCCGCTAGCGTCTTCCCCTTCCCCTCACCGGTGAAGACCAGAACCTGTCCCCGCACCTCGCCTCCCCCCCGATCATCGACCTCCGCCGTGTGCCGGTTGGTCTCCTTCCGGAGGCTGGCTCACCGGCAGGCGAATCGTGAACGTCGCCCCTTTCCCCTGCGTGCTTTCCGCCGTGATGGTTCCCCCGTGACTCGCCACGTTTCCCTGCGAGACGCACAACCCCAATCCCATCCCGGGCACTTCGCTTCCCGAGAGCGCCCCCTTCGTGGTCACGAACGGCTCGAAGATCGTGCCCGAGAGTCCGGGTGGAATCCCCACACCCGTGTCGGCGAACTCGATCACGAGGTCGTCCAGCTCGACCCGGCAGGAGATGGTCAGTCGTCCGCCCGCAGGCATTGCGTCCAGCGCGTTCGCGATGAGGTTGATGAAGGTTTGTCCCATCTGGGCGTTGTCGAGCAGCATGTCGGGGACGGGCTCGTAATGACGGACGACCTCGACCTCGGCCTGGGCGAGTCTGGCTTCGAGGATCTGAAGAGTATGCTCGATGATGCGGATGGGGTTGACGGGCTCCCGACGAGGCGGGCGGCGCCGGGCATAACTCAGCAGTCGCTCGGTGATCTGTGTGGCCTCCTCGCAGGCATGGACGATGGTCCGGAGCTTGCGTCCGACGGCCGGGTCGTCTTCCGCTTCGCCGGCGTCTTCCGCACAAGCCAGGATCCGTGCCAGGAGATTGTTGAACTGATGTGCGACGCCCGCCGCCAGCGTCCCTGCCGCCGCTAGCCGCTCCTCCTCCACCATCTTCCGCAGCAGTTCCTCCCGGCCCGAGGTGTCCTCGACCAGTGCCACCAGCAGCGGCTCGCCGGCCACCTGGACGTACTCGCACCGGAGTTCCACCGGGATTTCCCGCCCGTCCTTCGTCCGGAGCGTGTACTGCACGGTGTAGGGCTGTCCGCCGAGTCCCTTGCGGTAGGATTCGTCCAGGAGTGTCACTTCGGATTCGACGTGGATGATGCTAGCGGGTTTTCCGACCAGCTCCTCGCGCTGGTATCCGAGGAGGGTGCAGGCGCGGCGGTTGACGTCGACGAGGATGCGGTCGCGGTTGCCGACGAAGACGGCCGCGCCGAGTCCGTCGAGAAACGCGCGCGAGCGGGCGAGTTCCGCCTCGAGCCGCCGGACCGTCGCTCTCATTTGGTCGTTCGCGGGTTCGTTCATGGTTTCTTCCCACAGGCTAACGAGCGCCGTGCGGCAAGTCAAGTCCAGTCTGGTCTGACTCGTCCCCCCTTTCAGGCCCACTTTCGCGCGCAGGAAAGCGCCCTTTCCCCGGCCCTGCTCAGCACCCTCCCCGTAGGGGTGCTCGTGCGAACCATCGCATTGTGTCCTGCTTCCAATTCGCACGGCGTCACTGGCTCTGCAGGTTCCGCAGATGGGCCTCGACCTTCGGTATCCAGGTCCGTTCCCCCGGATCGGTTCGTGCCCACTCCAGGTAGGTACGTAGACACCGGATAGCCGACACACCATCGCCAAGCGCTTCATGCGCGGCAGCTTTGTTCCTCCAAGCAACGGCATAGCGCGGATGAATCTCGACGGCCTTCTCATAGCAAGGGATCGCCTCCGGGTAACGGCCCAAACCGTACAGGCTGACACCCTTGTTGACCCATGCCTCGGCGGAGAGCGGATCGAGTTGGAGGGCCTCATCACAGCATGCGAGCGCCTCCTGGTAACGGCGCAGGTCGTTTAGGGTCTTGCCTTTGTTGTTCCAGGCTTCGGCGATTCGCGGATTGATCTCTATCGCCCTGTCACAGCATCCGAGCGCCTCCTGGTAACGGCCTAAACTGTTCAGGCTATAGCTCTTGTTGCTCCATGCCGGGGCATATCGGGAATTGATCTTGAGGGTGTTGTCGAAACAGGCTATCGCCTCCGCGTAGCGCCCCAGGGCGTTCAGGCTGTTGCCCTTGGAGGCCCAGGCACGCTCGTTGCCCGGAAGCTTCGTCACGTTGTCGGTCCAGAGGAGGAGTTCGGTGCGGTAGTCCTCGTTGCGGGAGTAGGTAAGACCGCCGAGCAATCCCGCGGCGACTAGGGCGATCACGGCCCCGGCAATCGACGCCGCTGCGGGTGCACGCCCCGACCAAACCCACCTCACGACCCGGCGTGCGGAAAGAAAGACGAAGACTGTTACCCCGGTTACCACCCCCGCTAGTGGGAGGTACATCCGGTGCTCGGAGATGGGGGCCACGATCGGGACGACGCTCGAGGTCGGAGCGAGGATGAGGAAGAACCAAACCCCCAGAAAGCCCGAGGGAAGGCGTCTCAGGAACGCCCAAAGAGCGGCCGTGAGAAGGCTCGCCAGGAGCAAAGCCGACGGGACGATCTCCAACCACGTCGGCGGCATGGGGCGTCCGTAATCGAGTATGAGCGGATACGGCCGGAACGCTAGCACAAGGTAATGAAGGACCGCCTGGATCTGGTAACGAACGTACGTCGTTGAACTCATCCCTGGCAGGCCAAAGCCCACCGTCTTGTCGTGTGAGCCCCCTACGGCGAGAAGCGCCAGTTCCACCACCCAGGTCGCGGCTAGGGCCCCGTAGAACCGCGGTCTTGCGCGCAGGGCCTTCGCGAACGTCCCCGACACGAAGATGCGGTCATAGACGAGCACGATGACCGGAGCGGTGACCGCTACTTCCTTCGTGCCCATCCCCAGGGCGCACGCCGCCACCGAGGCCGCGGCCCATCCGGGCGTCGACGACGAAAACCCACGGATGGCGCAGTAGAGCGTCAGGAGGTAGAAGAGTCCCGTCAGGGACTCCACCCGCTGGACGATATAGGTGACGGATTCGGTTTGGAGGGGGTGAAGCAGCCACAGCAGCGCACACACCAGTGCGATGGGCGTAACTGCAGGTTCAAACCGCTCGCGCATCGATTCGAGCCGCAGCGTCCGACGCACCACCCCGAAGAGAGCGAGGGCCGATAGGGCGTGGATGAGGAGGTTGACCGCGTGGTAGCCGGGCAGACTGAGACCGTGGGCGGCGTGGTTGAGGGCGAAGGTGAATGCCGCGACGGGTCGGCCGGAGAGGGTGATCCCGCGCGGGGCCCAGGCCGAGCGCCAAGGCGGCCAGAAGTGCTGCAGACGGTAGTTCGTGACAATGGCCTCGTTATCGTCAAATACGAAGGGCGACTGGAACGTGTTGGACCAGGCAAGGAGAGCGGCCGCCGCTAGCACCGCGACAGAAACCAGAGTCCAACCCCAGGACCTTGCGGTGCGACCGTCGGGATGAGCGGATTCCATCGGCATCTTCTGTCCCCGTAGCGGGTGCGGAGGCGCCTTTCAGCCGCAGTCCGCAGCGGTCAGTCTCCAGCCACCATAAGGAAAGTGCCTGCGGAAAACAAGACTTCGCACCTCTGAGCCGTCCGAACTCTCAGATCGTCTCCTGCCGTCCTCAAAAGGGAACCGAGCAAGGGCTCTTGGACCAGAAGGCGTCATAACATACAAGTGCTATCTGATATATGACAAACAAAACGTAGTGCGTGTCATCCGTCGGGTCAGGTCCTGAAGATTTCACCGAGTCGCCGGCCGAGGAACCTCCCGGCTCCCAAGAGCCCCGCCGACAGCACGATCATCCCGATGACCCCCATCGCACTGGCGAGGTACGGGCCGTCCTTGAGTCTTCCGAAGAGCGTGTAGAGCACGCGGGAAACCGGATAGAACGCCGGCTCCTGTGCGAGGACGAGCGACTGACTGACCTCGAACATGCTGAAGACGAAGGTAAGGATGGCCCCGGCGGTCAGACTCGCTAGGACGAGCGGGATCGTGATGCGCCGGAGCGTCGCGAGGGGCCTGGCCCCGAGACTCGTGCTCGCCTCCTCCAGCGACTGCGAGACGTGCTGGAATCCCGCGACGGCCGAGCGGACCATGTAGGGCAGCCTTCGCACGATGTAGCTGATGATGAGGAGCGGGACCGGGTTCTTCTGCATGGGGTTCAGGAAGCTGTCGCTGAAGCAGGCGAGATAGCCGAACGCCAGCACGATCCCCGGGAGAGCCAGCGGCGCCATCACCGTCGTGTCGAGGAGGACCTTCCCGGTGAAGCGCTCGCGGGTGAGCAGGTAGGCGATGAGCACGCCGAGGACGAGCGCTCCGAGCGTCGCGAGGGTGCTGTAGACGAGACTGTTCACCAGACCCCTGAGCGCCACCGGGTGCGTGACGAGGTTCGCGTAGTTCTCCCACGTGAGTTCCGTCGGAAGCACCGTCCCCTGCCACCCCCCGGGCGTGCTGAACGAGCTCAAGAGCACCGCCAGGTGCGGGATCACCGCGACGAAGGTCAGTGCGGAGATGAAGAGAAGGATGAGGAAGCTTCCGAGGGGCGTGGCGCGACGGACCGCCGCCGACGACGTCCCTTTCGTCGCCAGGGTATGCAGCCTTCCGCGGACGACCCAGCGTGCCCCGACGAACACGACCACCGTCACCAGGAGCACGATCAGGACCAGGGCGTAGCCCTTCGGGTTTGCGTTGATGTCCTTCACCATCTCGAAGATCTGGACGGGCACGACCCGACGGAACCTCAGGATGAGGGGCGTGCCGAGGTCGGTGAACGCCCAGATGAAGACGATGCTCGCTCCGGCGAAATAGCCCGGGAGCATCAGCGGGAAGGTGATCCGACGGAAGACGTTCCACCTCGATGCGCCGAGGTTATATGCCGCCTCTTCACAGGAGCGGTCCACCGAGGCGAGACTCGCCACCACGTTGAGATACATGATGGGATAGAGGTGGAGTGCCTCGAGTGCCACCACGCCCCAGAACCCGGCCTGCCCGAGCCAGTCCACGGGAGGCATGTTCCACGGCCGACCCATCAGACCCACCCGGCTGAGGAGGAACGTGAGCCCGTAGAAGAGCTTCTCGAGGAGGAGGTTCACGGTGCCCATCCGTGCGAACATCTGCTTCATGCCGATGGCGCCGACGAAGGGCGGCAGGACCATCGGGACCATGACGAGTCCCGCCAGCCACCGCTTGAGCGGGAACTCCCGCCGGATCGTCACCAGGGCCAGCGGCAGGCTTACCACGGTCGTCACGACCGTGACCGCGACGCCGAGGAGCAGCGAGTTGACGATCGACTCGCGCTGGATGGGGTCGCCGAGCGACGCCGTGAAGAAGGCCGACGTCCACTTCCCCTCCCACGCCACCGCGCCCTTCACCACGTAGAGGACGGGGTAGAGGAGGAAGACGAGGAAGAATGCCGCCAGGATGAGGAGCGATGCGATGATGAATATGCGTCGTCTTGCGGACACGTGGAACGCTCCTTGCTGTTCCGCTCAGTCAGCCAAGAACGTGCGAGTGTCATGCTGAGCGTAGCGAAGCATCTGGGTCCCGAGCGGGAAAACCGCGAATTCAGGTCGCCTTCCTGGCCGTCGAACCCAGATTCTTGGTCGTCCCGAGGAATCGGGACTCCGGGGTTGTTGAAAAACCCTGATGTGTGCCAGGGGCAGTTTGCCTGCCCCTGCGGAGCTGCGCTAGACCTCGAAAACAGGGGCAGACGAGCTGCCCCTGCCACACCACTTGTGTCGGCGGAGGTTTTTCAACGGCCTCACTCCTCAGAATGACGCCCTCAGGAGTCCCCTGGCGCGCTACGCCGGTTCTTCCCCCGGGAAGACAACCGCCGCGTCGGGGTCGAAGGTCACCTGCACGTGCTCACCAAGGGCGCCCGGCCAGAGGTCCGAGCCGAGGGCGGTCGCGAGAAGCTCCGTCGTGCGAGTGCGGAGCTGATACTGCACCATCTCGCCGAGGTACATCCGCGAGAGGATCTCGGCGGTGAAGACGTTCCTGTCGCCTGTCGAGGCCGGGCGCAGCAGTTCGGGCCGGACGGCGACGACGGCGCTTTTCCCGAGAGCGGGCGCCTCCGGGCCGAGACGCGCCCAGAGCGGACCGAGCTCGGTCTGGACGAGTCCCCGGCCGCCTTCGGCCGTGCGAAGGATTCCCGCGAGCGTGTTGGCGCCTCCGATGAACCGTGCGCAGAAGAGGTTCGCCGGATGCGTGTAGACCTCTTCAGGCGTCCCCACCTGGATGATCCGTCCCTCGTTCATCAGTGCGATGCGGTCGGCGAGGCTGAGGGCTTCCTTCTGGTCGTGCGTCACGTAGACGGCGGTGCGTGGGGAGCGTCGGTGGATGCGCTTGATCTCGGCGCGCATTTCGAGACGGAGCTTGGCGTCGAGGTTGGAGAGGGGCTCGTCCAGGAGCACGACGTCCGGCTCGACGACGAGCGCCCGGGCCAGCGCCACACGCTGCTGCTGACCCCCGGAAAGCTCGGATGGGAACCTCTCTTCGAGGCCCGTCATGTGCACGAGAGCCAGGATTTCGCCGACGCGCCGGGCCTTTTCCGCACGGTCCATGTGCCGGATGTCCAGGCCGTACCGCACGTTGCGCCCGACGTTCATGTGCGGCCAGAGAGCGTAGTTCTGGAAGACCATGCCGGTGTTGCGCAGGTGTGCCGGCACCCGGTCCATGCATCGCTCGTCGAAACGGATCGTCCCGCGGTCGGGTTCCAGAAACCCGGCGATCAGCCTCAAGAGTGTCGTCTTCCCGCAGCCGGATGGACCCAGGAGAAAGAAGAGTTCCCCGGCGTGAATGGTGATCGTCACGTCCAGAACCGCCGTGACCTCGCCGAAACGCTTTGTCAGGTTCTCGAGCCGGATCTCGACCACAGAGGTCCTTCCCGTCTGCATGAGACCGCTGGTGGTTCATGACAATTGTAATTGGGGACAGGTCCCCTTAGCGAATGTAGTCCGGCACCCTCGTGGGCCGGCCCGAAGGGCGAACCAAGCGCCCCACGGGGGGGGGCGCACTACAAAAGCACTGCCAACATCAATTGTCATGAACCGCTAGGGAGCAGGTCCGTACAAAAAAACCGGACCGAAGATGCTGAGAAGCTCCTCCCGGTCCGCCCCATCCCGATCCATCGGGAACGCACCCTCAAAGGGCTGCATCAGGGGAAACTGCACGTCTCGTATCGTCGAGCGGCCGCCCGGGTCTCACGGGGATTCCCCGGCCTCTGGTTTGGGCGTTTCCAGCTTGACGATGTGACGTGCCCGCGGCCCCCGTTCCCCCTCCACCACCTCAAACTCCACTTCCATCCCCGATTCGAGAAACCGGAACGATTCCCCCGAATCGACGATCTCGGAATAGTGGGCGAAGACGTCCTCGCCCCCTTCTCGTTCGATAAACCCGTAGCCCTTCTTGCCGCTGAACCACTTGACCCGGCCCCTGACAGGCATGCACGGGACTCCTGTAGCTCTTCTCGGTGTCAGGCTTCCACGGCCTGGGCCCAGCGAATCTTGTCGGCCATCTCTTTGCCGGGCTTGAACGTCACGACGTTCTTGGCGGGCACGTAGACCTCGGCACCGGTCCTCGGGTTGCGCGCCTTCCGGGGCTCACGCTTCTTCACCTCGAATACCCCGAAATTCCGCAGCTCAATCCGGCCGCTCTTCACCAGCGTGTCGATGACGGCATCGAACGTCTTCTGGACGACCTCTTTGGTCTTCAGCTGGGTGAGGTCCACTTCCTCCGAGATCGTCTTCACAATCTCCTTCTTGGTCACGTTGTCCCTCCTCTTGCCGGGTCCATCGGCAACTTCCATCTCTTGACGTGCTTGCGCAAACCGCTCCATGGCTCTCGAACGAACGCCTCTGCTCTAGACGCCTGCCTGGGAAAAACCCTCGACGACCGACCCGCTATGTCCACAAGCGCCGACCTCTCCGCTGGTGGAGAAGTCCCACCGGATGCCGCAATGACGAACCTCTTCGCCGGAGAGTCGGATGCCTTTGATGTCGTCTGTCAGAATGCGACCTGCTCGGCTTCGTGACGGGGCTTGTCCGCCCGGGATGACCGGACCCGCAAGGGTGAACCGGAATTTCGCTAAGTCCCTACTAGTGAAGCCTATAGAGAAACAGGCGTCAAGGGAAAAAACGCAAGAAAATTTTCTAAGGATAAGCGCCCCCAGCAGTTACGTCACGAAAGGGGGTCCTTCCCGGTTCCCGGCGCCTCCTAAAGCTGCCTCGATGCCGCCGTTACTCCTTTCCGGATAAAGCCTTACGACGAGCAAGCTGGGCCGAAAGCCGCTCATACCGCCATGGCCTCCCCCAGCGGTCGTGCAGCGACTTGAGCCGCGCGAGGTAGAATTCCGCCAGCGCACTCATCTCCTGTGCACGCGCAGCGTCGCAGAAGTACGTCCGGCAGCCGAGGGTGCGCCGCTCGTGACGCGTGCACCGGGAGTTCTCCAGAAACATGCAGACCTCGTCACCTGTCTCGTCCGCAAGTTCGTCTCCCGCGGCAAGATATTCGGCCTCGACCTGGGAGCAGAAGAGTTCGTGGCCGTGTCTGGCGAAGTGACAGCATTCGCCGCAGGCGCGGCAGCGCCATCCGCGCCGTGCGGTCTCCTCGTCCAGCTCGCGGTAGAGTCGCCTGAGTTCACGGACCAGTTCGTCGGACACTTTGCAGTCCCTCATGTATCGCGTCGGGCGGATGCGATGGCGAGGATCTCTTCGCACGTGTAGAGTCTCCCCTTCCCCACGCCCGGACATCCGCGGTGAACCGCGGCGAACGCCGCTTCGCTCGTCAGGCCGTGTTTCCAGAAAGGAAACGTCCGGCACTGCGACGGCCGGCACGCGTAGACGGTGCACTTCCCCTTCCAGAGGACGCAGTCGCCGTCGGGACGTTCCTTGAGACTGAGTCCCACGTCCACGCGACGGACGTACTCCCGGGCGAACTGGTCGCGCGGCATGGTGAGGTGTTGTGCCATGCGGGTGATCTCCTCGGCCGAGAGCCAGACGTAGCCGGGCTCGCCACGGCAGCACTTTCCGCAGAGCTGACACTGGAATCGGATGCCCCGCGCAAACCACACGTCACGGGTCCTGGTCTCCACGCTTGTCTTCCTTGACTCGCACGCAGCGGGGTCATTTAGGATAGGCGCTCATTCCGGAGGCGGCGCCGGGATTCGGAATTCTTTGACTACCACGGTGCCGGCGAGGTAGTCTCCGGGACGCTGGAGCCGCCTGGACAGAAGACACACGCCCACGCCGATCGTCGCCATCTCGAGAAACTTGAAGAGGTTCCGCAGCAGGGCCTGATGGAAGGAGATCGGCGTCCCCGTCACGCTCAGGACCCTGAGTCCCAGCAGCTTCTTGCCGAGCGTCTGCCCACCCGCGACCGACTCCATCGTCGCACCGTAGATCACGAACCCGACGAGAAGCGACATCCAGAATTGATTCGGCGCCAGGCTGTGCGTCACCAGCTCGATGATCGTATAGACCAGTGCAAAGTCGAGCACCGCCGCCGCAGCCCGGTCGGTCACCGTCGCATAGAGCGGCGCCTCCGACGAGTCGGACACAGACCCCTCGAACGTTCGGAGCTTCGAGAACCCCGCTAAGGCCCCGAGTGTGACGAAGCAGGCCGCCACCGTCAGGACCGCCCAGTGCACCTCGTACTTGAGGTCCGCGGGCGAAGCGGCGAGCACGAGGAATCTCTCCGAGGATTCGTCCCCGCGGAGTTCGGCGGCATAGAGTCCGGCGTAAAGCATCCCGAGGAACGAATCGAAGGTGTAGACGAAGGTTTTTTCCCCGAGTGCAGCGGCGGTCATGTCGCCGAGTTGGGTCCAGGGAGCGGACGACTGTTTCAGCTCGCGCACTTCGCCCCATTGGCCGTGCTCGAAGCGGATGACCTGGATGCGCGGATCGAAGCTCGTCTGCACCAGAGGCCCGATCGATACTTGTGCGACTTCCTGGAAGAAGACCTGGACACCGTTGTCGTCGCCCACCGCGGCTATCCCCACCGGCCGCTCGAAGGACTTCCCCGGCAGCACCTCGAGCCGGTCCTTCGTCAGACGGGCCAGGTGAAGTCCCATCTCGATCTCACCCTTGACGTCGGCCTTGTTCGAGGGGACGCTCGTGACGGTGGTGACGTTGTCTCGCGGAAGGCGGTATTCGGCCCACAGGAGGTAGTCGTTGCCCGCGGCGCGGACGCCCTGGAAAAAGTCGATGTTGTCGCCCTCATAGTCGAATCCGGGCTCGGCTCGCCAGACGTCGTTGTCGAGCGTGGCGGCAAGGATTTTCGTGCGGCCCGGGTCCTGCCCGAGTGCCAGGATTTCGTTGTCCACGACGGCGATCCCGAGCACGCGCCACGTAAGCTGTGCGGGGACCGGCGTCCAGGAATCCCTGGAGAGCTTCACGAGCGACCCATCCGCGAAGAGACAGTACACGCATCCCCCGTGCGCCGTGAAGCCGGCTAGCCGGCCGCTTCGCACGTTCGGACTGCTGAACGTGCTCCCGTCCCTCGACTGCGTCACAAAGAACGTCCAGTGATCCTTGTCCTCGGGGTCCACCGGCGGTCTCGCCTGCGCGACGAGATACACCGTCTCGCCGTCCGTCGCCGTCATCGAGTGGAAGTAGGTCGGGAGAAATAGTGACGTTGCCGACGTGAGGACGACGCCGAGAATCCCGGCCACGAGGACCATGATCACCTGTCGGCGTCTGCGGCTGTAGACGGCTTTGAGTTGCGTCCTCAGGTCCACGGGAGACTCCCGATCGGTCGTATGCCGGGATTCAGAGGTCGAAGCGGGAAATGATTTTAGCCTGCCGGTCGCCGTTTGCAAGCCGAAAGCCGGTCCCCTCTTCCTCACTCTTGAGCCCGTGGCCGTCTCTTTCTATTGCCTCTCCCTCTGCTGAGGGGAGATAGTCACGCCTGCCCTGGACTTAGAGCCTCCAGGCTGAAGGGTTCAAGGCCCCCGAGCGGAGTCGAGGGGCGAAGGCGAAGGGGTGAAGGGGGCGGTTCTTTTCCCTTTCCCGGTAGTACGCTGTCACACGGTTTCCTGGCAGTTGGATGTAGTGCGCCGCCCTTGTGGGGCGCACCTTTCCGGCAATCGGGCCGGCCTACCAAGGTGCCGGACTACCTCACGGAAAGAACCCGGTGCCAAATCGTCGTGTGACAACGCGCTAGTGGCGTGTCCCGGAAATTGCTTAACCATGTCATTCCGAGTCCCCGATTCATCGGGGGCGAGGAATCTGGCACCGAGATGGCGAAGCGCGTGGATTTCTCCCCCAAAATGCGGCCGGCCATGGGCCTGCCAGGCCAGATCCTTCGCTTCGCTCAGGATGACATATAAGACAGATACTTCCGGGACAGACCACTAGGAGAGGACATAACAGCCAAATGTGACGCATAGTTAGATATATCCGGCTAATAATTCTGCCATCAGGGAGGTTCGTTTGGGCCAAGGTCTGCACTGGCCGGGAAGTGGATCATCCTGGGGAGGTTGTTCTTCCGGGCGAATTTCACCCGGCCCCTGAAGTCGCCCCACACGATCTCCTTCCCCTGGGGTGGTCTCGCAGCCTGAGACGCCGCAAAGATGGCCGCCACGAGTGCTGCCGCCGCCACTGCGATCACTAGCACCGTGATCTTTCTATTCTCTTGCTGCTCTCATGAGAGTCCTCGCGGTTCGGACGGATCGTCCGGAGCGTATGTACTTGTTTGCCCGGCGACTTCAAGGGCGGATTTCCGGGGGGAACCTCGGAAACGAGTGGATGAAATTACGAATGCTTCTCGCGCGGCGTGGCTCAGAACTTCACGGCGCTTCGGGGGATGACCCCCTCCTGGACCACCCGGAAGGCGCAGCGCTTGTGGATGGCGAGGTCCTTCGGTGCTGCCTGGAGACTGTCACACATCGCGCATGACGCACGCATAAGGAGCGCGGGAAGCGCCCAGTGTTACGCCCTGGCGCGGACAGGTTCCGGCCAGGCTGGTCCATCGATGAGCGCATGGAAGCACCATGTTTCGTCCAGTGCTTGTGAATGAGATGAGACGTAGCCAATCCGCTAGCGGGCAGGAATCGTCGCGCCGTCGTGCATGGTCTCGCCCTCTGGGCGCGTGTCTTTATCCATGAGGGTGTCATGTAATAGGACACGTGGGTCCATCGAGCGCCTAAAGGCGCCCGGAGAGTACAAAAAAAGCGGCGTCCGCGTCCGAACGCCGCCTTGGCTGCCTGGTTCAGTCGGTCCCAGAGCACCGTGCCCACTCGTAACGGCTTGCCGGCTCTGGCTTTCCTGTCACGCGTGTCTTACTGACCTGACCGAAGTCTCGCAGCACAGACTCCGAGACCGACCCACCGGGCAGTTCCTGTCGCATCTGCACCGATTGACACAGAGCAACCGCGCAGACTATGAACTCCGATCCTCCCAACGCGTCTCAAACGCAAAGCGCGGAGCTCTTCACCTCCTCCTCCCAGTGGTGTAGCAAAATCCGTGCCATAGCGGTCGGGTCGATGGCAACTTTTGAGCAGTGTCACCGGAAGCCCTTTATTGGCAAGGAGATATGTTCAGAAAAAAAACGGCTTCAAGTTGCACTATTCTGCAGCGATTCGGCATGATGTTCAGATTTATGGACGTGCCATGCCGGCCTGAGAGGAGGCTATTTGACATAACATCTGGTTGTTTCAGGGATTACATCGAGACCAGGCCGTGTTGAAAAAAAACATCATGTTGAAAATTCTCAACAGGCGCCTGAAGCGCTCTCGGAGGGCCGGTGGCGTCTCCGGTGGCACTGTGGGTCCGGTTTTTCGGCGCGGAATTCTCATAGTTCGCTGTTGCAACTTGACCCGTGAGGGATACAATATAGAGAAGCTGACCGGTTCTTCAGAGATCCGTTGGTGAAGGAGAATCAACATGAAGGGGCTTGCGGTTCTCAGTATTGTGTGTGTGGCGACGGTAATGCTGTGTCCCGAATGCTTTGCGGCGGGTCCAACTATTCCCGGGACTCACACTTCCCATTCCAGCGACCACAGCCATTCCTCCGCTAGTACCAACCAGTTCTATGTCCTCGTTCAGAGATCCGGCGACGACGTCAGTTGCTCCCTGTATACCACGGTGGACGAGTTCAACAAGCAAGTTGAGGTCATTGTCAAGCAAAACGCTGAATCCACGAAAACCAACAAGGTGGTGAATGCGGAACTCAGGAAGCTGCGCGGGGAGCTTACGGCCAAGAACAAAGAACTGGCCAAGGCGCAGGACGACGATGCGAAAGCGGAAATCCAAAAGAGTATAGAGACTCTCAAGGACCAGATCGCTCAGAAAGAGGCGGAGCTCAAACCCGTCGTAAAGTGGGTGGGACCTCGTAGGTTCAATACGCGTGAAGATGCCGAGAGGTTCATGGAAGCGACGTACAAGGAGGCTGAGAAAATCAAGGAGAAGAAGCTGGAAAAGAAGGAGGAAAAGAAGGGAGACGCCTGAGGAGCGCTTTGGATCACCCGGGGTGTGCGGGGTGGGGGGTGATCCTGCCTCGCCTTGACCTCCCTAGGGCTTGCTTCCGTGCCGCCTGAACGCCGGGCCTGTCCCTTGCGAAAGCATCTTTTTCTGGAAATTCCGGTCGAAATCCCTTGAAATCTTATGAATAGAGGGTACCCTTAGGCAGTCGTAATGTTAGGTACTCTTCACCGAAGCATGTGGTTTTTTTGAGGGAGAATGACATGCGACTGACACGGTATGCGATTTTGGTTGTCCTGCTGGCCATTGTTCTTTATCCCCAATGCCTGCAGGCGGGGTGAGGGGCCCGTGTGAGCCGCCGTGGCGGCGGCAGTTCAACCGACTATTACGTTGTGGTTGAGGTAACGGGGTACAGTGTCGCTTCGGGTATCTACAACAAGATAGATGACATCAAGACCCGTGCGGCTGTCGTTGAGAAGGTGAACAGGGATATACAGAAGGCCAACAAGGCGGCAGACGCTGAATTGAAGAAGCTTCGCGATCAGCTTGCGTCGAAGTCGCGGGAACTGGCCAAGTGTGACGACACCGCGCGGAAGACTCACCTCGAAACCGACATCACGTCGCTGAAGGCGCAAATCGAGCAAAAAGATGGGGAGCGCAGAGCACCGACAAGGATGCTCGAACCTAGGAAGTTCAGCACGCGCGAGGATGCCGACAAGTACGTGGAGACGGTGCTGAAGCAGGCGCAAAAGGCCGCCGAAAAGCGAGACGAAAAAAAGAAGGGGGACGCCTAGCGCTGCATCAGAACGCACCACCTGTTGAACAGACCGCCCTCAAGGCGGTCTGTTTTTGTACGTCCTGAGCGGGGCTCGGACCGCGGCTGCGAGCAGGACAAGAATATCTCCGCCGTTCTGCCGAAGTTGCTTGACTTTTCCTTTGGTCTGATAGAATCTGCGACAACTGGCGCAGTCGCCTATGTCCCGCGGAGTCAGCGGAATGCGGTGAACTCAGCCCTGAGATGTGCCGATAGGGATATTGTGTGCTTCCACAGGGGTATCCATCGTCCCTATCAGGAGACCGGCATTGCGTAGATTTCTTGTCCTCGTGGTTCTATCGGTGCTGGTGGTGTCGCTTGGCTGTGCAAGCCAGCAGCCGGTGAGTTTCACCCCGGCGCCGACCCCGTCGAGACCCCCGGTGGTCAAGAAAGAGAGAGAGAGGGAACCGCAAAGGGAGGCGGAGCCGTTTGCACAAGTCCCCAGCGTCGGAGGAGTCCACCCTCGCCGTGAATGGGCCAACGCGGCGCCGATTGTGAGCCGGCTGGATCCGATGGGCACCCCGACCTGCATCACGGTTCACCACGAGGGGGACTATGCCAGCCCGATGAGTCAGTCCTACGTGTGCGGACACCTCCGGGCGATCCGGACGCAGCAGATCAAGACGAAGGCGAGCGGGGGTCTGGAGGCGGGCGACATCGCGTATCACTTCATCATCGACCCGAGCGGGAACGTGTGGGAGGGTCGATCGCTCCAGTATCAGGGAGCACACGCCGGGAACTTCTACGCCAATCGCGGGAACATCGGCATCTGTCTTTTGGGGAACTTCGACGCCCAGACGGTTCCTGAGGCCCAGAGGCAGGCGTTGCGAAGACTGCTCGTGACCCTCATGAAAAGATACCGTCTCTCCGCCAGTGCGATCTACACGCATCGCGAGGTGAAACGCCGGTTCGGACTCCCGCCGACCGAGTGTCCCGGGCGAAACCTCCAGGTCTACGTGGACAGCCTGCGGACACAGTTCCGTGTGGCGAGTCGATAGCCGCGGCATCCGTTTGGACAACAGAAAAGGGACGGCAGACGCCGTCCCTTTTCTTTTGGAGCCGACGGTGGGAATCGAACCCACAACCTCAGCTTTACGAAAGCCGTGCTCTACCGTTGAGCCACGTCGGCCTGACACCCCTCACTATATCGGATCTCCCACCGGATGTCAATGAGTTTTATCCCTTCCAGATCGGGCGCCGGGGGTGCTCACCGGGATCGCATCGAGGAAGCTTTCCGGGCACAAGCAAGTCGAGTTTGCCCGGGGTCAGAAACAGCGAAGATAACGCGGAGGAAAAGGGCGTTGACTTTCCGAAGCGTCGTGATGAAGATACCCTCCAGGGGTGTTGTCGAGAAACGATGAAGCACGTGGTTCGACTCAGGATGAGCAAAGGGATGGGAGTCCCCGGAGTGGAATTCGTCGACTGTGACGTTTGCCTGAAGCGGCGTGTCGGTCAGGTGATGGGAGAGGTGGCGGAGCGGCATCTTCACCTGGACGACGGCTTCTCTATTGTCGCGCTGCACGAAGACCAGCCGGTCGGCATCATCTCCGTGCACCCACGGGCGTTGCCTGCGCCGCTCGACGGGACGTACGAAGGCTACATTGACATCATCGAGGTGGCGTGCGGATACCGCAGGCGAGGCATCGCGCGACGACTGGTTGAGATGTCGATGGAGCGCGCCCGAGGACAAGGACTTCACCAGCTTCGTGCCTGGAGTTCCGAGGACAAGACCGAGGCGATTCCGATGTGGAAAGCCCTGGGGTTCGGCCTCTGCCCCGCCACAACCTGCCCCAAGGGACAAGAGGTGCGGGGATACTTCGTGACATACCCGCTGTGAGAGGCGAAGTCGAGCAAGGGAGTCCCGCCGACGCGGAACGCGGTGCGGCCGACTCCCGGTGTCCGGCACAGGGAGCGTGAATGACCGACATGCGACAACCCATGGCCGAGTACTACGCCCGACGGGCCGCGGAGTACGAGCAGGTCTACCGGAAGCCGGAACGGCAGACGGACATCCGGAAACTGGCGGATCTGCTGAGCACCGCTTTCGCGGGTCAGGACGTCCTTGAGATCGCGTGCGGGACCGGGTACTGGACGCAGTTCATCGCGAAGTCGGCGAGAAGCATCCTGGCAACGGATCTCAGTTCAGAAGTGCTCGACGTCGCCCGTCGGAAGGACTACGGATCGTGCCGCGTCACATTCCTCGTGTCGGATGCGTACTCACTCTCCCAGGTCGAGTCGGATTGGACGGCCGGGTTCCACGGATTCTGGTGGTCCCACGTCCCCCTGGAGAAGACCGGAACCTTCGTCGGAGCTTTTCACGGGAGACTCCTCCCCGGTGCAGCCGTGATCATGATCGATAATTCATATGTTGAGGGCAGCAGCACGCCCATCCGGCGGCGGGATGAGCACGGGAACACATACCAGATGAGGAAGCTCCGCGACGGATCGGAGCACGAAGTGCTGAAGAATTTCCCGTCTGCTCTGGAGCTGCGCGAAAGACTCTCCCCGTACGCGGATGTCGTAGCCGTCGAACAGCTCGACTACTACTGGATTGTCAAGTATAAGACGAAGGGACTGCCGAACAAGCCGTGCAGGTGAACGCGCCGGCGTTCCGCGACGGGATGAGAAGACGGGCGATGGTGGTCCATCGGCGTCGGCGGATATCCGCATCGCACGCTGAGCGCCGGATTTGCTAAGTTCATGTAGGGCGGGTCTTCCGGGTGCCACGGCTTGCCCTTCGACTGGCTCAGGGCCGTGAGCTCTGTCGAACGGCTCGCAAGCCGTGCTCTTACCAACCGGCGCAAAGCACGGTCCCGACAGGTCGGGACCGTGCCACCCAAAGCGTTGTGAAACAGTTTCTCGGGCAGAAGCGCACAGCGGAGACGGGAGCTATGGATTTCATACGGCTTCTCCTGGGGGCGTGCACGGTCTTGATCGCCACCTCGGTCGGGGCGGCCGGCGTCTTCGCGTTCAAGCGGATCGACAATCGCACCTTCGCTTTGATCGTTGCATTCTGTGCGGGAGTGATGACGTTCTCTTCCCTGGAGATGATCGACGAGGCGCATACCCTGGCGGGGCATCGCATAGCACTAGCGGGCCTGCTGGCCGGGATGGTCGCTTTTCTGGCCGTCGACAAGCTCCTGCCGCACGCTCACATGGCGCTGCTTGGGGTCGAAATGCCCCACACCAAGAGAAAGGTGGCCCTCCTCGTCGGGACCATCACCATTCACAACATCCCGGAAGGGTTCGCCGTGGCCTCCGCGTTCGCCGGTTCCCCTTCACTTGGGTGGCTGGTCACCATGTCCATCGCGCTGCAGGACATCCCCGAAGGACTGATCGTCTCGGCGCCGGTTGCGTGCTACGGGGTGGCAACGCGGCGCTCCTTTTTCTGGGGGGTATACTCGGGCGTGGTGGAGTTCGCGGCCGCAATCGGCGGATTCCTGTTCCTGCGCTTCATGTCGAAGGCCACGCCGCTGGCGCTCGGTTTCTCGGGCGGAGCGATGGCGTACGTCGTTCTCTCCGAACTCCTCCCGGACGCCATGCAGGCCGAAAACAGAGTGGCGGCCTTGGCGGCGTTCGTCCTCGGATTCGCGACCGTGTATGGGTTCGGAGCGCTGATCGGCTTCTGAACGTCATTCGCTCTACATGCGGACGGCGACTTCGAAGACCTTGCGGCGTCGGGTCCGGCGGACGGTGAACTCCAGACGGCCCCACCGGTGGACTTCCCCCGGCTTGGGGACCCGGCCCATGCTCTGGAGGAGCCATGCCGAGACGGTTCCCTTGAAGGCCGGCATCTCGACTCCCAGTTTGGCCCCGAGCTCTTCGACGGTCGTTCCTCCGCCGACCATCCAGGTGCCGCCGCTCAAGGCATGAAACATGCGAGGCATCCGGTCGAACTCGTCCTCCAGCTCGCCGACCAGTTCCTCCACGATGTCCTCGAGGGTGACCAGTCCCAGGGTCCTGCCGTCGGCCGAACGAACGATGGCCATGTGCACGTGCTCTTCGACGAAGATGTGGAGCAGGTCGGTGATGGGCCGCTCGGGCGGAACGAACGTCACGGGCCGGACGATCCCGGTGACGCTGTGATCGTTGGGGTTGGTGCGGGCGAAGTAGATCATCTCCTTGAAGTTGATGTATCCGGCGACGCGGTCGCAGTTGTCTCCTTCACAGATGGGGAACCGCGTGTGCGGGTCCAGGTGCGCGGTCACGATGGCGTCCGGCAGCGTCTGCGAGGTGGACAGGAACGTGACCTGGTCCGTCGGAATCATCACCTCGGAGACGGGCCGCTGCGAAAGCCGCGAGGCGTTGGTGATGATCTTCTCCTGGTGGAGGCCGATGAGGTTGGAGAGCCGGGCCAGTCCCGCCAGGGCGCCGATCTCGTCGAGGGAGACCACCTGTGAGGCCCGGCCTCTCCCCTCGAACGGCCGGTTGATGAGATTGACGAGCCGACTGATCGGATGGAACACCCTGACCAGAAGCCGCAGGGGTTGGGCGAAGATCAAGGAAACACCCCGATTATACCTCACCCCGATCGTCTTGGGCAGGATCTCCGTGAACTGCACCATCACGTAGGTCAAGACCACCGAGAAGACCAGCAGCCACTCATTTCCGTACAGGTCGTCGAACCGTGAGCCCGCGACTGCGGCTCCAATGGTGTAGGCCGACGTGTTGATGATCAGGATCACCGAGATCGGCTGCTCAAAGTTCGCCTTGAAGGATCGCCAGATGGAGCCGGTGCGCGGGTGACGCTGGGAAATCGCGGCGATCTGGGCTGGCGTCAGGCTGAGCAGGGCCGCCTCCATCAGCGAGCACAGGAACGACACGGTCAGTGCAATCAAGACGATAATGATAAGAATCAGCATGCAAATGCCTCCGTTCGATGGTCCAAAGCGACTTGGTGATTGTTCTGCTCCTAGTGCTCTGCTCGGGAATTCACAGGGGCTGCTTCAGAGCCTTCCGCGGCGGAGGATCGCCAGCAAGAGCCAGAATCCCAGGACCGCCGCCGTGCAGTAGCCGACGATGCCCAGGACCGGGACCGTCCCGTACGTCGGCCCCACCTTGGTAAGGAGGACGAGGGAGCTCCCGATGATGAGTGCGGCGACGATGACGCTGAAGGAGAGACGGTTCGAGGCCCGTTCGAGTTCGAGCGTAAAGGATTCGAGTCCCTTGTGTTCGAACGCGAAGCCGAGTTTTCCGGCGAGGAGTCGGTTCACCAGCTCCGCGATTTTCCTGGGCGCCCGGTCGAGGAAGCGGGTGAATTCCCAGAGACGGCGGCCGGCACGTCTTGCGAGATGCGACGGGGCGAACTGCTGCGACACCAGTTTCTGGGCATAGGGTTTGGCGGCGGCCTGGATGTCGAAGTCCGGGTCGAGACTCCGGGCGATGCCCTCGATCGCGGTATACGCCCGTGTCAGCAGGACATATTCGCGCGGGAGAGTGGCCCGGTGCTTCCGCGCGGCATCCATGATCTCGAGGAACAGCTTCCCCGTGTCGAGCCGCGCGAGCGGCAGCCCGTAGTACCGCTCGATGAGGTCGAGGAGGTCCGCCCGCAGTTCGTCGGTCTTCTCCACCTCGTCCAGCATCTCCATGTCCACAATGACGTCCGCGATGATCTGGGCGTCGCCGTGGACGATGGCGATCATCACCGTGCCGAGCCGGTCCTTCATGTCTTCGGTCAGTCGGCCGACCAGGCCGAAGTCGAGTATCCCGAGGACTCCGTCGTCCATGAGGAAAAGATTCCCGGCGTGCGGGTCGGCGTGGAACATCCCGAGGGTGAAGAACTGCTCCATGAAGACGTCGACGAGGAGACGTGCCAGCTGCTTCCCGTCCACACCCAGGCGGCCCAGTTCCTGCATGTTCGAGAGACTGGTCCCCTCGATGCGTTCGAGCGTAAGCACGCTGGTCGTCGTGTATTCCCAGAACACCTGGGGGATTCGCACCCGGTCGTTGCCTTCGAAGGCCGCGGCGAACCGCTGCGTCTGCGTCGCTTCACTGATGAAGTCCAGCTCCCGCTTGATGCCCCGGGCGAACTCCTCCACGACCATCATGGGACGGAGCACGGCGACTTCGGGGACGCGCTTCTCGAGAAGCCCCGCAAGCTGCGTCATGAGGTCGATGTCGGTCATGATGACCTTGTCGATGCCCGGACGCTTCACCTTGACGACGACCGGCTGACCGTCCGTGGTGACGGCACGGTGCACCTGTGCGATGGAGCCCGACGCGAGACTCTGCGGCTCGAACTCCCGGAACACCTCCTCGAGCTTCCCGCCGAGGTCCTCTTCGACGCGTCTCCGGACCTCCTCGAACGGGAAGGGCCTGACGTGCTCGCGCAGCTTTTCCAGCTCCTTGAGGAACGCTTCCGGCAGGAGGTCGGGTCGTCCCGAAAGCATCTGTCCCAGTTTCACGAACGTCGGGCCGAGCTCCTCCATTACGAGTCTCACCCGTCGGGCAAGCGACTCGTCTTTCGAGAGTTCGCCTTCCTCCTCGGGAAGTCCGCGGAACCGCTTGAGACGCGGGACGTACTGGGTGAGGTTGAGACGGTCGATGACCTCACCGAACCCGTAGCGGGCGGACACCGTCAGGATGTGCCGGAGCCTCGCAAGACTCCGGTACGTGCGGGCGATCTGTAAGATACGCATGATGGACCCGATCGAACGTTCGCGAACCCGCTCAGCCCCCCCCTCTCCTCCCCCGGAGGGGAAAAGGGACTTCGACGGGACTTGCACAACTCAGAACCTGAGCACGATGGAACGGATGTCGACGAGGATCGTAAGCAGCCGCTCCAGTTGAGCGAGGGGGAGCTGTGTGGCCGCGTCGGATCGTGCTTTTTCGGGCGTGGGATGGACCTCGATGAAAACTCCGTCGGCACCGGCAGCCACCGCGGCCCGTGCGAGAAACGGCACCATCTCCCGGTCGCCTCCCGAGTGCGTCTTCTCGCCCCCGGGCGTCTGCACGCTGTGCGTCGCGTCGAAAAGTACCGGACAACCCGACTGCTGCATGATGGGGATCGCCGTCATGTCGCTCACGAGCCGGTTATAGCCGAAGGATGCCCCACGGTCGGTCAGCAGCACCCTCTCACATCCGACCTCGCGGAGTTTTTCGACCACGTTGACCATGTCCCACGGCGCCAGGAACTGGCCCTTTTTGACGTTGACGGCTTTTCCCGTGCGGCCCGCCGCCTCGACCAGGTCCGTCTGTCGGCAGAGAAACGCCGGGATCTGGATCACGTCGAGCACCTGGGAGGCGGGTGCCACCTGTGCCGTCTCATGCACATCCGAGAGCACCGGGACGCCGAACTTCTTTTTCACCTTGGCGAGCACCTCGAGCCCCTCGGCGAGTCCCGGCCCGCGGAACGATCGCACGGACGACCGGTTCGCCTTGTCGAAACTTGCCTTGAAGATGAAGGGGAGCTTGAGACGCTCGGCGACCGCTCGAATCTCCCCGGCGATCTTCATGCACATCGATTCGCTCTCGATGACGCACGGGCCGGCCACCACCGCCAGCGGCAGTCCTTCGCCGATCTCGATGTCACCCACTCGGACGCGCCGGGTCTTTTTCACCTGGTCTCCCTCACCGGTTGGAGAGCACGGTAATCGCGTTCGGGACCACCTCGAAGCGGACCGGGGTCCGGGTCTTGAAGTCGCCGTCGAACTGGACGGGGACCGGGGAGGCGGCGTCCACGTCGACCCTCCGCCCGGTCAGATAGCGGACGCTCGCGAAGCGATGATGCACCGGAACGCTCGTCGCCGCCATGTAGAGTGCCAGCCATAACTTCCCGCATCCTGCAAAGGCGCACACGTCGAGCCGGCCGTCGTCCGGGCGTGCCAGCGGCGTCATCGTGAAGGGCGCCCCGTAGCTCCGCGTGTTCCCGACGACGATGTTGTACACGGGAGTATCGATCGGTTTCCCGTCCACCTCGACGCGGAGCGGCTCGAACCGATAATCCCGGAACGCCTTCAGGATCGGCCGAACGTAGGAAAAGTAACTGATCGCACCTTTGCGCAACTCGGCCATCTGCTGCGTCACGTAGGCGTCGAACCCGACGCTGGCCATGCAGATGAAGAAACGGGGGCCGCAGCGTCCGAGGTCGAGCCGGCGGCGGCGTCCGCGGAGCACCAGCTCCGTCACCCGCCGGGGCGCCGCCTTGAGTCCCAGTTCGTGTCCGAGGACGTTCGCGGTGCCGAGCGGCATCTGGGCGAGCGCCGTGCCGCTCCCCGCGAGCCCCTCCAGCGTCTCGTTCACCGTCCCGTCGCCCCCGCAGACCAGCACGATGTCCGTGCGGATCGCTGCGGCCTCACGGGCGAGTTCCACCGCGTGACCCGCGCGTTGGGTGACAATCCGCCGGACCTCGCACCCGCCCTCGACCAGACGGTTTTCCACCTCCCGGGCGCGGATCTCCGCGTCTCCCTGTCCTGAGATCGGGTTCACGATAATGCAGATGCGCCGCCGGGCGCTCCCCATGCACTCCGCCTCCCTCTACGGGACGATGCTCTCTCCCCGGGCGTTCGTGATCTTCTGGTCCTTCGCTTCCACGATCACCCTCGTGCCGGGCGGCACCGAATGCGTCAGCCACACGTTCCCGCCGATGACCGAGCCCTTCCCCACCACCGTATCGCCCCCGAGGATGGTCGCTCCCGAGTAGACGGTCACGTCATCCTCGATGGTGGGATGGCGTTTGCGGTCGCGAATGACCTGTCCGCGCTCGTCCTTCGGGAAGCTCAGCGCACCCAGCGTCGTCCCCTGGTAGAGCTTCACGTTGTCCCCGATGATCGTCGTCTCCCCGATCACCACGCCCGTCCCGTGGTCGATGAAGAACGCTTTGCCGATCTTCGCACCGGGATGGATGTCGATTCCGCTTTCGTTGTGGGCGATCTCGGTCATGATGCGAGGCATCAGCGGGACCCCCGCCAGGAAGAGCTCGTGCGCCAGACGGTAGACCGTGATCGCCTTCATGCACGGATAGCTGAAGATGATCTCGTCGAAGCTCTTGGCGGCGGGGTCCCCGTCGTAGGCGGCCTGGAGGTCCAGTTCCAGGAGCTCCCGGATCTCCGGCAGCTTCTTCAGGAAGATCATCGCCTCACGTGACGCTTTCTGCTCACAGTGACTGCACTCCGAATCCTGCTGCGCGATCTGGCACGTGTGACGGATGCACAGGAAGATCTGCCCGGAGAGTTCCGAGCAGACCTCGTCCAAGAGACTTCCCAGGTGGTAGGAAACCGTCTCCCAGGTCAGGTCCTGGCGGCCGACGTATCCCGGGAAGATCACCTCGTCGAGGTGGCGGATGATCTCTCGGATGGCATCGCGGGAGGGCAGCGGCGTCCTGCCGATGCTGTTCAGCTTCTTGTGCTTTCTATAGGACTCGGCCAGGGCCTCGATCACCTTGGGGAGGTCCTGTTCCGGGCTTGATTCCTTGTTCATGAGAAAGCCTCCGACGGAGCCTGTGCCGCTGGGAACGGCCGAAACATCTTCACCAACACGCACTTATAGCCGATTCGCGGAGGCCGGGCAAGGAAAATCTCGTCGCGATGCACCGGGCGGGACGCGGTTCTTGGGACCTATCCGCGCAGCCAATTCGTACCCTCTCGTAGGGGCGACGCATGCGTCGCCCTGCTTCTGTTGAGGTTCTTGCCGTGACGCAGGAATCGGGCGGCGCAAGCGTCGCCCCTACAAAACACGGCTAGCACCTCCGGACAGGACATTTCCCGCCTGGGGGTAATCCGGATAAGGTTCTCTCCGAAGATCCTTGACCCTTCCCGCCACGCCTGATAGAGTTACACGAGCACGGTGCTGAAAAAGTCTTCAGAATGACTGCCCGCGGAGTTTTCCGGCAACCTGGTATCGGACAAGGAGATTCCGAATGCGGTATTGCCCGGAATGCCAGACGATCACGCAGGAAGCAGAGTCCCCGACGTGTCCGGCGTGCGGGAGGGTGCTGCTCTCGAAGGACGAGATCGCGCCGGAGGATCTCGATCGGCCCGTCGTGCTCACCTGGTGCGGCAGTGTTTTCGAAGCCATGGTGCTCCGAGCCGCTCTGGCCGACGAGGGCATCACGGCGTTCGTGGAAGACGAGGGATTGCTAGAACTGATCAACCCGTATCACGGGGGCCCCACAGTCGAGGGCGGGACGCGCGTGATGATCCGTCTGGGAGACGCCGAGGCGGGTCTCGAGTTTCTCCGCCGAAAGGAAGCCGGGGAGCTGGCCATCCCCGAAGACGAGATTCCGGGAGAAGCGGACGAGGAGGGGAAAGAGGAAAAAGAAGAGAAGCCGGGACCGTCCGCCTGACGTTTCGAGCCTGATGCCACGTTGTCAGCGCTGCCGAACTTGCTTTTGATTCCCTCTCCCTCGCAAGCGCGCGGCGAGGGGGATTGGTTACGTCTGCTGCAGCGCCCGCCTCAACTGTTCCCCAGTTCTTCCCCTTCCCCCGACGCCGCCGCGCTGGAGCGAAAACCCTTGAAATCCGCAGGGATTGCGCGTTATACTCGCACGTTCCTGTGGTCTTCGAGAACCTGCTTCGACGAGGTGCATGATGCCTATCAAGGCCCCGAGAGGGACGTTCGACATCCTGCCCGACCGGGTGAAGTTGTATCAGCACATGGAGCGACGGGCGCGGGAGGTCTTCGAGCGCTACGGCTACGCCGAGGTCCGCACGCCGATGTTCGAAGAGACCGCTCTTTTCGTGCGGAGCATCGGGGAGGCCACGGACATCGTCGAGAAGGAGATGTACAGCTTCGGGCGCGGCGAAGGCGAAGAGACGCTGTCGCTGCGGCCGGAAGGGACGGCGGGGATTGTCCGTGCCTACATCGAGCACAGCTATCCCAAGCGGAAGAGGTTCCAGAAGTTCTATTACCTGGGTTCGATGTTCCGGTATGAACGGCCGCAGGCCGGGCGCTCGCGACAGTTCGACCAGTTCGGGGTCGAGGTCTTCGGCTCGGGCGATGGGCTCGTGGACGTCGAGACGATTCTCGTGGCGTGCGCGTTCTTCGACGCCGTCGGACTAACGGGGTACACGGTCAAGATCAACTCGATGGGTTGTGCGGACTGTCGTGCCGACTTCCGCGAGGTGCTCAAGAGCTCGCTTCTTCCGCAGCGGGCCCGGCTCTGTCCGGTCTGCCAGGAGCGGCTTGACCGAAGCGTCTTCCGCGTGCTCGACTGTAAGAACCCGAAGTGCCGGGAGATCTGCGCGACGCTCCCGACCTTGGCCGAGCGGCTCGATGCGGCCTGTGCGGAACATTTCCGCTGCGTCCGGGAGGGACTGGACGCCGCCGGGTGCGCGTACGTCCATGATCCGCGTCTCGTCCGCGGGTTCGACTACTATACCCGGACGGTCTACGAGATCGTGCACGGGGGGGTGGGTGCGCGGGACGCCATCTGCGGCGGCGGGCGGTACGACAATCTGGTGGAGGAGCTGGGCGGCCCGTCCACGCCCGCGGTCGGGTTCGCCATCGGCGTCGTGCCGACGCTTCTTGCGGTCGAGAAGACAATGACGGAGGAGCTGTGCTCGAAGTTGACCGATTTCGACGCCCCCGTGCCCGTGGACGTTTATGTGGTCGCGGTGGACGCGAAAAGTCGGCTCTACGGCTTCCGACTGCTCGAGCGCCTGAGGCGGGCGGGGATCGCGGCGGACGGAGACTTCGAGGGCCGCTCGCTCAAGGCGCAGATGCGCTCGGCCGACCGGATGAAGGCGAAATTCGTCGCCGTCGTCGGACCCGAGGAGCAGGCGCAGAACCAGGTCAGTCTCAAGCGGATGTCCGACGGGAGCACGGAATCCGTGACGTTCGAAGATGCCGTTGCGCGCCTGCGACAGAGCTGAATGCTGTCGCACGGGCGCGCCCTCGTACATGCCCATCCGGAGAAAAGGAACATGCCCCAACGGACACACACGTGCGGTGAACTGCGAACGAAAGATGTCGGCCTTAAGGTGACGCTCGAAGGGTGGGTGGCCCACCGTCGGGACCATGGCGGGGTCATCTTTGTCGACCTGCGGGACCGCTACGGTCTCACCCAGGCGGTCTTCCGTCCCGACGCGAACCCGAAGGTCCACGGACTCGCCGACGCTCTGCGTCCGGAGTACGTCGTGCGTGTCCGGGGCACGGTGCAGCCGCGCATCGAGGGCGCCGTCAACCCGAAGCTCGCCACGGGCGAAATCGAGGTGAACGCCGAGGAGCTCGAAGTCCTCAACGTCTCCGAGCCCCCGCCCTTCGACCTGGACGAGTTCGACACCGACGTGAACGAAAACGTCCGTCTCAAGTACCGCTACCTCGACCTCCGTCGTCCGCGGATGCAGCGCAACATCATCCTGCGCCACCGGATGTGGAAGGAGGTCCGCGACTTCTACGACGAGAACGGGTTCCTGGAGATCGAGACGCCCTTCCTGACGAAGAGTACGCCCGAGGGGGCTCGCGACTTCCTGGTCCCCAGTCGCATCGAGCAGGGACGGTTCTATGCCCTGCCCCAGTCGCCGCAGCTCCTCAAGCAGATCCTCATGGTCTCCGGGTTCGACAAGTACTTCCAGATCGTCCGGTGCTTCCGTGACGAGGACACCCGTGCCAACCGCTCGGTGGAGTTCACCCAGCTTGACGTGGAGATGTCCTTCGCCAGCGAAGAGGACGTGATGGGACACACGGAGAAGCTGCTGGAGCGGCTCTTCCGGAAGATCCTCGGCCGGGAGCTCGCGCTTCCCATCCCGCGCATGACCTACGAGGAGGCCCTAGCGCGGTACGGGACCGACAAGCCCGACCTCCGTTTCGGCATGGAGCTGGTGAACGTCAGCGAGCTGGCGGCCGAGTCGGAGTTCAACGTCTTCCGCTCGACGCTCGCGGAGGGGGGACAGGTGATTGGACTGGCGGCGCCCGGAGGCGCCCGGTTCACCCGCAAGGAGATCGACCAGTTCACGGAGCTCGTGGGACAGTTCGGCGCCAAGGGTCTGGCGTGGTTCAAGGTGGAAGAGTCGGGCCTGAGTTCCCAGCTTGCGAAGTTCTTCCCGGCTGGGCTCCAGGCGAAGATCCGCGAGAGGTTGGGTGCGTCGCCGGGCGACCTCCTGCTTTTCGTCGCCGATAAGCCCGAGGTCGCCGCCCAATCGATGGGTGAACTGCGACTGGCACTGGGAGCAAAGCTCCATCTCATCGATGCGTCCGCCTTCAAGCTCCTGTGGGTCACCGATTTCCCCCTCTTCTTCTGGAACGAGGAGGAGAAGAGGTATGACTCGACGCATCACCCGTTCACCGCGCCGAAACCCGAGGACGAGCCGCTCTTGGACACCGACCCGCTCAAGGTGAAGTCACGGGCCTACGACATCGTGCTGAACGGGACCGAGATCGGAGGCGGCAGCATCCGTATCCATCGGTCGGACTTGCAGCAGAAGATTTTCGACCTCCTGGCGATCAGCAGGGAACAGGCTGAGTTGCGTTTCGGGTTCTTTCTGAGGGCGCTTCGGTACGGGGCTCCTCCCCACGGCGGAATCGCCTGGGGTCTCGAGAGGACGCTGATGATCTTTCTCGGGGAGCAGTCCCTGCGCGAAGTGATCCCGTTCCCGAAGACGCAGCGGGGACAGTGCCTGCTGACCGAGGCCCCGAGCGAGGTGGACGCGAGACAGCTCCGCGAACTCGGGATCAAACTGGCGAAGGAGTCTTGAGCCTTCCGCCGGGGATGGTGCGGCAAGCGGTGCGGCCGGTATTGACAAGAGCATGGCGGCCGGTATGATGGATTGTCGGAGGAAGACCCGTGAAAGTCGCACCTCTAGTTACGGCGCTGATTTTTCTTGCCGCAGGCTGCGTCTCGCCGCCCGCTCCTCCCAAGGAACTGCCCGGCGCCGCCTCTCGCGATTATGACCTCCTCTGGGAGGCCACCCGGAACGTCGTGGAGAAACACTTCGATCTCTTCGTCCAGCGGAAGGACGAAGGCTACATGGTAAGCACCTACAAGCGAGGAGAGCCGCTCCCCGGGGAGTACAAGCGGGACGCCCAGACCGCCTATGACGCCGTCGAGGAATTGATGCACGTCGTCCGGCGGCAATTGACCGCGCGCATTGTCGAGGACTACCCCGGAGTCTATGTGGTTCATCTCGAGATCATCCGCGAGCGCCAGGGGTACATTCCTCCCAAGCCGGACTCCGCATCACCCTACGACCTTTACGACCGGGACAGGTCCGCCCTGAGCGATACGGCCGACCAGAAGGAAACCGTCACCTGGTACCGACTGGGTCGCGATCTGTACCTCGAAAAGGCCATGCTGGAGGACATTCAGAAGTACTTGAACCAGCACGTGCGGCGCGGCTGAAAGAGTCTTCCGGCTGCCTACTCGGTCTCGTTCTCCACCGGGCCTTGCCGTCGGACGAGAGCGAGCAAGGATGCAAGGCCGTCATGCGGATTGGCAAGGTTGCTTTGCGTGTGCAGGGCACAGGGTACAAAAAAGGGGAGCGGCGAGGCAATACCGGCTGACCACCCGCCGCTCCCTAAGATCTCCCTCGCCACAAGCAAGGGAGTTCAGGAGCATCCGGGTCGGGGGAGCCCGGACACCCCATCTCGCTATCTTAGAAGATCCTGCAGACTGTCGTATTTTGTCTCAGTCTTCACCTCCTCGCTTCACCCTCCCTCCATATAAGAGAACCCCATGTTTGGCCTGGCGGCGCAGAAAAATTTCAGGGATTCTGACGGAAGGTATAACCCTGTGGAGCCTAAGAACTTACGGCGCCCTTCAAAGGGCTGTTTCCATTTTTTTTGTCTCACGGCACAAATCCTTGGATTGTTCCCTAACTCGGGGCAGAGCAATAGGTTACGTCGCCAGAGTTTCGCCCCAAAGGCCGCCTGAGGCACGGTGACAAGGAAGATGCTCCAAGTTGGTTCATCACAAGAAGATGCGTACAAGGTTTGAGGGTGTCGTCGTCGCAATTCAGAGGACATCCGGGGGGCTATAGCATGTTTACCGGGTCAACATCAACGCTGACGGACACCCCTCCACGACGGGAGGATCGCCCGGGAAGAAGCTCGAGCACCGTCCTCACCTCTCGGCCGATGGGCAACTTGACGGCCAGGTGGTAGCGGTATCGGCCCTTGATGCGAGCGATGGGGGCAGGGACGGGTCCGAGGACGTCGCCGATGTTTTTCTCTTTGAGCGGCAAGAGCGCCGCGGCGAGTTCCTGTGCTCGTTCATTCACCTTCTTCTCCTCTTCGCCTTCCACGAGTATTCGAATCATCCTGGAAAACGGGGGGTAGCCTCGAGCCCGTCGGTCGGCGAGTTCCTTTTCGGCGAAGGCGATGTAATCGTGCTTTGCCGCGAAGCGGATGGAAGGCTCGTCGGGGTAGTACGTCTGGATGACGACCCGGCCGCCTTTGGCGCTCCGACCGGTCCGCCCCGCCACCTGCGTCAGAAGCTGGAAGGTCCGTTCGCGGGCTCGGAAATCCGGGAAGTGAAGTGCCGTGTCCGCACCCACCACCCCCACCAGCGTCACGTCCGGAAAGTCATGACCTTTGGCGATGAGCTGCGTTCCCACCAGGATGTCGATCTCCCCGGCCCGGATCCGCCGGTAGACCTCGTCGTGTGCATGACGGCCCGTCATCGTGTCGCTGTCCATCCGCTGGACGCTCGCGTTCTTGTACATTTCCCGGATGTCCGCCTCGATCCGCTCCGTCCCCATGCCGAGTTCGACGAGTGCGCCGCCCCGACACGCGGGACATTCCTCCGGCACCGTCGTCCGGTGTCCGCAGTAATGACACACCGCCGCCTTTTCGCGCTTGTGGTGGATGAGGGAGATGGAGCAGCGGTCGCAGACGAGAGTGAACCCGCACCGGGGACAGAAGAGATGCGTCGTGAATCCCCTGCGGTTGAGGAAGAGCATGACCTGCTCTTTGCGGCTGAGGGACTCGTTGAGGAGCTGTTCGAGGCGACGGGAAAGGATGAACCGACCTTTGCGGATGGCACGCTCTTCGGCCATGTTGACGACCTCGACCGCGGGCAGCGGGCGGTCCTCCACGCGCTCGGGCAGCACGAGGAGCCGGTATTCTCCCTCCCTGGCGCGGTGGAAGGTTTCGAGGGCGGGTGTGGCCGACCCGAGCACGAGGGGAAAACCGCCGAGCCGGGCGCGGTGGAGTGCGACTTCCCGGGCGTGGTAGCGCGGCGAGCTCTCCTGCTTGAAGGAATTCTCGTGCTCCTCGTCGAGCACGATGATGCCGAGATGCCGGGCCGGGGCGAAGACGGCGGAGCGGGCGCCGATGATGACCTGTGCATCGCCGCGGGCAATCGCCCGCCACTGAGCGTGACGCTCGCGCGCGGAAAGGTGCGAATGCAGGATGGAGACGCGTTCAAAACGACTCACGAACCTCGACACGGTCTGCGGGGTCAGGACGATCTCGGGAACCAGCACGATCGCCTGGCGGCCGGCCTCGACGACCTTCCGGATCGCGCGCAGGTAGACTTCGGTCTTGCCGCTTCCCGTCACCCCGAGGAGGAGAAACGGCTGGAAGCGGCAGTTGACCACCGCCTCGACGATCTCATCGACCGCTTCGCGCTGGGCACGGGTGAGTTCGAAGGCGCGACCCTGCTCGAGCCCCGGACCCTCTTCCCAGGGGCGGAGTTCTTGCTTCGTGATCTCCACGAGCCCGGCCCTGACGAGGGAATGGAGTGACGCTCCGGATGCGCCGGCCGCCGAAAGGATTTTGGCTCGTGGGGCCCGGCCGCCCGCGTCGATAAGGGCGTTGAGGAGCGCCTGCTGCTTCGGCCCGCCACGGGTCTCGGCGAAACGCGTCAGGACTTCCTCACGAGGGGGGATCAGACGAAGGAACTCGAGGACCGGTGTCGCCTTCCCTTTGCGGACGCCCGCAGGCAGCATCGCCTCCAGTACCTCGCCGATAGCGGCTGCGTATTCCGCGACAATCCACCGTGCGAGGGAGAGGTCCTTTTCATCGAAGACGGGCTCCGACTGCATGACGTCGGAGACCGGTTTCGTCTGTGCGTATCCCGGTTGGGCGGAAGTGGTTACGCAATACCCGGCCACGTGTCGGTGTCCGAAGGGCACCCGGACGATCACCCCCGGTCGAACGAGCCCCGATAGACGCTCGGGAATCTCGTAGTCGAACGTCCTGTCGAGCGGGATATTGATCGCGATCTGGGCGTACTGGTGAGACATCCGTCAACCTGCAAAGAAAAAAACTCTGTGCTTGCACCACTCGACGCAACGTGTTATCAGTAGGAGTCGCCCGTTTTCTTCGAGAGACCCCGGATGTCCAGACGTGAGAACCTGATCCCTTTCCTGCTGGCCGCAGTGCTTACGACGGTACCCCTGGTGGTCCTCCTGCTGCTGGTTTTCTGGCCGGAGTCCTATTACGAGGACTCCACCCGAGCGCCGAAATGGCTCAA
>Ga0315282_10002605_pt1 | contig 32928 bp, 27 predicted proteins | sample YL17G07_20_MG_FD_203693 | JGI IMG/M metagenome (GOLD analysis project Ga0315282, IMG submission 203693) | Sediment microbial communities from Yellowstone Lake, YNP, Wyoming, USA - YL17G07_20 | ecosystem: Environmental > Aquatic > Freshwater > Lake > Sediment | place: USA: Wyoming | collected...
TTGTTCCGGAGAGATCCCTAGCGGCGTGAAATCCATCGTGAAGGGCTTGAATTCCAACCAGTGCTTTGGCCTGGTCAGCCGGCCCGCGGTCATGAGTCTGTCGTAAAGGGGCGTCGCTGGGTAAGGCGTCAAGAGTCCAAAAACGGGGAGCCCGGGCGGCCAGGTGCGGACGACATCAAGAGTGCGCTGCGCAACGCCGGGGGAGTCGCTGTCCATGCCGAAGATGAAGGAAGTGATCGCGTAAAGACCGTAACGCTCGAGGCATTCCAAAATTGCCTTGTACTCTTCCGGCTTGTTGAATCCCTTGCGCACACTCTTCAGGTTCTCCGGGTCAATGGACTCGAGCCCCATGAAGATCCATTTACCGCCGCTTTCGGCGATGAGCGAAACGAGTTCTTCGTCCCGCAACAGATTCATACTGATCTGCGCCACCCAGGGCACCTGGGCATCACGCGCGATGATTTCACGCAGCAGCGACTTGGTGCGCCGGGGATTGATGGCGAAGTTGTCGTCGATGAAGAAGACACTGATCTTCCCCTTCTGCCGCTTTTCCAGTTGCTTTAGTTTCAGAAGCTCGTCCACCACGCTGGCGTTCGAACGAAAGCGGATAGAATCTCCGAAGAAACCCGTTACCGTGCAGAACTCACAACCGTAAGGGCAGCCACGGCCGGATTCAATCGGGACCATGTGGAAGCTCTGCCACGTCATACCAGCCAGAGAAAGTAACCGGCGTGTCCACTTGGGAAAGTGCCTAATCAGATTAAACTGGTCCAAATCCATGCGATCCCAAGGAATCTCGGGATAATCCGCGAGTGAGGGCTTCACTTCTTTACCCGCTTCGTCGACAGGGGCATAAATCTCCTTCAACGCTCCACGTTCCGCATCGTGCACAATTCGCGGCCAGGTGTAATCGGCTTCGCCGAGAGCCACCGCATCAGCATGGCGCGGTCCCCCGTCGCGCCCCAGCGGCTCGTCGGGAACCTCGGTCACATGCGGGCCTCCCATGACGACCGGAACTCCCACCGCGCGCACCGCATCGGCCATGAGGTACGCTTTGCGAATCATGCGTGTCATCGCACCGATTCCGACCAGCCCGATGCGATTCGCTTTTACGTAGTGCGCCAGCTCTCCTGCGCTCAAGCGTTGTGCGTTGCCGTCCACGAGGAAGACTTGATGGCCTGGAGGAGTCAGAGATCTCAGGACGAACATCCAGAGGTGCGGCATGAAATTGTTGGTGATTTGGTTATCGGGATTGTAAAGCAGTATGTTCATTCAGGCGGCTCCGGCATCTCAATTGTGGGTGGCGAACTCAGCCCGGCTAAAGCACGTTCAACGTAGTCAAGATGTGCCGTTTTCCTTCGATTTCTGTGACGGCCTTTCCGTAGGACATCTTTGCGAACAGGCACTCCCGATCAGACGACGGGCCTTTCTGCCGCGCCATAACAGTTGTCCTTCAGCGTGCCAAATCAGAGATGGCGTACGAAAAATACCCGCTTTCTGGCAACGTCTAGACACTGCCGATTCGGCCATAGTTAGCCCAAAGCACCCCATAGTCGCGTTATGCTACACCACTGTCGACATAAAGTCCATAATTCTACGAACATAATTCTACGCACGGCCACGCATCGGGAGTATGTACTTGTGGAACGATTCAACACGCGGCCTGGGGTATGAAACACAGGGAGTGATTCGCCGTCGGGTCACAGGATTAACCAGGTTTGGTGCCTTCGCCCATTGTCAGCCGCTAGCCTGCCATCCGCGCCACGGCAAGGTCGGCGACACGAAGGCATAGGGAGTTGGCTCCGGAGCTAAGCTTGCGGATCAGAAAAGAGCTCACGGCTGATTGCAAAGAGCACGAGTTCAATATGGCTACAGACGCCGAGCTTCCCCAATATCAGAACACGGCGACGATAGATCGTGCCCTCGCTGACGGGTTCGCCTGGCATTACCATCCGGAGGGTTTTCCGCCTCAGGGGGGTCCGAGCAGTCGATGATCTTCAAGAAGCCTTCCGACTCGTCTGCGGGAAGGTTTCCAGCCTTAATAATCTCGCCGCCGCCGGAAGTTATCTCTGCCGCCACCGCCGCGGGGTCGGGCGAAGTCCGTGCGCTGGGGGCGAGCTTCATTGACGGTTAAGGGACGGCCCTCGAGGGACTGTCCATTCAGCCCGGCGATTGCCCGCTGAACGTCTTCGCCATCGCCTAGCTCGACAAAACCGAATCCTCGCGGCGTCCCAGTCATCTTGTCGCGAATTACCACTGCCGAGGCCACTTGAAAGCCCGCACCGGTTACAAATTCGCCCAGCGCCGCATCGGTAGTGCTATGGGGTAAATTACCTACGAAAAGTTTAGTAGCCATATATCTCTCTGTTCCTCCAATTTGAAGCGGCCTTTGGGGCCTGCTCCGCTGGTTTGTATATCAAGTTAAGTTTCTTCCTTCTTTCCCTGCTTCTTCTGGGAATGATGTTGCCCCAAGTACTCCTTGATGTCGCGCTCGCCGATCATCAAGTGAGCCTCCGCGCGAGAATCGTGCGCTTGTCCTCGGAGTTCCTGGTCCAACCGCGCGAAGCAGATGCCGGGCCCGTCCTGAAGCTTCAGGCCGTCCGGACGAAACGCCTGCGATTGAACTGTGACGGTGAAATCGCGCGCTGCATCGGGCGGACTAATGACGTGAAAGGCATAGATGCGAGAACTGGCTGTATTTTCGAAACCCTCATACTGAATGTACATGCCGGAATCCTTCGTGGGACCACGAGCGCTGATCTCGGATGGCAACGGTGCGGGCGGTGCCGCGCTTCAACGTCCACGACTGGGACTTGTCGTTCGTCTGCGCTAAACCAAAAAGGGATCTTGGCACCGCTCGCCCATCCAAGACACAACATGAGATAACCAGACTTAGTTTAGGAAGCAAAAAGCAGGTAGCTAAGAGAGGCTGTTCTCGTTAACTAGAATGAGTGAATTCACTTTACTTGTCAAGAAAAATCTGGGATGCTGTTAAATGACGTTGCAGTAAACTGCAAACAGTTAACCGGAGGATCGCTCACTATGGATCTGCCTTCAATCATCCGGCAGCGACTGGACCTATTAGGACATGAGCAGAGAGATTTGGCGGCTGCTGCCCAAGTCACAGAATCTTATATTTCGCAGTTACTTACGAGGAAAAAAGCGCCTCCCGCCCCTGAGCGGACAGATATCTACGGCAAGATCGAAGAATTCTTGAAGTTCCGACGCGGAGAGCTCATTAAGCTGGTTGAGTTGCAGCGCCAGGAAGAGTTAAAGCGCAAGCTTGCCGATCCGCCCGCGGCTTTGTTCAAGGAAGTTCGAGAACTGGTCCTTCGTAAGTGCAAACTGGACAAACAGAAGCAAGTCAGGACGATTTTCGAAAGACAGCCTTTCGGTGAACTTGAACTTCTGGTCACCCAAAAACTTGTGGATGTGGTCAAGGGAGTTGCCAAACAAGAACTGGAGAGCGAGAGTTGGCTCCGTTTAGTCGGCAGGGTTAACGATCGAAGTTACGAAGAGATGCGGGTGGCGATTCTCGAATTCCTGGATACAGACGTATTCAATGTGTCGAGTGAGCATTGCACCTCTTTCCTGGATCCCCTGATTGAATCCTGGGATATTGACCTTGCAACTCTTAGCCTTGAAATTGTTCTGAACCGAAGGATGGCCCCTCGGCACATCAAGAAGTTCGCATTCGTTGAACAACCCGAAACTGCCGCCGAGGAGGAGCGGGGGCTGAAGGAATTCCTTCACGATGCTTCCCTCAGTGGTGGAGCCACCGAACTAGAAATCGAGTTCTTGAAGGCTCTAAGATTCAGGGGGAGACACCCCACTCCGCTCTACTACTACCGTGAATTGCAGAATCTTCGCGATCCCTTGCATTTTCGAGCTCCGGTTTTGCAAGTACCGGTCGCGACGGACTCCGCGGACCTTCCGGAACATGCTGGCCGTTCCAAGACTCAGCTCGCATCGTAGCAGGCTACGGGTCTTTCGGGGCCTTACAGGAGAATGAACCTTTGTCGCTTGTACTTCAGGAACAGGATGACCGGCTTCGTGGGCTCATCAATATGGGCAAGGAACGGGGTTATGTCCTGTTTGACGAGGTGAACGAAATCCTGCCCGGCGAGACACACACAGCCGCGGAGGTTGACGGGCTGTTCTCCGCCTTCGAGGGCCACAACATCCGTATCTGCGAAGACGCTCTTGTAGCGACGCCTGCAAGCGGTTTGCCGGGGGTTGCTGAACGCGTGGAAAGCGAGACGGGGGAAGATTCCGCCCGCGTTGAAGAGCTCGAACTCAACGCGACAGCATCCCTTCTGGACAAGACCAGCGATCCAGTCCGGCTCTATCTTCGCGAGATGGGAAGTGTGCGACTGCTCAAGCGGGAAGAAGAGGTGGCCATCGCCAAGCGTATGGAGCGCGGCCAAGCGCTGGTGCTTAAGACCGTTTCTCGTACTCCGCTTGTGCTTGAAGAGCTGATCGGAATTGGCAGGGAGTTGCGCAACGGTACGCGCTCGATTAAAGAGGTTGTCCATTTCGATGAGGAACAGGTGACTGCAGAAGAAATCGCAGAGAAGACCCGCCAGACGCTCTGGATCATCGATAAGATTAAGCGACTCTACGGTGCGGGACTTCAGCAGGCGGCTCGGCTAAGCAGCATTCCGAGATCAAAGCGACGTGCTCATCTCCGGGCGCGGCGCCAGTTGTCGCGGACGCGGGTTGAGATGTCGCGACTGGCTCGCTCGATGGGGTTGCACCCGCTCGAAAAGAAGCGCCTGGTTGAGAAGTTGCGGCGCCTGGTCGAGCGGATTCATTCCTTGGAGAGCGGGGCGGTCCGGTTTGTACGCTGCGCCGACGCCGCGCCCAGGAAGGTCGCCACGTCGCGCAAGGATCGGCGTTCGTGTCGCTCCCAGCTAAAGGAAATAGAGGAATCGAGCGAGATCGGTCTCACCGCCCTGAAACGTTCGCTCGCTCTGATCCTGCGCGGCGAGGCCGAAGCCGAACGAGCGAAGAAGCAGTTGACCGAGGCCAACCTTCGCCTTGTGGTGTCCATCGCCAAGAAGTATGCGAACCGGGGCCTAGAGTTTCTCGACTTGATCCAAGAGGGGAATATTGGCCTGATGAGGGGGGTTGACAAATTCGAGTGGCGTCGCGGCTACAAGTTCTCCACCTATGCCACATGGTGGATTCGTCAGGCGGTCTCACGTGCCATCGCCGATAAGGGGCGCACGATTCGAGTGCCGGTGCACATGTCCGCCGCCATCATAAAACAGAGTCGCACCAGCCAACAACTCGTACAGGAACTAGGCCGCGAGCCCACCTGCGAGGAAATCGCCCAGCGCTTGGCGGTCAGCGTCGAGAAAGTGCGCAGCACCAAGAGGGTTTCTCAGCGGACCATGTCTTTGGAGACGCCCATTGGGAGGGACGGCGAGTCGGGCTTGGGCGACTTGATCGAGGACAAAGCTCTTGTTTCGCCGTCAGACGCGGCCATCAAACTCAACCTGAAGGAGCGGATGGCTGCCATGCTGAAAACGCTCACCAGCCGCGAGGAAGCCATTATCCGGATGCGGTTTGGCCTGGACGATGGGACCGAGCGTACTCTTGAGGAAGTCGGCCGGATCTTCGCCGTTACTCGCGAACGTATCCGCCAGATTGAAGCTAAGGTGCTGCGAAAACTCCGCCATCCGTTGCGGTCGGGCCATTTTCGGCTCTTCATGCAAGACTCTTGGTAAGACAGCCTGGAGGACGCACCGGCCCTCAAAACCGGGCGCCTGCGGCAATGCATATTAGGCAAAGGAGAAAAATGAAAAACCTGTTTGTTGGTAATTTGAGCTTCCAGACGACGGAAAGCGATTTGACCGCGCTGTTCAAAGGGTTCGGGGAAGTTAAACGGGTCCAAGTTGCAACGGACCGGGAAACTGGCCGAGCCCGCGGGTTTGCTTTCGTCGAAATGCCCAATGATGAAGAAGCGGCCAAGGCGATTGCTGGCCTTGAAGGAAAGGCGTTTGGTGGCCGCAATCTTAAGGTGAACGAAGCGCGTCCCAGGACGGAGCGAACCCCCACCCGCTATAGTAGCGGTGCAGGGCCAAGGCCGGGTAGATTCTCAAATGAGGACTACCGCGAAGCCGCACGCCAGCCGCGTGAACCCCGCTGGTAACCACAAGCCATATGTCCGGGGCATTGCTGGCTTGCACTTGGATCTGAAGGAGACTCGATGGCGACAACGTTCCTGAAACGTCAGAAGGAAATGAAGAGACTGGAAAAGCAGCGCGAGAAGGCCGAACGCCGCGCCCAGAGAAAACTTGCCAACCGCGCGCAACGCGAAATTCCGGCCGAAGGCGCAAGTCCTGCCGGCAATGAAGCCCCGATCACAGGGGCGGTCGCACCCAGCGAGTCGGCCCCCCAGAAGTGATGCGAGATGTCCCGCGTAGGTCTTCGCTCAGCCACCTCCCTTGGCCCCTGCCGTTAACGTGACTCCAGGAAGCTCGGTAGACGTTCTTCTGCGCTTAGCCGGCCGGGGTTTGGGCGGAGGGGCTTCGTCGGTGAGTTCGACGGTCATGAGCCGGGTGGCAAATTTCTTGGGTCCGTGGAGATGAAAGTCGATGGAGGTGCGTTCGGCATCCGATTGGGTTACCACACCGAGACCGTACTGGAAGTGCTTGATGAATTGCCCTTCTGGAAGTGTTCGCATATAAGCCTCCTCTTCAGCGGTCGGAGATTTGAACTACGGGCTACAAGACTGTATCTTCCTTCATCCCTGTGAGCGCTAACGGGTCTTGGTAGCTTCGGCGATAGCGGGCCGGGCTATGCGTTCGCCGCAGATTCGAAACGCTCTCTACTGCGCATGCCAGGACGTGAGCGAGCTCGTCGCCCGTCACGGGAGGCACAATGAAGTCAAACGCTCCGCCACCCATCGTCTCCACATAGAGCCTGACATCGATGAGGCGCGACACCACAATGACCTTCACGGGCTTAAGAGCCTCAAGCGACAGCTTGACGACATCCGCCCAGTCGCCGTCGGGAAGCGACGCTTCCGTAAAAACCAGGTGCGGTGGATCGGCCTCGCTGAGCAACGGCAAAGCCTCTCGGCAGTTTCTTAGCCAATTGACTTTGGTCGACTGGCTTTCGAGGGCCTGTTTCAGCAAGCGCTGCGATTCTGTGGGTTGGTGCAACAGCAGCACCGAGATTTCTTGCTTCATGGGAACTCCTCGGGGGTCCGTAGACCGGCAGCAGGTTCTTGCGCTGCCGGCAGTGCTGATCCTTCGAGCCGGCGCCGAAGGTTAAAGGCGGAAATTGAGCTTGTTTGCTTGCCGGGCTTTTTGCATCGATTCGCGGTTTGTCTCGTTTTCCTTTTTCTGCCATTGGATCTCCCGCTGCGAAGCCTCTAACCCTTTGGCTCGAGCGGCAGGGACTCTGTGCGGTCTCACTTGGACGCGGCAATTACTGCCTTTGCTGTTTTGCTTTCCATTGCATCCCGCATTTCTCGGAGGCGCTTCCGCAGGAGAATCCTGTGCTTTCGCAACCGGCCGAATCTCGCTTTGTCGCCGTTTCTTACCGACATAATCCCCTCCTTCGCGAACTCCCCGCTTCAGTTCAGATGGCGGCGAATCTGGCTCGATCCCATTCCCCAAGGTGCTTCGCCTGCAAGAGAAACATACTCTTGTTTGCGTTGCACGCGGAACCGCATGGTTTCCGCCATTGCAGAGATTCGCTTCCTATCGCCAACCTGTTATCGACGGCGCCGAGCGTGTCTGAGGCCACCGCAAGGCAGTCAGCGAGACTATAAAGACGCTGATACAAACCAGATCCGACAGCAGAAATGCCTTCTGAGAGAGCGTGACCGGTACGGCAGGATTAAAGAGCACCGCGATGGCCGCGAATGCGATCCCCCAGAAGTACTTGCCGATGCGAAAAGCCTGAGCGACCACTATGAGCGCAGCTACACAGACTACCAGTTCCAGTATGATTCGGTAGCCTGCTGAGGAGCCCATCAACGCTCCGACGAACAATGCCATTATCGAAAGGTATTTCATCAATTTCGTCAACATTGGAGGCCTCGTTTCTCCCTGGTTTTCCTTCGCCGCATAACAGTGAGAACACCCGCCGTTGGCCACGTGGGTCGAATGAACCCTTCTAGCCCTCACATCATCGGAATGTTTTCGTCCTCAATGATGCGCATGAACTCCTCCACAGTATTGCGCTTTAGATGTTAGTAAGCACTTCGAGCCATCATGGGCACCTACATAGATCTCATCTAGGATGTTCGAGTGCAGATTGCCTGATTGATTCAGGCAGCCCGGAAGGTGAGGGTGGGCAGGCTCATCTCCGTACCTAAGGTAGCGCACTTAACCGTCGTTGTCAAGCTAAATGTGTGGTGTCCAAGACAGTTTAGCATATATAGTTAAGGTTCGCAGGAGAATGATGTATTTAGCCTGGGTGCTCGGACAACGCCTCGAATTGTTAGCCCTTGAGCGACTGAATGCAACGTCCACTACCTGCGTTACTGATCCTTACATGTCACAGTTGCGGCTTGCATGAAGACACCCCCGCGCCGCGCCGCGAAGAACCGACTTACCTTGAAAAGGCCCCGCGCGTTGTTCTTTGGCTCGTACCGACCTGTCGATAACCAAAATCCCGTTCGGAATGAACCTAATGGCGTTGGCGGCCATCCCCAAAGGGCAACCGCCGGAACCTCTGAGTCCTTGCTTCTGGAATCCTCGAATGTGAGGTCTGATTCGATTGCGGTCTGAATTGTCACCCGGGCATTTTGGAATGGAGTAGGTACGAGGCGACTATCCTGCCAGCTTCCATACCCAGAGTGGGGGGCACTCGTGCGGGTGGATGAACCCACCCCGAACCGGCAGGCGGTGCCGCTTGTGGGTCTTTGAACTGCACGTCAAGACAAGCTGGCGGAGATTCTGGCCCCGATAAACACGCAGCAGCAAGGCCAGTCGGAAGACTGGGAATTCGGTAATTTTGTGAACCAGGTATATCTGCCGCGGTACCGCCACAAGTGGAAGAGTTCAACAACAGCCTGCGATTTAGACCGCCTGGAGCATCACGTTACCTGCGAATTCGCTGACCGAACGCTCAAATCATTCAAGGCTGGTGAATTGCAAGATTTCTTGGATCGGAAGTCTGCCGCCGGACTCTCATTCAGGACCGTGGACCATGTGCGGTGGGACTTGAAGCAAATCTTCGGCATGGCAGTTGCCGAAGGCTATTTGCAGAAGAATCCTGCCACCCTTCTGTTCACTCCGAGCGAGACCAAGCGCCCCGCGCAACGCGTAATGACATGGCAGGATGTCCGGACGGAGCGTTGCCTTGTCCCAGGGTCTACAGGCCGCAATCGCCGAATGAAGGGCGCTCTCCGGCAATCCCGGACCCGAGGAGTGGGTGTTCCCTTCGGAGACCCGCGCGACCCCACTTGCGAAGGATAATTGCTGGAGGCGATGGATTGCGCCCAGGCTGAAGTCAGTCCGCCTCGCATGGGTGAATTTCCAGGTGATGCGGCGCACGCATCACTAATGCGAGAACTGAAGGTCGATCCAAAGATCGTGGCCGACCAACTCGGCCACTCAGTTGACGTAGACTTGAACGTTTACACGAAGACCGCGCTTGGCCCCCGCAAGGAAGCCTTGAACAGCTTCGAATCGGCCTTGCGTGTTATGTAATGGAGTATATTGGAGTACGCCCTTCGGCCAGTTTCTCTAAGTTGTTGAAAAGTTGGAGCGGGGGACGGGGATCGAACCCGCGACGTCCAGCTTGGGAAGCTGGCATTCTACCGCTGAATTACCCCCGCTTCAAACAAACCACCTTTTTCTGGCCCAGTATCATAACCGAAATCGGGCCAACCCTGATTCAGACTTTAACACTTTTCACTCGCCTTTAAAAGTGCCTTGAGTCCCACGCCCCGAGACCGGCAAATCCCGCAGGGATGATTGCCTCGCATTGTCCATCCAAAGACGGGACATCCCAATAGGAAGATGGCGTCTACATTGTTATTTGCAATGCGCGGGACTACAATGGCGTTCCCGTGATGCGATATAACGCCTTCTACGGTGAGGTTGTGGTCCATCACTCACGATTCGGAAGTGCGTTATAAGCCCCCAGTATCAGGGGATCGGAAGATCTGGAGATGGGGTCAACTGCTCGCCAGATTTCCCGATCATCTGATCCCCATATCGTTCAAGGGAGGATAAGTTATGGAACGGCGGGACTTCATAAAGGCAAGCGCCCTTGCGGTCGCCGCTGTAGGGCCATTTCTAGGCAAAGTCAAAGGAGCCAACGACCGCATCCGGGTAGGCCAGATCGGTCTGGGCGGCCGCGGTAAGTATGAATTCGAAGTTTGCATGCAGAACCCCGGCTGCCAGATCGTCGCGGTGGCTGATGTTTATCAACCCTTCGTTGATCTGGCGGTGCGGAGGCTGGACGGCAAGGCCGCAGGCTACGGCGATTTTCGCAAAATCCTTGACCGCAAAGATATCGATGCCGTTTTCGTCTCCACTCCGGATCATTGGCACGCCATTCCCAGTATTATGGCCTGCCAGGCCGGCAAGCATGTTTACTGCGAAAAGCCGCTCTCCCACACCATCGAGGAGGGCCGCAGGATGGTGGCGACAGCGCGCCGCTACAATCGAATTTTCCAGACCGGCAGCCAGCAACGCTCCGCGCCTCACTATGCCAAGATCGTGGAACTCATCCGCAACGGCTACATTGGCAGCGTGGCGATGGTCGAGTGCTGGAACATGATGAACGAATACCCTGAGGGTCAGGGAAACCCGGCGGACAGTGACCCACCGCCGGGCCTCGACTGGGACATGTTCCTCGGACCGGCTCCCCTGCGGCCTTACAACCGCAATCGCTTTCTCTATACCTACCGCCAGTTCTGGGATTACGCCGGGAGCATGATGGCGGATTGGGGCGCTCACCACATGGACATCATTCATTGGGCCATGGGAGTTGACGCGCCCAAGAGTGCGACCGCGGTGGGCGGAAAATTCGCGATGAAGGATGACCGGGAAACCCCGGATACTTTCATGGGCGATTTCGAGTATCCAGGTTTTACGGCCCGCTACACCTACCGCTACACCAACAGCCAATTGCTTTTCGACCGGCCCTACGGCATCGCCTTTTACGGAACACTTGGGACTCTGGTGGTGGACCGCAGCAGCTACGCCATCTATCCGGAGATGCGTCCTGAAACCTACCATACAGCGCAAGACTTCATCAGCAACTATACGACCAGTTGGGAGGAAGCGCTCCCCCATCCGAGCGCCAGGCCACGCACGCCGCCTTTGCGGCAAGTCGCGGGCCCACGCCGGCCCTTGTGCGTGAGCATGGAAGAAACAGGCATTTCGATTGATCCCAGCTCACAGATTGCCCACGTCCAGAACTTCTTCGATTGTATCCGCTCCGGCCAGCGGCCGGTCGCCGACGTGGAAATCGGCTATAAGACCATCACAGCCTGCCATCTCGGGGTCATTGCCTACAAGACCAAACGCACCATCCACTGGGATGCTCAGAAGGAAAGGATCGTCGGAGACGAAGAAGCCCAGAAACTGACTTCAAAGGAATACCGCTCGCCCTGGCTCCTTCCCGCCGTGTGAGTGCGTTTGCGGCTTCTGTCATCCTGAGCCCTCTGCCTGTCATTCTGAGCGAAGCGAAGAATCTCCGCAGTTGGCTCCAGGTAAACTCCGCAGGTTATTGCCGGGCGGCGGAGCGCAAGGACAACTGCGGCGATTCTTCGCCCCGACAAGTCGGGGCTCAGAATGACAGTGCGGATTGAGAACGCTGGGTTCAGAATGACAGATACCAAATGCAAAGGAGATTTCTCATGCGCAGCGCTATTTTGAAGGCAAGTGCCACCACAGTGGTGGCCATTCTCATGTTCGGAATTATCCGTCTAGGCATCGGCCGATCCGCACAGTCTGAAGGACTGACGCGGTGGCAGATTCACGATATGAGGCGGCCTCAGCCTCCTGTCGTCAATCCGGGCGAAGCGAGCACCCAAGCCCAGCCCGGACGGCCTCCCTCGGATGCCATTGTTTTGTTCAATGGCGCCAGCCTCTCCGCATGGCAGGGGGCTAAGGGAGAACCGCCGCCATGGAAAGTTGAGAACGGATACTTCGAGGTGGTTCCCAAGACGGGAGACATCTACACGAAGCAAGCCTTTGGCGACAGCCAATTGCACGTGGAATGGCAGTCACCGCCTTGGACACCCGGCAACACTTACGATCCCGGCAACAGTGGTGTCTTTCTGGCTGCGCTTTATGAGGTCCAGATCATCGACTCGGTCCACAGCAAGATTTACGCGGATGGGCAAGCTGGCGCCATGTACGGACAGTACCCTCCTCTCGTCAATGTCTGCCGCGCCCCAGGCCAGTGGCAGACTTACGATATCGTCTTCCACGATGCTCGTTTTGACAAGAACGGGAAACTCCTTCGTCCTACTATTATCACGGTCTTACACAACGGGGTGCTCGTCCAGGACCATGTCGAACTGACGGGCCCCACCGCGCATCATCAACGGCCTCCTTACCAGCCGCACCCGGAGCGCATGCCGTTGCGCTTGCAAGACCACAACTATCCTGTCCGGTTCCGAAATATCTGGATTCGAGAACTGGCCGAAGGCCAATAGCAAGGGGCGACTGTCGAGCGAAAGCCTCGTGGGTTCATGACGACCAGGAGGTTCTGCGTCGTCGCGTAATGACCGTTCCATTCTCGAAATGTAACCCCTCACCCCCGGCCCCTGTCTCCCAAGGAATAGAGGGGAGATTGCTATCGCCCTCGCCGCTTTGGGGGAGAGGGTGTCCGTCAACCGACGGACGGGTGAGGGGTTTTTCAGCGGGCAATGCGATGCAAATTTGGAGTTATAATTGCCATTAATCGAGATGCACAGACTCCGCAGCACAAGTCGTTTGCTTGTCGTTCGTCACTTGTCACCCGTCACTCGTCACTGCTCGCTTGCCACTCGTCACCCGTCACTCGTCACTGCCGTCTGCCAGGAGGACCGATGAGCGTCCGCGCCTGCGTCCTGGGAAGCGGCAGCAAGGGCAACTGCACACTGTTGGCCACCGAAAAGACGCGGCTGCTGATTGACGCCGGATTGAGCTGTAGGGAGACTTACGCGCGACTGGCGGTGGTTGGCGAGCCTGCCGAGGGTTTGGACGCGGTGGTGATTTCTCACGAGCACACCGACCACATCAGCGGACTGCGCCTGCTGGCGCTTGACGCGAAGCTGCCCATTTATATTTCCCGCCCCACTCGCGATGCCGTGAGCTGGGATGCCCGGATTGAGAGCTTCGAACACTTCGCCGCCAGCGAGAAGTTCACCATCGGCGATATTGAGATCACGCCTTTCCCCATCCCGCACGATGCGGTGGATCCCGTGGCCTTCACGTTTGATAGCCAGGGCATCCGGATTAGCCTGGTTACGGATCTGGGGTATATCCCGGAAGTGGTCAAGCAGCGGGTGAAGGGGAGCGATTGTTTGATTTTTGAATCGAACCACGACCTGGAGATGTTGAAGATCGGGCCGTATCCGTGGTACGTCAAGCAACGCGTGATGAGCCGGCACGGCCATCTTTCCAACAACGCCACGGCCTCCTTCCTTGCCGAAGATTTCGACGGCGCGGCGCGGGTCCTGGTGCTCGCCCACTTGAGCGAAACCAATAACCATCCGGAGATTGCGCGCCTCAGCGCCGAGCAAGCTCTTGCCCAGCGCACTCGGCGCGAAAACACCAAGCTCCACTTGGCCAGTCAGACCACGCCCACGGGGGTCTTCAGATTCTAAGAGAACCGAGTTAGGAGTCAGAATTGAGAGGTCTGGGGAATTGATGTGCCAGGACTCTTCTCTGCCTTGTGAAGTTGCTTAATCCGACCACATTTGTGGTAAACTTCGACCATATGCTGGACCTTCGTTCTAAGGCGCGACAACGGCTACTGACCTATTACTTTACCAACCCGGCGGCCCGGCACCATCTACGGGGCCTGGCCGATCGGCTATCCGTTGATCCCTCCAACCTATCAAGAGAGTTGCGGCGTTTGGAGCGCGAAGGACTCTTTCGGTCGGAAGCGATTGGCCGCCAAAGGTATTTTCAGCTCAACCGTGAGTACCCTCTGTTCAGGGAGGTGCGGAGTATCCTCGTGAAAACCCTCGGTGCGGCGCCCCTGATTGCACGGTCCCTACGAAAACTTGAGGGAATTGAGGAAGCCTATCTGTATGGGTCGTTCGCCCGAAACCAGCAGGATGCCGCCAGTGACATCGATGTGCTCGTGATCGGCGCCCCTCGTAGCGACGCCTTAGCCAGAGCCGTGCAAGTGCTCGAGCGGCAGCTTGGACGCGAAGTCAACTATACGGTTTTGACGCGAAAAGAATTCGACTCCCGCCGGACTAGGAAGGATGCTTTCCTTGAAAATGTCTGGCACAACAAACGCCTTCCGCTCATAGTTCCAAATGAGAAACCTCAAGCCGCACAGAGTTGATTGGGGGCAGATCGGCCGCTTCCTTGCCAGCGCCGAAAAGAAGCTTGCCTCGGCCCACAAGATTCTCGCTTTTGATGAGGAGTACCTGTCTCCAGCAAGCCTACGAAGCAATGTTAAAGGCCTCCTTGGGCTTTATGTTCAGCCACGGCTTCCGCGCCAGAAGCCAGCCTGGGCATCACCTCGCGATCATCGAATTCGTTCGGGCACGGATTGACAGGAAATACGCTGGTTTGCTGACCCTTTTCGACCGCCTGCGGCGGAAACGCAATATGGCGCTCTATGATGACTCCGGGTTCGTTTCATATCACGACGCCGCGGAGGCCCTGCGAGCCGCCCACGACTACTTGGCAGTCATCCGCGCCGACATCAATGCGCGAAAACCTTAATGTCGATTGTAGCGATCAGCACAAAGAAGCTGCGCGGGAGGTTATGCCACTTGGCCCCTGAATGCTAACTCCTGAATCCCGAATCCTCTATCCTCTCTTGTGCTACGATTGCCCGCTTGGATTCAAAGTCCATATTCGGAGGCAAAGGTGATTCCTCGTTATACGCGCCCGGAGATGGGCAGCATCTGGACCGACCAGAACAAATTCCAAAAATGGCTGGAAGTGGAAATCGCTACCGCGGAGGTTGAAGCGGAAGCCGGCCTGATCCCGAAGAGCGCCGCGCGGGCCATCCGGCGCAAGGCGCGCTTCGAAGTCGAGCGCATCCTGGAGATCGAGCGCCAGGTGAAGCACGACGTGATTGCCTTCACCACCAATGTGACGGAGCACGTTGGACGAGAGGGCCGCTACCTGCACTACGGGCTCACCTCGAACGACGTGGTGGACACCGCCCAGGCCCTGCAAGTTCGCCAGGCCTCGGAGTTGCTTCTGGCGGGGCAGAAGCGGCTGGGCGAGGTTTTGAAGAAGCGCGCCCTGGAATTCAAACACACGCCGATGATCGGGCGCACGCACGGCATCCACGCGGAGCCCCTCACCTTCGGATGCAAGCTCGCCATCTGGTTCGAAGAAAACCGGCGCAATACGGAACGCCTCGCCTATGCCGCAGAGCAGATGCGGGTGGGCAAGCTCTCCGGCGCCGTGGGCAGCTATACGCATCTGGCGCCCTCGATTGAGAAGAAGATTTGCGAGCGCCTGGGATTGCGTCCCGCCCCTGTGTCCTCCCAGGTAATTCAACGCGACCGGCACGCCTTCTACCTCTGCACCCTGGCCGTCTGCGCCGCCTCGCTGGAGAAGATTGCGCTCGAGGTGCGCGGCCTGCAACGCACGGAGGTGCGCGAGGTGGAGGAATACTTTTCGCCGGAGCAGAAGGGGTCGTCCGCCATGCCGCACAAACGCAATCCGGTCACAGCGGAACAGATTTGTGGCTTGGCGCGTGTGGTGCGGGCCAACGCGCAGGCCGCGCTCGAAAACGTGGCGCTCTGGCACGAACGCGACATCTCCCACTCTTCCGTCGAGCGCGTGATCCTGCCGGACTCGACCATCCTGCTCGATTACCTTTTGGCCAAAACCGCCAAGCTGGTGGAGACCATGTTCGTCTATCCCCTGCGCATGCGCGAAAACCTCGAGCTGCTCAAGGGCCTGATCTTTTCCGGGCAGTTGTTGCTCGATCTGGTGGAAAAAGGGGTGGCGCGTGAAGAAGCCTATCGCTGGGTGCAGCGCAACGCCATGCGGGTTTGGGAAACACGCGAGGATTTCCGCAGCCTGGCGGAGCGCGACGAGGACATACGCCGCCACCTTACGCCGGACGAGATCGCGCGCGTCTTCAACGTGGAACGCTATCTGAAACATGTGGATGAGATTTTCCGACGGGTGTTTGGGAAGGAGTGACCGATTGTTGAACCCGAATTCGTAAGTTGACGCCTGTCATCCTGAGCCCCGACTTGTCGGGGCGAAGGATCTCCGCAGTTATTTCTCGGGCTCAGCAGTCTACGACAAACTGCATAGATGCTACGCGGAGTTTGCCCTGACCGAACTGCGGAGATTCTTCGCTTCGCTCAGAATGACAAGCGAACGTGCTAAGTATGACAGAGGAGCGGGTAGGTCTCTTTAACGGCCGGAAGACGGTCAGGGAAACCACACACATGACTCGAAAAAGGGAAAGGGCGCGGAGTCCCAAGGGGGGAACGACACCATATGTGCCGAAGCACAACCAGCGTAGCCGGGCTTTCACCCCCGTGCCCGACTCTTCGGTACGGGCTCATCCGCGCCCAAGCAAATAGTACCTCCGCATTTTCCCCAATGCAAGTGGAAGAAATCAACCTCCTAACGCCACGGTAGCGAGGAGACCATGAAAGCACTCATCGTTCGCTTCTTCCAGCTCGAATCCCAGGGCGCTACCCTCGAGCGCGAGGTCATTGGCGGGATCACCACTTTCCTGGCGATGTCTTACATCATCTTCGTGCAGCCGGGAGTGCTTGCGCAGGCCGGAATGGATTTTCGCTCCGTCCTGGCGGCCACCTGCCTGGCCGGAGCGCTTTCCACGCTGCTCATGGGCTTGATCGCCAATTATCCCGTGGCTCTGGCGCCGGGGATGGGCGAGAACTTTTTCTTCGTGTACACACTCTGTGGCATGGCGCCCCTGGGGTTTGGTTTGACCTGGCAGCAAGCGCTCGCCGCAGTCTTGCTGGCGGGGATTTTCTTTGTGGCGATTACCCTGACCGGCATTCGCGCCCAGATTGTGAACTCCATTCCGCACGCTTTGAAATGCGGGATTGCGGCGGGGATCGGCCTGTTCATCACCCTGATTGGGCTTGAGTACGGCGGCCTCGTGGTTGGAGCTCCGGGAACGCTGGTTCGCCTCGGCGATTTTCGGCATCCGGTCACCCTGGTGAGCATCCTGGGCCTTCTGATCATGCTGGTGCTTCTGGCCTTTCGGGTTCGTGGAGCGATTCTGGTGGGCATCCTGGCCACCACAGCCATCGCTGCCGCTTTCCGGCTGCTCCATTACCAGGGGGCCTTCTCCTCCGAACTTCACCTGGCTTCGACGTTTATGAGGTTCGACCTGCGCGGCCTCCTCGCGGTCCAGCCCACCAAGCTCGCTTCCGCAATCTTCGTGCTGTTCTACCTGGCCTTGTTCGACACAGTGGGGACACTGGTGGGCGTGGGGCAACAAGCCGGATTGCTGCGTGAGGGAAAACTTCCCCGCGTGGACCGCGCTTTGTTTGCCGACGCCCTCGGGACTACGGTGGGGGCAGGACTGGGCACTTCGACGATTACCTGCTATATCGAATCCGCTGCCGGGGTCTCAGACGGCGCCCGCACCGGCTTGGCGAGCCTGGTCACCGCGGCGCTGCTCTTCGCCTCAATGTTTTTCAGCCCCCTGGCCTCGATGATTGGCGGAGGAATCCGTGTTGGGGTGGACGCCGGCAACAATCCCATCCTGCGCTATCCCACCCTTGCGCCGGCGCTGATTGTGGTGGGGTCAATGATGCTCAAGGTGTTGCGGGAATTTGAATGGGACGACCCCACCGAGTACCTGCCCGCCTTCCTCACCGTGGTGGGAATCCCCTTGACCTTCAGTATTGCGAATGGAATTGCCTTCGGTCTGATCTCTTATTCGGTCGCCAAGCTGGCCACTGGACGCTGGCGGGAGTGCCCAACCCTTACCTACATCTTCGCCGCCCTGTTTGTAGTGCAATTCCTGATCTTGTAGCTGGAGAACGTAGGGGCGACCCTCGTGGTCGCCCTTGATGCGAGGCCATAAAAACGGGACGTGTCCGTCAGCCAGCGGATCAGCCTAGGAACAGCGCGGATTCGGCGCCCGCGCCCTGCACAGACATTGTCATGCTGAACCCGTTCGCTTGTCGTTGTGAGCGAAGCGAAGAATCCCCGCAGTTTTTCGCTGATTGCCGAGCGCGAAAAGGAATCGGAGAGATCCTTCGCCCCGACCAGTCGGGGCTCAGGATGACAGGCGGGTAATATTCCCGGATTCGGGAGTAGTTGGCTGGGACATCGCCGCTTCGAGGATGAAAATGGCGGCGTCGGCGCGCAGGTTGGGGAGAAATCCCACCTGGGCGTACGTTCCATTGGCGGAGGTTCGCAGGGGGATTTCGCGCAGGACTTTTAACCCAGCTTTTCGGCAGAAATCCCGGAAGTCAGAGATCGTGGTGAGGTGGATGTTGAGTGTTTCGTACCACTCATAGGGCAGCTTGGAGGTCTTGGGCATGCGACCTTTGAGGAGAAGCTGTAAACGCACCGGCCAATGCGCGAAATTGGGAAAGCTGACGATACAGCGCTTGCCTACCCGCGCCATCTCCCGGATGAGGACCATCGGCCGATGCAAGACTTGGATGGTATTGGTCGAGATCACGTAGTCCACCGACTTGTCGGGGTAATCCGCCAATCCTTCGTCCAAATCGCCATGCTGAACGCTGAACAGACCCTTGGCGACGCAGGCCTGGATGCAGGCATTCGACAGCTCAATGCCCTCCGCCCGGACTCCTTTCATGATCTTGAGCGCCAGGAGAAGGTCACCTTCGCCGCAGCCCAGGTCCACGACGCGTGTGCCTGCTTCGATGAGGCTGATAATCAGCTTATGTTCGGGCGTAAGCCGTACGACAGCCCCGGTCTCATGAAATCGAATCTCTTCGGTTAACCCACTCATAAGTTACGACTTCTGCTTCCAACCGTGGCTAAGAAAGTTGGTGATGAGCGAACTCAGTTGTTCAGATTCCAGCAAGAAGGCATCGTGCCCGTAGTCAGTCTGAATTTCCGTGAAAATCACATAGGCATGCACGCGTCGCAGAGCGCTGACAGTTTCTTTCGACATGTAGGTCGGGAACAACCAGTCCGACGAAAATGAGATGACAAGGAACTTGGCTTTGACCCCCGCAAAAACCCCCTCGAGACTCCCGTTGCCTTGGGTCAGGTCGAAGTAGTCCATCGCCTTGGTGATGTAGAGATAGGAGTTGGCATCGAAGCGATTGACGAAATGGTCACCTTTGTAGCGCAGGTAGCTTTCCACCTGGAAATCGGTGCGAAAATCGTAACCATAAGCCGACTTGTCTTGCAGCCTGCGGCCAAACTTCTGGTGCATCGAACGGTCGGAAAGGTAGGTAATGTGGCCGATCATCCTGGCAATGGCCAGACCCCGGCGGGGGAGCGACTTCCCGTAGTAATCTCCTTCGCGCCAGTTGGGATCGGATTGAATCGCCGCGCGGCCGACCTCGTTGAAGGCAATGGCCTGGGCGGAGAGCTTGCTCGTGGTGGCGATGGGGATGGCGAGGCGCACCATGTCCGGGTAACTGACCACCCACTGCAAGACTTGCATCCCGCCGGTTGACCCGCCGACCACACAAAGCAGCCGCTTAATCCCCAGGTGGTCAATAAGAACCTTCTGGGTGTCAACCCAGTCGCGAACCGTGACCATTGGAAATGAGAGTCCATAGGGCCGCCCGGTTTGAGGGTTGATCGAGCTGGGTCCGGTCGAGCCCTTGCATCCCCCGATAATGTTTGAGCAAATGACAAAGTACTTTCGGGTGTCGAAGGCCCTCCCCGGGCCGATCATGATATCCCACCAACCCGGTTGCTTGTCACGCGGATGATGGTACCCGGCAGCATGGGCGTCCCCGGAAAGCGCATGAACCACAAGAATGGCATTATCCTTGGCCTCGTTCAGTTCGCCATAGGTCTCGTAGGCAAGCGTAATCGGTCCTAGGGTTCGCCCGCACTCCAAGGTCATTTCGTTGGGAGGCGCGGCAAACGTGAAGTACTTGGTTTCGACGATTCCGACTGAGCCTTCTTCTGCCATACTCTCTTCCCTCAATTTCCTCGGTAGCAGGGTCTTTTACAACCCGTCCCGCTGTCATTCCGAGCGAAGCGAGGAATCTCGCTTTGGCCTGTGGCGGAGGGATTCAGAGCAAGATTCCTCGCTTCGCTCGGAATGACAGCGTTCACCAGTGTATTTCAAAACCCTCCTACCGCCCGGCGGCCTGGAGCGCCTGTTCAATGTCCGCGATAATGTCTTCTACATTTTCGATGCCGATGGAGAGCCGGATGTAGTCCTCCGTGACACCTGTCTCGAGCTGTTCCGCTGGAGTCAACTGCTGATGCGTGGTGCTGGCGGGGTGGATGACCAGGGACTTAGCATCCCCAAGGTTGGCTAAGTGGGAGAGCAACTTCACGGCATTGACGAACTTGATTCCGGCCTGCAAGCCACCCTTGATCCCAAAGCCCAAAATAGCCCCGAAACCGTGCTGGAGGTACTTCTTCGCCAGCGCATGTGTGGGATGACCGGGCAGCCCGGGATAATTCACCCACGTCACAGCGGGGTGCTTTTCGAGGAACTGCGCCACCTTCAGGGCATTATCACAGTGTCGCTGCACGCGCAACGAAAGAGTCTCGACCCCCTGCAAGACCAGGAAAGCGTTGAAGGGACTCAAAGCCGGGCCCAGGTCCCGCAGGAGTTGAACCCTCACCTTAATCATGTAGGCAAGATTCCCAAACGTCTCCACAAACTTCATATTGTGATAACTGGGATCCGGTTCGATCAGTGATGGGAACTTCCCGTTCGTCCAGTCGAATTTCCCCGAATCGACGATGATGCCTCCAATCGAATTGCCATGGCCGCCCAGAAACTTGGTTAGGGAGTGAACGACGATATCCGCGCCCCACTCGAAAGGGCGGCAGAGGTAAGGGGTAGCCACGGTGTTGTCAAGCATGAGGGGGATGCCGGCCTCATGAGCGACTTTGGCCACCGCCTGGATGTCCAGCATATCGTTCTTGGGATTGCCCAGCGTTTCCGCGAAGATGAGTTTGGTCTTTGGAGTTATGCAGCGGCGGAAATTCTCCGGGTTGGACGGGTCGACGAAGACCGCCTCAATGCCCAGCTTGGGGAGAGTGTGATGGAATAAGTTATAGGTGCCACCATAGAGGCTGGCGGAAGAAACAATCTGGTCTCCGGCCTGAGCAATGTTCAGGATGGCGAGGGTTTCGGCAGCTTGCCCGGAGGCCGTCGCGAGGGCCGCAACTCCCCCCTCGAGTGCCGCTACCCGTTCCTCGAGCACTGCCCAAGTGGGATTCATAATGCGCGTGTAAATGTTGCCGAATTCCCTTAAGGCGAAAAGGTTAGCGGCATGGGTTGTGTCCTTGAAAACATAGGATGTAGTCTGGTAAATGGGGACGGCGCGGGCCCCGGTTGTGGGATCGGGATGTTGTCCTCCGTGTAGCGCGATCGAGTCGAAACCAAGTTTTCTTTCCAACGTACCCTCCTGTTTGAGATGGCTTCCTAACTCACAACTCCTCCAATGGATTCCCGCTTTCGCGGCAATGACCTGTGCTCGCCTGCTCACCTGAGTTGGCCCGATTGTGACTGGGGAAATAACGGAAGGTCGTGAAGAGGCAATAAAATCAAAAGCCCCTTCCGGCTGGGAAGAGGCTCATCAAAAATCTCTTGGCCCCTCTCATCTTCCCCATATCCGGGCGGGAGTTGGCACCTGTCCCCCGATCTGTCATCGAGGCGGTTGTCGTGGCGTCATCGGGCCCGTCCCTCGGCCACTCTAGATGAGATTCAGGGTTACTGAATCAACTATTCAATTGTCCTCCTTATGCTATAAAAGCGTCTGACAGGTGTCAAGAAAAATCCGCGCCCGGAAACGGCGTCGTTTGCGAAACAAGGATGCTCCCAGTCCTCGTCATTCCCGCGTAAGCGGGAATCCACTCCGCCAACCTTCGAAACCGCGTTGTCCACGGGCTGGATTCCCGTCGGCTGACGGGAATGACCGACGTTTCGCAGGGCGTGCAATTCCAAATGACACCACTACCCTGCGTCCGCGCTACCTGCCAGTTCCACTTGAGGCAGGCCGTGTGGGTGCAGGAACAACCGCCATGGGCACTCTTGCGAAGGCCACGCGGTCATGCGCGGGATCAAGCACATTCACCTGCAAGGTGTAGCGACCGGGGTGGAACTTTGCCAGCGGAATATCCACAAAGTAGCTGGCTTTGCCATCGGAGGACTTCCCCACTTTGCCAGGAAAGGGGCCGGCATCGGCCACCTTCGCTCCCTTTCGGAAAAACGCCAGCGCCACCGAAGGTGGGACAGCAGCATGTGCGGTATCAGTCGCGTTCGCTTTGGAAGCCGATTTCCCTGCGTAGGATTCGAGCAGCACAAAGAGGCTCTGATTTGTTCGAAATACTCTCGTCACACTCGGTAATACGGATTTATCTTCCAGCTTCAGCGGATTGTCATTCTCGCTTTTGGACTTGCTTCTGCGCCCAGCGCTCCCTCCACCGGTTTTCACCTCGTTAGAAAGGACCACCGAGCTCAGGGTGAGCCCGCCCGTGGAGATCGGAGGCAAGTTGAGCGGCTCTTGAAAAGTCCCCATCTTTCCACTTTGGTTTTCCCTGACCAGGACCTTCAATTGGAACTTCCCCGGTGGGAGCGCCAGACTGCCTTCGTAGAGGAAATTTCCGGCCAGGAGCATGTCGTACGCTTCACCGCTCACCTTCACGGGCAGCGTGTCCCGGAGCACCCCGACCGGCTTCCCCGAAGGGTCGGTTACTCGCCAGATAAAATCAAATTCCGTTTCATGCGAATTGGATTTCTTCAACAACTGCACCGCTGAGCCCGGGATTTTGGCAGCCAACACGACATAATAAGTGTTGTCAGGGCGAAGGAAGTACGAGGCATCAACCACAAAAGGCAAGTCCAGAAATGGTTGGTCGAGATTAATCGCTTGCTGAAGCTGGGTTTCTTTGTCTTCGCGCGTGAATTGGCGAAAATTCTTGGGCGCATAGTAGCCAGGCCGGGCTTCCACCTTCACCCCGGGCCGGATTACCTCGACGCGGATTTTGCGGAAGCGCCCGTCGGACCGAGTGTTGGTGGGGGAATATCCCAGCAAGTAATAGCTGGAGTTTTCCGATTGCACTTCCTGGAAAGCCTCACCAAAATCATTGGTGTCGTAGAAAGTTCTGCCCCCCGTATCCTGCGCCAGCGAAGCCAGGGTTTCCCGGCTGCTATGCATCGAGGAAAGAGCGGAAGATACCGCCGATCCACTGTACAGCGCCGTTCCGGAGGGGCTCGCAGAAGAGGCGTCGCCTCCGGGGGGCAGCGCCATTAAACCCCGCGTATCCATGGTGTACAGCGAGACGTTCGACCGGTTGGCGGCGGCGACGGTGGCCAGCAACTGAGCCTGGTTTTCAATCCCCGTACCGGTGATGCCGCTCGAGAAGTGAATGACCGACTTCCTCCCTGGAACCCCGCGCAACATTTCCGCTAGAGATGCGACCGCTGCCAGCTTTTCGTCGGTGTTGAAGATGTTGAACTCGGTCTCGTCAGGCGTGAAGGCGTCAGAAACATCCTGCGTCACCACTTCCTGGCCCGAGGCGTCGGTCGAGCCCGCCGCGCCCACGGTTCCGCCAGCGGCCAGGTTGGACGATTCCTCGCCCAGCAGGATGCCGTTCAGCGCCTTGGAAAGAGCGTCGCGGTCGTTGGTGAAGTTCTGGACCACCCGCAGGTTCGACGTGTAGGTGACCACAGCCACCAGATCGGCCGGCGTCAGCCTTTGCCTAACAAAGGAGGTAGCTGCTTTCAGGGCACGCATCAGGTCGTCCGGCTGCATTGACGACACGTCGAAGAATAGCAGGGTGAGGCGATGGTCCTGCAAGATCCGTGCGGGGGGAACATTGGGCGGGAGGTTATCCAAGTCAATCGTGGGTGGAGGGCCGTTGGTGGCGCTCGCCTGCGCCAACTTCTCGATGTCCTCGAGGCTGAAGGAAGTGATGGTTTGCGGCACCCCGTCTTCATAGACCCGGAAATCCTTCTCCGTAAGGTCTGTCACCGGTTTTCCCTTCAATGTCACCCGAACGTCCACGAGCACTAGATTGGTCTGGCTGCGTAAAACAAATCCTTGGCGAGTTGAGGGCGCCTGTGGCGCGCCGGCGTCTGTGCTCTGCCCTTCCAGCGCCAGGGGCGCCACCGACAAACCCAACACCAACCCCGCGATTGTCAACTTACTTAGAAGATTTCGCACGCTGCGCTGCATCTCAGTGTCCTTCGAGTCGAGGAGACAAGGAGTTGGGGAATCGAGAACCGAAAAGGCAATCGCATGCGTGCTTTGGGCATTCGACTCTTACCTGCCGTTCCAGCCAAACATCTCGCACATCCTTTGGTTCGGAGCGAGGTTCCTCGTTTCGCTCGGAATGACAGAACTTTCAACTCTCGACTCCTTGACTTCTCGACTCCTCGACTGCCCTTAGAACCTCAGGCGCAGCGAAAAGACCACGCTGCGCATTGCTCCCACGCTGGTCACGCGCCCGAAGCCCTGCCCGTTGACCACCGTGCTCAAGGCGGTGAACTTTGGCGTATTAAAAATATTGTCCGATTCGACCCGGAAGTCACCGCGAATCCCGTGCTCACGGGAGAAAGTCACCAACTTGTCCAGCGACATGTTGAAATTCACCATGCCCGGTCCAGGAATAGTGTTGCGTCCCGCATCGCCGTACTCGCCGGGGGCCGGGAGCGAAAAGGCCGCAGTGCTGAAGAAGTCCTGCGTGGTCCGCTGCGAGCGCGGGAGCTCGACGGGCAGGCCTGTGGCGTCTGCGCGCAGGTTGGAAATCGCTGCCGTCCCCGCCCGGTTGCTAAGGTTGCCTAGGATCTGGGCCGTGTATGGATTGCCAGACTGGATTGCTGTTATGCCACTGATCTGCCAGCTCCCCAACACTCGGGCCGCCGTTCCGCCCTTATTGAGCCAATGGCGCTGCTCGCCGAAGGGAAGTTGATAAGTGTGATTGACGAGCAGCCTGTTTCGCACATCGAAACTCGAAAGCCCTCGTTCGGCCTTTAAGTCGAGATAATTCTGGGCCACAGTTCTTCCCGCGCCGCCCACACTCGCGGCATCGTCGATCGACTTCGCGAAAGTGTAGTTGCCGCTCATCGAGAAGCCCCCATGGAATTGCCGGCGCAGCCCCACCTGCAAGCCATGATAGATGGAAGCCGCGCCGGAAGTCTCGTAGGTGAAGGCCAGAGCGTTCTGGAGCGCGGTCTGGGCTCCGCTGGTGATAGGCGCTCCGGGGGGCGACTGGTTCGGAGCCAGGAGCAGGTCCAGCTTGGTCCCCTTTGTGCCCACGTAGCCAATGGAAAGGATGACGTTCCGGGCGATTTCATCTTCGATCGAGAAGTTCCAGGTCTGCGCGTATGGAGTGCGAAAGTTGGGGTCCAAGGCGTAAGTGTTGGTCAGGATATTCGGCCCCAATTTGGGGAAGCCGTTTTCCAGCGTCAGCACCTGCTGCGGAGTTGTCACCAACGTCGAAGCCTCGGCAAAGGGCGGCTGGCTGGCCATGTTGCTGTAAATTCTGGAATAGATGCTCCCATCGTAGAAGATCCCGTAGCCGGCGCGCAGCACCAGGGAGTGTTGCGACCAGGGACGGTAGGCCAAGCCGATGCGCGGCGCGAAGTCGTGATTGTCCCCGCGCAGCAAGGAGGCCGGCAGGTTGCCCGGGTTTTGACCGGTAACGACCGCCGCGGAGGAAAAGCCCGGGGTGAAGGTCAAGTCGGCAAGGTGGCCGTACTTCTCCGTGAAGGGAAGGTAGTATTCATAACGCAGGCCGTAGAGGACGGTCAGGTGCGCAGTGGCCCTCCAGTCGTCCTGGAAGAAACCTGAATACACCCAGGAGCGGAAGTAATTGCTGGTGTCGCCGAAACGGACTGAGGTGGTCTGGGGGAGACCCAGCAGAAAATCGGCAAAGTCGAATCCCGTGTTCGGCACGGGAAGACCGTTGGTGGTGAAGTCGCTGGTCGTATAGCCGCTGAAGGCGAAAGTGCCGCGCGCATTGGGGTCCGTCAGAAAATTCTGCTCGACCCGCCGCAACTCGCCCCCCATGCGGATGTTGTGCTTGCCCACGTCGCGAAGAAAGATGTCAATTGCTCGGAAGGTCTGATTGCGCATGAGGGAGGGAATGAGATCGTTCAGTCCGGTGAAGTTTGTAAACTGCGTAATCGGCACGCCCCAGTCTATAGGACTCGTCGAAATACCCTGAATCCCAAGATCACCGGCGATGTCCTGGTTGTAGGCAAAGGCATTAAGTGTCGAGATCCTCTGCCGGTTGAAATTCACAGTTAGTGTATTGAGGGTGCGGGGGCCCAGGGTGTGAATTTCAGTCAGGTTTATGTTCTGGCCTCGCACTGAGCTGGTCGAGGTCAAGCTGGGAAAGCTCGAAACCGAGTTGCTGCGCGTGGAATTGAAGAAGTACATAGCGTTGATGCTGTCTTTCGAGGAAAGCTGGTGCCCGATTCGCCCCATGACTCGGTCGCTGGCGGTGGGCAACGATTCCTGAAGGTGAAAGTTCTGGATGGCGCCCGGGAGGTTTGGCAAGAGAATGTAATTCATCAAACCCAGAGCAGCTTTGTCCATCCGCTCTGTCGGGATGACGTTATTGGGGAACGGCGTTCGCGGGCCCGCGAGGTTGGACAAGGGATCATAAATAATCGGGACCGTCCCGGCCGCGGACCCCGAAGGAATTTCCGCCTGGGAAAAATCCCCGGTGCGTTCGGCGCGTGTGGGCACGGTTGCAAAACTGTCAAGCGGGTTTTTGCCCCGCGTCATGTTGTAGCTCACAAAGAAACTCGTCTTATTTGCACCGTTATACACCTTGGGGATCACTAGGGGGCCGCCAATGTTTACGCCCAACTGCTCGGAGTAGGATGGGATCTGAGGAGACTCGGCCACGTTCAATGGGTAAGGACGAGCATCCAGGACCGAATTGGTGTAGCGCTCAAAAATATTGCCGCGCAGGCGATTGACTCGCGCCCGGCCTCTTGCCCAGTTTCCTCCGCCACCGCCCATGGCAAACATTTCAATCGGCCCGCCACCTCCGAATCCTCCCCCGCCAAATCCGCCTCCGCCGCCCGGGCCGCCGCCAAAACCCGGCCCTCCGCCCGGCCCCCCACCCGGGCCGCCACCAAAACCAGGAGCGCCCTGTCCTTGCTGCATGAGGTAGCGAAATTGCTCGAACCTTTGCCTCAGATTCCGATCGTCTCCGGGAGTGGAAGCGGAGATGCCCTCGCCTCCACTAAGCAGGAATGAGTTCGTGGCGCTGGCAGAGATGTCAGCATCTACGGGACCTTCGGCCTGGGCGCCGCCTTCGGCCGATTGCCCTTCGGAGAATCGAACGCCCCCTCCGCTCCCGTTGCCGTTCAGGCCAGCCATTAGCGCCGCCCCCATCCCTTGAGCTCCCATGGCAGCTTGCGTTTCTGCCGGCAAATTCCGGAGGTTCTGCGGCTGCCGTGTCCCCGAGGGTCGTGCGGTTGCGCCGGAAGCGCCTGCCGACTCCGGCGTATTTATTACCAAGGAGATGTTCACTTTCAAATTCTTTCCTTCGCTCAGGGGAATCGGTTCCCGCACGTCAGTCTGAAACCCCACCAGTGAAACTTCCAGCTTGTAATTGCCAGGTGGGAGTCCGTTGAAGACGTAATTTCCCGCTTCATCCGTCCAGGTCATCTTTCTTTCCCCTGACTGCGGATTGATTAGGACCACCGTGGCCCCGGGAACAGAAACTCCGCCAGGCCCGTGCACGTGCCCTGTGAGACTCCCAGCGTTGCTGGTTTGAGCGTGCAATTTCACAGGGGAAAGACCCGCGAGCAGCGCCAAGAGTGGCGCCAACCAGAAACTATTCCGACCTCGCCTGAATGGAAGGCTTACAAAAGCGCTTGAACTCATATCGTGTCGTGACTCTCATCTATCAGTGACGAACTAGCCGCGCTTGAGGTTTACACACCGCAATTCGTGTCGCGCGCTGACCCTCTCCCTTGATTACGAATTTGCAACGCTCGGGGTTACACAGTAACCGTGCACAATCGTTGCACGTCCAAATCTTAAGGAGGAGCAATATGCGTAAACAGTTCGTTTTGGCTCTTGGGCTGATCCTTGTTACTCTCGCAAGCTGTGCATTCGCGCAACAAAAGGATGAAGCGAAAACCCCGCCGCAGAGCACGCCGCGCGAGTTTGCTGGGCCACCGACTGGCGGAACCGTGACCTCCGTGGGCGTGGACCGCTTCGAAATCAAGAAGATGGATGGCTCCACGCAGACGGTGATGGTGAATGAACACACACGCTATCGCCAGGGACAACAGGACATCCAAATTGAAGACTTGAAACCGGGAGACCGGGTTTTTATCAGGGGTCAAGCCAACGCCAACAACGAGTTCGTTGCCGAGGCCGTACGACGCGTCACTGAAGAGGAGATACAACGCTTTCAAAACGACGGCGAGAGAGTCTTCGGCGCCATCGTCTCCATCGCTAAGAATCAACTCAGGGTCAATAATCCCCGCCAGGGGGAAAGAACCGTGGTGGTCAATGATCAGACTCAATTCGTAAAGGAAGGCCAACCTATCGCGCTCAAGGACCTCAAAGTTGGCGACCGCATCTTCGCCTTGGGAAAGGAAACCCAAGGACAGTTCCTGGCCACGCGTATCTTCACCGGCCAATTCCGGGGTCGGGGCCAGAGGCGCGATAACCAGTGACAGGTGTCAGGTGTCAGGTTGCAGGCGGAGGTTCGTGCCTCGCCGCGACGACTGACCACGGACCACTGATTTCATTGCCTGGGTTGACATCAATAGCGGGTGCGGGACCGTTGCGCCCGCGAGGAGCCAAGAAATGCAAAGCTTATGGATTCGTATCATGGCAGCCTGTGTTCTGAGCGGGCTAGTCGGAAGCGGGCAAAACATGCTCGCTCGGCAAGAGGCTGGCGAAGCACCCCCAACCGCGCAACAGGTGCGCCCAGCCCGCGGCCGGGTGGAGCGCCAGCTTCAAAGGATGAGCGAGCGTCTAAACCTGACGGAAGAACAGAGGGCAAAAATCCGCCCGATCCTCCAGAACCGGAACAAACAGCTTGAAGATCTTCGCGCAAAGTCTTCGCTCCCACAAGGGATGGCACGCGCGAAAGCGCGCGAGATCCGCAGATCCGCGCGCCAGCAAATCGATCAGATCCTGACGCCGGAACAGAGAGAAATAGAAAGGGCAATGCGGCGGGGAACTCGCCCGAAGAACCAGGGGCTGGGGGCTAAGGACTAGGGATTGGGGAGAAGACCTTCACCATTCCCTGCTACGATTTCCTCAGACTGGTGCACGCTGCCTTCTGCTTACTGCCTACTTGTTCTTCCCCAGCCCCTAGTCCCTCACTGTTCGACCACGATCAGAGCATGAGGGGGGAGGCGCAAGCTAACGCCGTCCGAGGCCAGGGACGCGCCAGAAGTGGCGAAGACCTTCCGCAGCCTGCTCACCATTCCACCCAGACCCACAATTCTGCAAGCGACGGGGAGTTCCGTGAAATTCACGACGCCCGCGCGTCCTCCCATGGGGAAAACGGCCACGCGGGGAGGCGCATCCGGCGAGGTCACCGTGAATTCTTCCACGACCTTGCGCAACTCCGCCAGCGCCTCGCGCTGCGCGCCCGCCACTTGAGCAATCCGATTGTTTGAGTCCACATAGGTAAGCCGGGGCAACGAATCCGAGAAGACCACCAGATTGCCGTTACCCTCTTGCACCTTGAGCAGGTATTTGTCCTTGGGGAGATTGACGGAGCCAGCCGGGGGCAGGCGGGGATCACCGTCCAGAGCATGCGCCAGACCTTCACTTACCAATGCGGTCCCGCCCGAATTCAGGAAACTCGCAAGCTTCGCCACCAACTCCCCATCCTTGAGCGAATGAAGCGTGAATAGCGCGGCCCGGGCCTTATCGGGAAAGTGTGCTGTGGGGGCGAGGGGAATTGCCAGCATTCCAATCTGGTCGAATAGGTACGGTTCATCACCAGGCTCGCTGGAGACGGGTTTATAGGCCGGAATTCCCGCCCAGTTTCCCACCAGCTTGCCCAAATCATCGAATTCCTTGCGACGCGCGGCTAGAGCCTCGGCCTGCTCCTTGTATTGAGATGAAATCAAAGACCCGTAGTGAAAGAGGAACACTTCCGGAGCGCCGGCCAGAACCGTGACCAGCGGCTGATCCAGATAGATTGTGGCAGTGGTCCCGAAGGGATCAAACCAGCCGCCGCCTGTCTTCTCGCCGCTAATGTCCTTGAACCAACGGTAAATGAAGTAGCCTCCGTACTGTTGCTTGTGACCCCACTGCTCCGAGCTCGGGTCGCGCAACTCGGTGCCGACCCAGATGCGATCGAAAAGTTCTGTCTCGCGGTCGGCTATGTAACCGCGATCCTGAAAGTGGTCGTACCACATGGGGTATTTCAGAATGATCTTCACCTTGGGATTGACCTGCTTGGCGGGACCCAGCACGCGGTCTCTGGCCATCTCGAGCATCAGCTTTTTGCGGTACTGTTGCCAACTCATCGGCCCTTTTGCGCTCGCGCACTCGGAACACTCGCAATCCGTAAAGAAGAAATCATCAATCATGATCTCCTCGAAAATTCCGGCAGCGAACCGGAAGACGGATTCCAGCCGCTCCTGGTTCTTGCGGTTCGTATAGCACACCGCCACGTCCCAGCCGGTGGAGGGCTTGCCGATGTGCGTAGTCGTGACACAGCCTGAAACGCGCAGCCCGGCTTGCCGGAAGAAGTCACGCGCAGCCTCGAGCGTCTGCGCCTCAGCCTGGTACCCGTCGCGGAACGTCTCCACATAAACCTTGCTGATTCCCAGCTTGCGACAGAAATCGAGGGCCTCCGCGCGCCCCTTTTCCGTGGCTAGATGGTCCCGCACATCCTGGGCTGTGAAGAGCGTTGACCAATCAACGGCCCGGAGCTCAAACGGAGCAAGAAGCAACGTTGCGAAAAGGATGATTGCCAAGAGCGCGCGCGACTGCCGCCGCTTAAGTAGAAGTGAAAAAGCAAGAAATGAACGCATCGTCGGACCACCTCAAAGCCAGGGATCGGCGCCGGCGCAACGCTCGTCGCCGGTCGTGCCGCGCGGGGCACCACAAGATAGCGCAGTCGTTCAAGAAAGAAAAGCCGATGCGACGCAAGGTAGTGGTGTGATTTGAAAAATGAGTGGGACTAACAAGGCTTTGCCTCAAACCGGGGAGCAGGCTTGCTTGCGGAGAGGGCGGGGTAGATTCTGTCTCCGTAAACTTGAAGCTGCGAACCCCGCCGTTAAAACCCCGCACATGCCGCAAAAGGAACGGTGTGCCTGTCCCGGCATGCCGGAATGCGCTACCCGCTTCCGAAGAGGCCGGGGTTGGGGGGCGAAGCGTTTCGTGAACTACGCGAAGCCAACGCTTGACCTTTGAGGAGCTGTCTGACCAACTCGTCAAGCTGCTTGATCTGGCGGCGAACAATTTGACGGCCGGCCTCGCGTGCCTGGGCTGCATTCCCTTCGATTTGCGATTTCCACTCCAGCATTTTTTCCCGTGCGTCGCGAGCCACCTGGACGATCTTCTGGTGAAGGGTGTCTTGGGGGTCGAAAAGAGGGATGGAGCAAACCTCGAATGGGCGCCTATGGATGTCCCTTTCCCCCATCAATCCCTGTGACTGATAGGGTTTGATGGCCTCATTCACGATGGTACTGTTGAGAACTCCGACGAGGTAAAGCGCGTGATCTTCCGTGTCAGCGTAATAGCGATACGTCACGTTATCGGCGACGAACCCGCTGACAGTGAGCTCGCCAATTCTCTTGCTTTCTGAAGGTGTAAGAAAGGCGGCGACAAGATTGGTGCCTGACTTGTTATAGAGGACAATAAAAGCTTCCCGCTGGTGCTGATTGGTAAGCTTTTGGTTGTAGTTGAGGTATTCATAGATGCTCGGCTGCCCTTTCTTTTTCTTCTTTTCCCAAATCCGCTCTGCCTCTTTCACCCAATCGGAAGCGAATGGTGCACCCTCGGCAAGGATGTCCAGCCAATTCAGCATTAGAAGCTTTCTATCCTTCATGGCCACAGGTAGAACCACCAAGCGGAGCTTCCGGATGGTAAACGGCAGAACATCTTCCGCCAGTGCTGTTCCGAATAGGAAATCTTTCTCCACGGACCCTTCAATCTCCACTTCCCAAGGTTTTTTTGCCGTGGCTTTCGCGCACCTCGCCGTTCGGAGGAACGGGGTGTTCTGGTTTAGCGGCCGGTCGGCCGGCGGTTCCACAAACCACAAGCAGTGTGGAACGAGGGTCGCCCCGTTCACCATCTGGGGAAGATACGGCGAATTTCCGGTTACTTCACCCAAGAAGGAATGAGTCTCCTTCTCAATCTTGAGGATAGCTTTTGCCGTTGGCCAGGGTAGATTCTTTTGGGGCAGGCGCCCGCTCCAATGTGTTATGGGAATATCGTCTTTTCGTGACCTTCGGTCGCTGGTGAGGACGCATGACCGCACTCTGAATAAGGGATCAACCTCGCTGAAATCATGGATGGCGGAAAAGCCGTGCCTCTGGAATGCAAAGTGCTGCTTAGCGGGGAGGATGACGGACTTCGGCATGACAAAAGCCATCTTCCCTTCGTCCTTTAGAAACTCATTCTCCGCGTGAACAAAGAAGACCGTGGAGGTATCCATTTGCGTGAATAGTTTCACCTCCTTC
>Ga0315282_10002606_pt1 | contig 32927 bp, 27 predicted proteins | sample YL17G07_20_MG_FD_203693 | JGI IMG/M metagenome (GOLD analysis project Ga0315282, IMG submission 203693) | Sediment microbial communities from Yellowstone Lake, YNP, Wyoming, USA - YL17G07_20 | ecosystem: Environmental > Aquatic > Freshwater > Lake > Sediment | place: USA: Wyoming | collected...
TGAATAAGGTCTTGAAGCTTCAAGGAGTTCACCTTCAAGCTTCAAGACCTTATTCATGACACGGCGGACACTCCCAGGATCCTCCTTCATCTTTTGGGTGGATGGGAAACCCAAGAAATCGCCCGTATCTACATTGAAAAAATACATCATTGGGTCTGCAAGTGGAACTAAGGGGACGGATATCCCAAGCTTTTTAATCACCTGTCTGGCATATTGAACCACTGGTGCTCCACCATAGGCAAAGACATAAAAGCCATCCATCTCCACCGAGCGCCAACGTCCACCTAGCCGATCATTGGCCTCAACGACCAAAGCCCTTTTCCCTTCATTCGCCAACAAGGCACCACAGGTCAATCCCCCTTGCCCCCCACCTACGATGATGACATCATAATCTGTTCTCCTCGTTACCACTTCCCTCCGTGACCTCCTTTAAAAAGACTTTAGACCAACGTTCTTGAGAAACCCTTAAATTCTCATCGCGACATTAAATCCATCACGAATGGCATCGATGATCTTTCTTGCCTCTAAGTTGTCCCCCACCACATAGGTCTCCATGTTCTTTTTCAGGCTGTTCGAAATATCTTCCCTTGACTGGAGCCCGGTGGCCAAGATCACGTTGTCGTAGGGTAACTCTCTTTGTTGACCTTCTTTGCCAACACCTATCACCTTTTCCTTCGTCACTTGTTTTACCGTTAACCCTGTGATGAGTTTTACACCTTTTTCGGCCAAATATCCAGTGAGTGTCCAACGACTAAAAACCTCTAGGTCACCTGCTAACTCATCCAGCATTTCTACAACCGTTATCTCTTTGTCTCCATGATCAGTCAGCTTCAAAGCCAACTCACATCCAACCAGACCTCCGCCTATGATGACAATCCGTTTTTTTAACTCCACCTCTCCATCCAGCACATCGGTGGCAAAACAGACGGATTTTGAATCAATGCCTTCGATCCCAGGTTTCCACATGTCAGCCCCCATGGCCAGAACCACGGCATCGGGGTACTCTGAAAGGATATCTTCCGCCTCAGCTTTTTTGTTTAATTTGACTTCCACCCTCAGGCTTTTTAACTGGCTTAAATACCAGGTCTTAAGGGCTTTATGGTTTTTCTTAAATTCCATTTGACCAATTCTGGTCAGCTGTCCGCCCAGTTCATTTTCCTTTTCCCATAAAATGACTTGATGCCCTCTCAGGGCGGACACTCGGGCGGCTTCTAAACCGGCCGGGCCACCGCCAATGACCAGAACCTTTTTCTTTTTCATTGCCGGTTCCAACTTTATTCTTTCATTTCCTGCCTGTGCATTAATGGCACAATGAAGATGCTGATTCATCAGGACCTTTCCTAGACATTCATTACATCGTAGACACCTTCTGATTTCGTCAAGCTTACCCTGGATCACCTTGTTGGGTAATTCTGGATCGGCAATCAGTCCCCTTCCCATGGACACAAAATCAGCTTTACCCTGAGCAATAAGAGACTCAGCCATCTCCACCGGAATCGAATTGACAGCAATCACAGGAACAGAAACGACCTTCTTGATCTCCTCGGCAAGATTGGCTAATAATCCCTCCGGAGTATAGAGGGGAGAGACCCACACACCGGTTGAGATTCCCTTTCCCAAATCCTTTGGACCTTTTTCAGGAGATCCAGACATGGTACGTTGATATACCTCTATTCTTGAGTCCCAGGTACCGGCTGAAATGTGAAAAGCATCCACTCCCTCTTTTTCCAAGGCTTGAGCAATCTTTTTCGCGTCTTCGATTTGCAGACCGTTTGGTACGTATTCCTCCCCGGAAAGCCTGTATATGATGGGGAAGTTCGGGCCTACTGCGGAGCGAATACTCCGCAAGACCTCTTTTGAAAACTTTAAACGCCCTTCAAAGGTTCTCCCATATTCATCGTTTCTTCTGTTAGTATAGGGCGATAAAAATTGGAGAAGTAGATATCCATGGGCGCTATGCAATTCCACTCCATCAAATCCGGCCACTTTCGCCCTGACCGCTAATTCTGTATATCTCTTTACAAGCTCCCGTATCTCCGAAACCGTCGCCTCTTCTGGAATGTCTTCAATCAAACTGCATTTGACCCCTGAAGGGGCGATGGGTTTCATCCCAGTGATCTGGGAGGCAGCAAAGGCACCGGCATGGGCTATCTGAAGGACACAGTGAGCCCCTTGATTATGAACGGCCCTTGCCAGCCGGGACAACCCCGGTCCAAAGCCATCATGATACCCTCCCAGTTCACAATGGATACATTGCCCTCTATGTTCAGGGGTGACCACCTCTGTAATGATCAGGCCGACACCCCCTGCAGCCCTTGCCTCATAGTAGTCGATCAAATGCTGGCTGACAGTTCCATCCGGATTGGCCAAATTCGTCCCCATGCCCGGCATGACCATCCTGTTTCTGATCGTCATCGAACCAATTCGACCGGGCTCAGCTAACTTCATACTATTTCTTGCCATAATCAAACCATCCCTTTCCTGTCTTTCGACCGAAGTGGCCAGCATCGACCTTTTTGACCAGAGATGGCCTGGGGATAAATCTTTCCCCATAGGCCTCATAAAGGATCTTGCCGACCTTATAGTTCAGTTCGTTACTGGTGAGATCCATCAGCGCAAAGGGTCCTGTGGGATGTCCCAGACCCAACCGGCAGGCCTTATCAATATCCTCAGGAGTTGCAATACCCTCTTCATAAAGCCTCATCGCCTCATTATCCAGGGCATAAAGGATCCGGTTCACAATGAATCCAACGCAGTCGATGACCTTGACGGGCTCCTTGTCAATACTTTTACAAAAATCAAGGCCGAAATTGACGGTATCTTCCGCCGTCTCCTCCCCTTTAGTGACTTCCACTAACTTCATGATGGCCGCAGGAGAAAAGAAATGCATTCCCACGAACTGGGACCGTCTCACCGGACTCTTAAAAGAGGCCCCTAACTTAGTAATCGATATGGAAGAGGTATTGGAGGCAATGATGCAGGAAGGTTTGCATATCTTTTCCAATTCCTGAAGGGTTTCCGTCTTTATTTTCAAATCCTCAAAAATCGCCTCAATCACTAAATCAACATCTTCAAACCCGGAAAATTTGTCTGTGGGTTTGATCGCCTCCAATGTCTTCTTTTTCCCAGCCTCGTCCAGTTGTAATTTCCCTTTGGATGTCCATCTGTCTAGACTCGATTTGATACTCTCATAGCCCTTTTGGGCCAGTTCCATATTGATTTCTTTCATCAAGACCTGGTAGCCTGCCTTTCCACAACAGAGGGCAATATCAGCCCCCATCATTCCAGCACCCAAAACCCCTACCTTTTTGATTTGTCCCATAATCTTCCTCCTGTCTCCTCTTTCTTGGTTTTATTTTATTATATCCTCACGTAGATCGAGGCCATTCCCTGCCCGCCGCCCCCGCAGAGAGCTGCAAGCCCTACACTTACGTTTCGCTTGATCATCTCATGAATAAGTGTCACAACGATTCTCACACCCGTGCATCCAACAGGGTGCCCCAAACCGATCCCTGATCCGTTTACGTTGGTGATCTCCCTGTTTAGGCCCAGCTCTCTTTCGCAGGCAAGATACTGGGCGGCAAAGGCTTCGTTCAATTCAATCAGGTCAATATCCCTCAGTGCCATCTTGGCCCTTTTCAACGCCCTTTGAGTTGCCGGAATCGGGGCCATCCCCATAAAAGATGGATCGACAGCGGCGACATCACTGCATACGTACTTGGCCATTGGCCTTATACCCATCCCTTTGGCTCTATCCAGGGACATGATAACCACTGCAGCGGCGCCGTCATTAAGACCGGAGGAGTTTCCGGCTGTCACCGTCCCGTCCTCTTTAAAGGCGGGAGGAATCTTGGCCAGTTGTTTCATGGTCAATCCCGGTCGAAAATGTTCGTCCTTGTCAAAGAGGGCCTCTGTTTTTCCCTTTTTGATTTTTACAGGAACGATCTCCTCCTTAAACCGTCCTTCCTGGGTGGCCCGTTCAGCGTTGTGATGGGATCGAAGGGCCAGTTCGTCCTGGTCTTCTCTGGTAATCCCATACTTTTCAGCAACATTTTCAGCCGTCATGCCCATGATCTCAGCACCACCAGCATATAAGCCCTCCCACATCGAGTCCGTCAATTCCTGATGGCGCAACCGGGCTCCCCAGCGGGCTGCCTTGATATAGTAGGGGGCATTACTCATCGTCTCGATGCCACCTGCGATGCAGATCTCCGCTTCATCCAGCTGAATCTTCCGTGCTGCAGAGGCAATGGCCTCCATGGAAGAAAGGCAGACTCGATTCAGCGTAACGCCTGGCACGGTCACCGGCAAACCGGCCTCCAGAAGTCCAACTCTCGCGATGTTCACGTCCTCCTGAGGATTATTACAGCATCCGAAAAAGACGTCATCCACCTGATCGGGTGCGACGGAGGCACGTTTCAACGCTTCTTTGATAACGATCGAGGCCAGATCCCTTTGCCGAAAAGTCTGAAGACTTCCCCCAAATACCCCGATCGGAGTTCTCACGCCTGATACGATCACAACCTCTTTCAACTCAATACCTCCTCATCACGAAACGCAAGTTATTTTACGTTCTTGGTCTCCCCTTTCAGAAACCGCGCGAACGCTCCCTGCATAAACTCTGTCGCAAAGATAGTGGGCATGGAACGTTCGGCTTCCTGATACTCCTCCATGGCATGGCGATTCAATGTCGTCTTGATAAATGTCTTGGCCATGTAGCTGTTGGCAGCGATCCGTTTTGCGATCTCTTCACATCTCGGCATTAATTCATGGTCCTCGAATACGTCAATGACGATACCCAGCCTTTTGGCTTCGGCTGCGTCCAGTTCAATCGCTGACATACAGAGATAGGCCACAAGGCCTTTGCCCAATTTCTCCAGGCCTCGTGTGACAGTCCAGGCAGGAACGGCACCGTGGTTGATCTCTTTCAGGGCAAACCTGGCACTCTTGCCTGCGAAAGCCATGTCGCATGTCCCCATGATTTCGAATCCGAAGCCGTAGGCCAGGCCGTTGACCGCGGCGATGACAGGGGTTTCGGCAAACTCGATCGCCTTGAAAGGCTCGAAACAGGTTTTGATAAAGTCAAAACCAGCCTCTGTTTTTCCAACAGTGGCAAACTGTTCGACATCGGCACCTGCTGAAAAAACCGGATAGGGGGTACCTTTCTTGGGATGGAGAAAGGTTTGGCCGGTGAGGATCATACAGCCGATCTCTTTGTCTCCATCGAGCTCACGGACCGCAGCAGTAAGCTCACTAAATATCTGGGTGTTCGCCGCATTAAACTTGTCCGGTCGGTTCAAGGTGATAATGGCGTACCCCTCTTTTTTTTCAACCTTGAGAACTTTATACTCCATAGCTTCTTTCTCTCCTTTCATTTTGGACTTCTTATCTAGACCGAGTTCCATTCAGCTTGAAGAAGGGAGGGAACTTTAGCGGTCCGCTCTTTTCCACTCATAAAATCCAGTAACCGGATACCCTGTGGATCGATTTTCCTGATCAGTTCTATCTCTTGAAGGGTAGGGGGCTCGGTGACAGGGCAGTCAGGGGGGATCTCTATAGGAAATCCGGTATTGCCGATCACATCCTTCGGCTGAACCCCCTTGTGAAGGGAGAGAGCCCTCCACTTACCCCGCTCTCTCATCTCCATGACACAGAGATTGGTAACGACCATCATGGGACCCGGACGGAGCCCCTGGCTGAGGCGCTCCGCCTCCGTTAAATAATATCTTGTCCCTGTCACGTAATTGACCTTAGGGACAAAGACATTTTTCGAGTGGTTGGCAAAATAAGCCACAGATTTTCGATGGAGTCCAAATACCACCGGAGCCCCAGCACCCCCTGGCAACCGGAGGCCTCGAGGGTTTAGCTCCCCCGTCGGCTTCCCCTCTGCATCCCGAACGGGCAGGGCTAGCCAGGAGATATTGATATCTCCGTTGGCATCCATCTGAGCGCTGGAGACCGCTTCAACGTCACCTTTTCCCCGAAAATGGAGGGCTTCGATCGCTTCTGTCATGGACCAGAGCCCAGCGGCAAACTCTGTACAGGCTGCCTCAGAAGTGAAAAATCCCAACTGAAACGGAAAGGGATCGACACCGCTGTATCCCACGACAAAGGCATTGGGGGCGTGAGTAAGCTTGGCCAACATGTAGGCTGTGTAAGCCAAAGGCGTAAAGGACCCCAGGACGATGACATCCCCATCATCGATCGTCCGGGCCAAGCTCACGACCATCTGATCTGCAGGTTCAAACTCCTTGGCCTTTTCCTGAGTAAGGATCTGGGGATATTGGATACGCACCGTCTTTTTCGCCAGGGCCTTCAATTTTCGTCTCGCATCTTTCCCGCCAACCTTTTCCCAGTATTCCTCTTCGCTCCTTCCAACCATTTCGCGGACGTAACCTCCCGGATTCTTCGAACCGAGCCCTTCCATATCTTTCATCATCTGAACAAGGTGAGCTGTATAGTAGGGAACACAGCTGCATGGACTTGCGCCGAACGGGGATTGAATGACCAGATCCACCTCGGTCCGGAAAAGTTTGGTCGCTGTTTTATCCTTTCGAATCTGATCCGCAGAGATGATCTCTTCAACTGTGACGATCACCTTTTTGGCGGCCTTTGCCATATCAACATCTGAGGCAGAGGTGCCAAAGATCTGCACATTTCCCTGCTCATCGGCCCGCTGGGCATGAATCAAAGCCACATCGGGGGCGATGGCCTGAATTGCAGTCAGTTCTCGATGGGTGAAGGGGCAGGTCACGGTTTTGTATAGCTCAGGGGCTTCCTTGACAATATCAGATCCTTTTGGCCCAGTAAAAGCGGCGAAAGGCAAGCCCAATCCCGCGGCTTCGAGTCCCTTGATCATGCTGCAACCCTCAATCTCAGTCAGCTTGATCAGCTTCTTTTCGGCGACCCGACGAAAATTGGGGGGGAGACCAAAAGATTCGAGGCTCAGAAAACTGAAGATGAGGTGATCCACGGCTCCGGCAGCCAGCAGCCATTCCATCTCCCATCCGCCCACAATGGACATCGCTTTCAGGCCAGTGATTCGCTGTCGAATGATTTCCCGGATGAGGGCCATTGGCTTGTTGCAACTCCAACCGCCTCCTATGGCGACGAAGTCCCCCGACTTGATCATCTTTCCGATATCCGCAAGCTTCCCAACTTTTGAGATGAGCTCCACCCGACCACCCATCGATCTTTCTCCTTTCCTACCTGAATGCCTTCTATCTCCTGGGGCTGACGATTGCCTCTCCTTCCAAAACCAGAGTGCCGTCTTGATTGCGGCAACACGTAGAGAGGGTCACTGTTCCCCTCTCGTGATGAATGCCAGTGACCTCGACCTCCGCTGTAATAATATCATTGATTCGAACCGGTTTCTTAAAATTCAATGTCTGAGAAAGGTAGACCGTGCCCGGTCCTGGGAGTTGAGTACCAATAAGATTCGAGAAGAGGCTGGCTACCAACATCCCATGCGCAATCCGTCCCTGGAAAACGGTATTCTTCGCATAGGCTTCATCAAGATGAAGGGGGTTAAAATCACCCGTCGCTTGGGCAAAATTCTCTATATCCTCTCCGGTAATTTCTCGGCCCAAAGAGGCCTTTTCTCCCAACTCCAGATCCCTTATCGTTTTCCCTTTTGCCTCCACAGTAGCTCTCTCAAGAACGATCTTGTTTCATTACTACCCGGCAGACCAGCCACCGTCCAAGGGGAGAATCCCCCCTGTCATGAAACTGGAAGCATCGGAGGCCAAATAGATGACAAGACCTACCAGCTCTTCGACCTGACCCCAGCGGTTAAGGGGCGTCTTTGACATGATCAATTTCGATATATTTTCATCTTCCATCGCATGCTTGTTGATATCCGTGGCAAAATAGGACGGAGCAATCGCATTTACCCTTATCCCTCTGGTCGCCCATTCCTGGGCAAGAGATTTGGTCATGGCGTTGATGCCACCCTTGGAAGCGGCGTAGTGGGCTAAGAATCCCAGCGGATAGGAACCCATTGCAGAGGAAATATTAATGATGGATCCGGATTTGGCTTTAAACATGTAGGATCCGATCACTTTGGTGCATAGAAAATAGCCTTTCAAGTTCACAGTGATGATCCGGTCCCATTCCTCTTCCGTGATCATGAGAAAAGGGATGTTTTTGCCCTGGCCTGCATTATTGACCAAGATATCGATCTTTCCAAGAGCCTCTACCGCCTTGGCTGCAAGGTTCTTGATGGAGTTCACGTTCGTTGTATCCGTTGCAACCGCCAGACCCCTCCGGCCTTTAGCCCTGATTTCTTCGGCCACTTTGTCGAGATCCCCCTGCGTTCGGCTTGCCACCACCACATCGGCTCCGGCTTCGGCAAGACCTAACGCAATCGCCCTTCCAAACCCTCTGCTCCCTCCTGTGACAATCGCTACTTTCCCTTCAAGACTGAACATCTCAAGACCCATAGGCTGCTCCCCTTATGACCTATTATTTGCCGATAAAGTTCGGTTTTCTCTTTTCAAGAAACGCGGCTGTCCCTTCTTTGCAGTCGTAGGTGGCAAAGGTTTTGGAGAATTGTGTCAGTTCTTTATCAATGCCGCTCAAGAGATCGTGATCCAGTACCAGGTTAACGCATTCCTTCGCCCACTTCACCATCAAGGGACTTTTGGCCATGATTTTCTTTCCGAGCCCCTCCACCGCAGAATCGAGCTCCACTGGAGGGACCACTTGATTGACCAGTCCCCACTGATACGCCTCATCTGCCTTGATGGGCGTACCCGTGAGAATCATCTCCATGGCCTTGGCCTTTCCCACAATCCGCGGTAATCTCTGGCTCGCTCCTCCGCCGGTGATGGTGCCCAAGGTAATTTCCGGCTGGGCGAATGAAGCGCGGTCCGTGCAGATGCGGAAATCACAGGCCAGGGCAATTTCGCTTCCCATACCCCAGGCCATCCCATCGACAGCGGCGATGACAGGCTGAGAAAGTTCTTCTAACAGAGTGGGGCTGAAATGATGATCGAGAATCTCCTTTACCTTCTGCCATCCCTGTTCGTCCGCGGTTTTCGACCAGTAATTGAGCATGTTGATGTCCGCGCCGGCCATAAAATTGCCACCGCTCCCCCTTAACACCAGAATCCGTATGGACGGCTTTTGGGCCACATCGGTGACGGCTACCCTTAGCTCCTCGGACATCTTCTCACTATAGGCATTAAATACTTTGCCACGGTTAAAAATGATCGTGGCGATTCCTTCTTTTTCTTCCAGGATGATCGTCTCGAAATTCATAAGTCTCCCTTTCAAGCCCCTTCGCGAGAAGACAATGTCTTGTCCTCTCGTCACTGCAGATGGACTTTGCCCACGTGGAATTTGATATATTCAGCAACCGCTTCCCCTGGCAATCCCGGTGGAAAGACCTCGTGAATTCCCATCTCTTTGAGTTTTGGGAAATCCACCTCTGGAATCACGCCTCCCATAATCACCAACACGTCCTTCATCCCATTCTCTTTGAGGGCCGGGATTAACCTTTCAGCAACCTTCAAATGTCCGCTCGTCATAATGCTAATCCCGATGACATCGACATCCTCTTGTAGGGCGGCGTTTACAATATCATCCACCGTTCCAAAGCGAAAGTAGATGACTTCCATTCCTGCATCCCGCAATTCCCTGGCAATCAACTTGCTGCCCCTGCCGTGCACATCAATCTTCTTCTTGGCTAGCAGCACCCGAATTTTTTTTTCCGTCATAGTCATACCCCCAATCCGATTTTGAACTGCATCGCTATTCTGATACGACCCAACCAAAAGCCTCCCGCATGAGCTCCATCATTTCCCCATTGGTGAGCCCCTTCCTGGCTGCTTCAATCAAAATCGGCATTAACTCCCCTTTCCCCTCTTTGTAAGCCATGCAGGTCTCTTTCAGAATGGCCTTCGTCTTCTCCACTTCTTTCGCATTCCGTTTGTTTCTAAAGGCCCTCACTCGTTCGATGGCCTTCCGCTCAATGGCATAATCGACTCGAAAGGGCTGATGCTCTTCGGTCTCTTCCATGACATATTTGTTCACCCCTACCACAGGCAAAATGCCATTCTTGATGGCCTGCTTCCTGGCATAGGCACTGTCATCGATTCTGCGTTTGATCCAGCCATCCTCCAGCCCTTTCATATAGCCGCCCCGTTCCTCCAGTTCGTTAAAAAGCTTCCAGGCTTCCTTCTCGACCCGATCCGTCAGCCATTCCACATAATAGGATCCTGCGAGGGGATCGGCAACCTGGCGAAGCCCGCTTTCCCACATCATAATCTGCTGCGATCTCAGAGCCGTTCTGTGAGAAAGCTCTGTGGGAATGCCAATCGTTTCATCATAGGAACACGAGTGGATAGACTGTACCCCTCCCAGAATGGCAGCCATGATCTGCATGGTGATCCGCGCAGTGTTGTTCAGCGGTTGTTGGGCCACCAAGACATTACCGCTTGTATGGACATGAATCCTGGCATGCATGCATTGAGGCCTCTTGCATCCCTCATCGCTCGTAATTTTCGCCCATATCTTTCGATGGGCCCTGATCTTTGCAATCTCCTCGAAGAAATTCATCTGGATGCCCACTTGAAAACCAAGCCGTCCAACAAACGCATCAGGTTCCAGACCAGCCGCCTTGCACGCATCGATGACTGATTTTCCCCAACTCATACCAAAAGCCAGTTCTTCAACCGGTGTCGCTCCTGCTTCGGAGATACCATACATAAAGATATTCGTCGTATTCCAAATCGGCATATTCTTTGTGCAGAAGCGAATGAGGTCGACCATCAAGGCGTAACCATACTTCGGCTCCCACGACGGAATATCCTGGACAGCAATGCGTGGGTACCAGTTCATCGAATTCCCTCTCAGGAGATCAGGGGTCTTCCCCCGCCGCTCCGCCGCCGCCACGATATGGGCCAGAGCCGGCAAGCAATTATCTCCGGTGATCAAGGAGAAATTGGTCGTCTCGAGTTCCCACCCCCTGATGATTTCATCGTAGTCTTCAGGAGTGCACAGATGCGCTCCGCACTGTCCTACGTTTCCCTCGGCCTCTGGATGATCCGCATCGATTCCGTACATGGTCGGGATATCATAAACGATGTTGAAAACCTTGTTTCCAAAATATCCCTCCATCCCTTGTCCGACCAAGGTCTCCATCTTTTTCCTCGTCTCTTCGCACGTTCCATACCCAAACACCATCTGTTGCATCCACGGAGTAAGGGCATAGCCATCGGGGTATAATCCCCGGGTATATGGATAGACCCCCGGCATGGTGCCCAAATCTAAGCTCTCAGTATCTTCAGGAGTGTACACCGTCTTTATGGGTATGCCTGAGAGGTTCGGCTGGGGTTTGATTTTTTCAACATATTTGGCCCTGGCCTTCTCCCATGCCTCTTTTACCTTCTGAAAACCCTCTCTTGTCGTTTGGTTAGCCATTGATACACCTCCCAAAATAATAGTTAAAATCGATCAGATAACTCTCTTCTCTCTAAATCTTTTCAGGTCTTCGGGACAATACCCGAGTTCCACCAGAATCTCTTCTGTATGTTCTCCCCACATGGGCGGAGGCAATCTCGTCTCAAAAGTTGAGGTCCCGAATTTGATCGGAAATCCAATCTGTTTGATCCGGCCTTCGTAGGGGTGATCCAAGTCGAATATCATTCCTCTCGCCTTCGTCTGTTCATTCTGAACGGCTTCATGGAGTTCCAATACGGGCGTGCAGCAAGCATCCTTATCGGAAAAGAAGTCCGTCCACTCATCTCTGCTTTTCCCCTTAAAAATTGCTTCTACGGCCTGACGAACCTCGTCCTTTCTCTTTCCCTGGGGAAATTGGTCTTTGATCAGGTCTGGACGACCCACTTTCATACAAAAATTTCCCCAAAATTTTGGTTCCAGTGCCCCCAGAGCCATAAACTTTCCGTCCCTTGTCTCGTAAACATCATAACAGGGGGCGCCCCCGGTCAAAAACATATCTCCACGGCCCGGTGTTTCCTGGGTTCCAAACAACACCCCCATCCCGATGATCATCAGAGAGAGCACCCCGTCCATCATTGAAACGTCTATGTACTCTCCATGGCCTCGCCGCTCCCTTCCCACTAAGGCGGCCAGGATACCCATCGCAGCCATCAGACTGCCCCCCGCCTCATCGGCTACCTGAATTCCCGGAATGACGGGCGGCCCTTTTCTTCTACCTGTCTGGCCCAAGAGGCCAGCATACCCGATGTAATTGATATCATGAGCTGCCTTGTCCTTATACGGACCATCCTGCCCAAATCCTGTCAAAGAACAATAAATGAGACGGGGATTCATTTTTTTCAGCGTGGGGTAATCGATCCTGAGCTTTTCAGCAACTCCTGGCCGAAATTGTTCCAGAATCACGTCGGCCTTCTTAGCCAATTTACAGAAAATCTCGTAACCCTCCGGTTCTTTCAGGTTCAATCGCATGCTTTTCTTGTTGCGATTGATGAGCAAGAAGAAGGTCGAGTTTTCTTTCGCTTTCGGCGAATCCCAACGGGTATAGTCGCCCGATTGAGTATCCTCTATCTTGATCACCTCGGCACCCATATCTGCCAGAAACATAGAACAGAGGGGACCAGGAAGTAACCGCGACAGATCAAGTACTTTTATCCCACCTAGCAAATCGATCATATTCTTCTAGACCTTAATGATGCACGCATCAGCTTGAGCGAGACCGCCACAGATGCCACCCATGGCTATTCCTCCGCCGCGGCGTCTCAACTCGTACATGAGGTTCATAATGATTCTGGCTCCACTGGAAGTATTCGGATGTCCGATGGCAATGGCACTGCCATTGATGTTCGTCTTCTTTCGTATGGCCTCTACCTTATTCTTATCCTTGTCGGCGAGCAGATAAATACTCACGAGAGGGACTGCAGCGAAGGCCTCGTTGATTTCGATTGCATCAATCTGATCGATGTTCAATTTGGCCATGGTCAACACCTTCTTCATGGCCACCGCCGGACCCTCAGGCATCCGGTTGGGGTGAATCGCAATAGAGCTCATGGCAACAATCGTCGCAAGAGGCTCCAGGCCGAGTTCTTTGGCTTTATCCCTGGTCATCAGAAGGATCGCCGTGGCACCATCGTTGAGGCCTGGTGCATTCCCGCCGGTAATGGCTTTTGTTCCGTAAATGGGCTTTAGTTTCCTTAGCTTCTCTATGGTCGTATCAGCACGATATTGTTCGTCAATATTCAGTATGAATGGATCTTGCCCCTTTAGTGAAATCTGGAGAGGCATAATCTCCTCCTTAAACTTTCCTGCATTCCAGGCAGCTCCATAGTTGAGATGGCTTCTCAGTGCCCATTCATCCTGTTCTTCTCTTCCAATTCCATGTTCGTGGGCCACATTATCCGTATCGACCGAGACAGGATTATAATCTTTATAACCCAGGGCAAAGAGGGGATCTTCCATCTTAACATCACCGAGCCGATGTCCCTGGAAACGGAGCCCCCTCACAATCAACGGTTCTTGACTGAAGGAAGTTGCCCCTCCCGCGATGGCCACATCCACCTCTCCGAGTCTCATGGCCATAGCTGCCAATTTAACGGCTGACATAGCGGAGACACAGGCCTTATCCAGAGCGATCGAGGGGGTTTCCGGAGGAAGCCCTGCCTTGAGCAGGGTTTGCCGAGCAGCCACAGGCGTGTAAACATCTTTGCAAGGAGAGGTATCCCCTACTCCCCAAAAAACCTCATCCACCAACTTAGATTCCAAATTGACTCGCTTTATTACTTCCCGCATCGGTATCGCTCCGAGGTCGAAATAGTCGAACTCCCTTAAAGATCCACCATAGCGTCCGAATGGTGTACGTACCGCGCTTACGATTACGATTTCTTTATTCATCTCGATCCTCCATTCTGTTCCCCTTCTTAGGATTCATCTACCCTATGAGATGGCGGGCGACGACCAGTCGCTGTATCTGATTGGTTCCTTCTACAATCTGCATGAGCTTCGCATCCCGCAGCCTCCTCTCAATGGAGAAGTCTTTCATATAACCGTACCCCCCCATTGCCAACATGGCCTGATTGATGACGCTGACCGCCGTATCGGTGGCAAAATACTTGGCCATGGCGGAATGCATGGAACTGAGATTCCCCTCATCGATCAATTGAGCTGCTTTATAGACCAGCATTCTTGCCGCCTCAGTTTGGGTCGCCATATCGGCAAACATAAACTGAATGCCTTGGAAATCGGTAATCGGTCGCCCGAATTGGACCCTCTCTTTGGCATAGTTCAGCGATTCTTCGATCGCTCCTTGGGCGATGCCGATGGCGAGGGCTGCATCGGCAGGACGCGTCCGATCTAACGTCTGCATCGCCAGAGCAAACCCCCCCCCTTCCTTGCCCAAAAGATTCCCCTTTGGAACGCGGCAGTCTTCCAGAATAAACTCACAAGCAGGGGTGCCTCGCATCCCCATCTGCCGCTCCAATTTGCCCACGCTAAACCCTGGTGTTCCTCGCTCCACAATAAAAGCGCTCAACCCTCTTGTCTTCGACTTGGGGTCCGGATCTGTTCGAGCAAAAATCGTCACGATATCCGAAAAACTCCCATCCGTGCAGAAACACTTGGTGCCATTCAACACGTATTCCTCTCCGTTGAGAACGGCTTTCGTTCTTACCGATCCGGCATCAGAGCCTGCCTCCGCTTCCGTGAGAGAGAAAGCGGCCAACTTCGTCTTAAGCAAGGGAAAATATTTTTTTGCCTGTCCTTCATCACCGCCAAGTTTAATCGGCGTCGACCCTAACCAGTGAGCCGCCAATACATGGGCGCAATTCGAGCACGTTTTCGCAATCTCCTCCAAAATGAGGCAATGGAGCAGTAGATTCTCCTTTTGCCCTTCGACCTCCATGAAGGGTAAACCCAGCAGTCCATTTTGCCGGTAAACCTCGACGATGTCCTTGGGAAATTCGCCTTTTTCGTCAATCTCTTCTGCCCTCGGAGCGATCCTGGTTTTTGCCATTTTTTTAACCATATCCAACAGCATCTGTTGTTCTTCCGTTAGCTTCACCATAGTACGCATCCCCTTTCTTTACTTATGACTCTTGTGCTGCTTCGGGCTTAGGACCTGTTTCTTTCCCTATCTTTCGTTGCCTGGCTTCCCTTATCATGGTGATCACCTGCTCCGAGGCGCTATAAGGGTCTAACTCAAGATCGCCAATTTTCTGAACCCATTGCCGAAGCCTCTGATCCTCTTCGATTTGTTCCATAAACTCGTCTCGTATCTGCCGGGTCAGGATGTCCAAGAACTCCCTTGTCCTTCGCTCTCTGTTCTTCTTAGTCAGAAGATCATGCTCTTTAATAAATCTGTAATGATTGGAAATGGCTTCAACTAACTCCTCGATCCCCTCTCCGCTCAAAGCAGATGTTTTCAAGATAGGTACGGCCCATGATCCATCTCTTTTCGACTTTAACCCTTGAACGACGAAGAGATCGGTGGCCGTAGCATCGGCGGCTTCTTTGTCTGCCTTGTTCACAACGAGAATGTCTGCAATTTCCATCATTCCAGCTTTCAAGGCCTGAATCTGGTCCCCATATCCTGGCATGAGCACGACTAAAACGGTGTGAGCAATCTTGGCAATGTCGACCTCACTCTGGCCAGCCCCGACTGTCTCAATGAGGACGATCTCCTTCCCGAAAACATCCAGGATATCCGCAGCATCATTGACTGCCGCTGATAACCCTCCAGCCATCCCCCTCGAAGCCAAGGAACGTATGAAAACATCTTTATCCCCACTCAGTTCGACCATCCTCGCCCGATCTCCCAGGAAAGCCCCTCCTGAAAATGGACTGGAAGGATCAACCGCCAGAACACCTACGGATTTTTTTCTTTTCCGGAATTCCCGGATTAGGGCGGCGATGAGAGAGCTTTTTCCCACACCGGGCGGTCCAGTGACACCGACTAAATGGGCCTTGCCACAATCTGGATAGACATGCTTGATGACGCCAACGGAGATGGGATCATGGTTTTCGACCAGGGTAATCAACTTTGCAATTGAGCGGACATGTCCCTCCTTAATTTTTTTTACGATATCATTGACCGATTTATTTTCTTCCACCCTTTTCGCTCTTTAAGCACCGGATATATTCCGTGATACTATCCAAAGAACTCCCGGGAGGAAAGATCTCTTTCACACCCATCGACTTCAATTTTGGGAAATCGGGAGAAGGAATGACTCCGCCGATCAATACCGGAATATCCTCAGCGCCATTTCTCTTCAACGCTTCGAAAAGGAGGGGAACCAGGACCAGATGAGCCCCGGAAAGAATGCTAATACCGATGACGTCCACATCCTCCTGGATGGCGATATTTGCCACTGCTTCAGGTGTATTCTTCAGTCCCGTATAAATGACTTCCATCCCCGCATCTTTTAAGGCCTGAGTTACAATGAGGCTTCCCCGATCGTGACCATCGAGCCCCATTTTCGCTACCAGTACCCTGATGATCCCCCTGTCCATTTTAGATCACTCCACCCCGTGCAAATGCGTCTTTTCATCAAATGTGCCATATCGCTCTCTGTAGACATCCCACATCTCCTGGAGAGTGGCATAAGCCTTTACCGCCGCCATGGTCGGCTCCATGAGATTTTCGTCACGGAAGGCCGCCTTTCGCAGATCGTCCAGGGCTTTCTCCACGGCAGACCGGTCACGCCTGGCCTTCAAACCCTCAATCTTCTGACACATGTACCGTTCAAAGGATTCATCGATTTCGAGAAGGTTGAGTTTCCGTTCCTCTCCATCCTCCACATAGTCATTAACGCCTACAATGATTTCTTCACCCTTTTCCACTTTTCTCTGATATTCGTAAGCTGCCTTCGTCACTTCCTTTTGAATATAACCGGTATCCACGGCCTCAATGACACCCCCAATCTCGTCGATCTTTCGGATATAGGCCAGGGCTTCATCCTCGATCTCCTTGGTGAGCCATTCCACATAGTAACTCCCCCCGAGAGGATCGATGGTGTTTGTTACTCCTGATTCACAGGCCAGGATTTGCTGGGTTCGGACGGCCAGTTTGACAGCCTCCTCTGTCGGCAGGGCCATCGCTTCATCCATCGAATCGGTATGGAGGGACTGGGTTCCGCCCAGTATTGCAGCAAGGGCTTGAATGGCCACCCGAACGACGTTATTCAAAGGCTGTTGAGCGGTCAGAGAAACTCCTGAAGTCTGTGTATGGAAACGGAGTTGCATCGATCTCGGGTTCTTAGCCTTGAACCTTTCCTTCATGATCCGGGCCCAAATTCTCCGAGCGGCACGGTATTTTGCAATCTCCTCGAAGAAGTCGTTATGTGCATTCCACATGAAGGAAAGCCTGGGACCAAAGGAATCGACATCGAGACCTCTTTGGATAAAAGCGTTCACGAATTCAATACCGTCTGAAAGGGTAAAGGCAACTTCCTGGGCTGCTGTGCAGCCTTTCTCCCTGATCTGATAGCCAACAATGCTTATGGGATACCACAAAGGCATATGCTTTGTCGAATATTCTACCAGATCGACGCACAGTTTCAGCTCGGCTCGCCTGGGAATGACGCGGACATTGGCCGCCACATCCCGGCAGATGCTATCATTCTGATAAGTCCCCCGGAGCTGATGCGGCTTGAAACCCTGTTTTTCGGCTACGACGATATACATGCAGGGAATGGGAGGGTAGGCAATGACCAGGGAAGTACTCACCTCGCCCAGAGGGATCCCATCAAATAGCTCCTCCACGTCTTCTAGGGAGTTCACAGGCACCCCGTCCCTTCCGATCTCTCCCCGGGCCAAAGGATGATCTGACCCGATACCGTTAATCGTAGGCAGATCGAAAGCGACATTCAGTCCCGGCGCACCGGATTTCATCAGATATTTTAACCTCTCATTACTCTTTCTGGGGTCTCCAAACCCCATAAACTGCCGAATGGTCCAGAGCTGGCCCCGATACATCGTTGGATGAATTCCCCGGGTATAAGGATAGTTGCCCGGAAAAGAAATGTCTTTCATGAAATCGATGCTCCGATCCGCAAGATCCGCAGGTGTAAACACTCGTTTCACCGGAATACCGCTCATGGTAGTAAATTGTTCTTTCCGTTCCCGGAGGGTTTCTTTTTCCCATTCCTCCTGGACTTTTCTTATGTTTTCTAATGTCTTACGGTCAAACATAAGACCCTCTCCATAGCATTTAGTATTTCTCAACCACCATGGCCATTCCCTGGCCACCTCCCACACAAAGACTTAGTAATCCCCTCTTGGCATCCCTTCTTTCCAACTCATTCATCATTGTAATCATGAGCCTCGTTCCGGAGTTTCCCAGTGCGTGTCCCAGGGCAATCGCTCCCCCATTGACATTCAGCCGGGCCAACTCCCTATCGGTCATCTTCAGTTCTTTGATGACGCCCAGGGATTGGGCGGCAAAGGCCTCGTTGAGCTCAATGAGATCGACGTCCGTCAGTTTCAGTCCTGTTTTTTCCAGAAGTTTCTTGATGGCGGAAACAGGTCCAAGGCCCATGAAGGCCGGGTGGAGCCCTGATGAAGCATAGGGTCCTGCCTTAAGACGAGGTTTCAATCCGAGGTCGCGGGCCTTTCTTTCCGTCATCATCAAAACGCAGCTCGCACCATCGTTCAGAGAGGACGAGTTGCCGGCAGTGACCGTGCCGTTTTCTACGAACGCCGGCTGCAATTTGGAAAGTTCCTCCACGGTTGTATCCGGCCGAACGCCTTCATCCGTGTCAAAGACAATGGGTGCCTTCTTTTTTTGAGGAATTTCTATGGGGATGATCTCATTTTTGAATTTCCCCTCTCGAATAGCCTTTGCAGATTTCATGTGGCTCTCATAGGCGAATTGATCCTGCTCCCTTCTCGAGATATTGAGCTTTTGAGCCACGTTTTCTGCCGTAATGCCCATGCTGCAGTGCTTGCCGAAGTAAAGGCCCCACTGTTCAGGATCTCCACAGACCCTTTCACTGCCTTCGAAGAATCCGTCGCAGAAGCTCTTGTTGCCGGATCGGAGCCCCCAACGAGCCCCTTCCAGAAAGTAAGGGATCAGGCTCATGTTTTCCGTTCCCCCGGCCAGCACCACTTCGGCATTTCCACTCCAGATAAGATCGACAGCCGTCGTTATAGCGAGGAGGCCGGAGGCGCACTGGCGTTCAACGGTCTGGGCCGGGATGGTTTCGGGAAGCCCGGCCCGAAAAAGGCTGAGGCGTCCGACGCCGGGGTAGCCGCTATAATGGCAATTACCGATAATCACCTCATCAATCAAATTGGGATCCAAGCCCGTTCTGGTTACAAGTGCCTTGAGAACGATCCCTGCGAGATCCTGGGCGCGGAAATCCTTGATTGCTCCTCCAAATCGGCCGACGGCTGTTCTTAATCCATCGATAATGACAATCTCGCTCATGAACAAACCCCCATCTCCAATATCTCGGAATTCTCAATCTCTGGGACCAACGATAACGACACCGGCCTGAAATCCACCTGTGGGATTCCCCCCTTGACAATGGGCCAACCCCAAATCTGGGCTCTTTACCTGACGTTTCCCAGCTTTCCCTTGAATCTGTTTGTACAACTCGTAAACCATTCTCAAACCACTAGCTCCCACCGGATGACCGAAGGCCTTTAAGCCTCCGTCCGTATTCACGGGGAGCTCTCCATCAAGGGCGAAGAATCCCGACTCCACATCCTCCTTGGCTCTTCCAATTGGACTAAACCCGAGAGATTCGTAATTGATGAGTTCGGTAATTGTAAAGCAGTCGTGCACGCTGGCAAGGGTAATCTCTTTTCTGGGGTTTTTTATCCCCACCTGCCCATAGGCCTGCTTGGAAGCTGCCACTGTTTCATTCCAAATCGTATAGTCTGAATCTTCACGATCTTTTATCCTTCCGGAGAACACATTTCTTCTCCCCACTGCAAGCCCCATCCCCTTGATGAGGATGTAGTCATCCCGAAATCTTGGACCCAGATCGGCTCTGGTCAGGATGGCCGCAGCCGCCCCATCTGTCGTGGGGCAGCAATCGAAAAGGCCCAAAGGCCAGGCAATGATTGGCGCCCGAAGAGCCTGCTCGAGCGTAATCTCCCTTCGAAAGTGAGCCTTTGGAGAAAGAGTACCGTTATGATGATTTTTTATCGCAATCTTCGCCATCAACCTCCTCCCCTCTTCTACGGGGATCCCGTACTGTTCAAAGTAACGGAGAGCAGCCAAGGCATAGGCAGCGGGGGCCTGCATATATCCATAAACTTCGTGAAAACCATACGGAAATTGGAGAGACCCTGTCCCCGTATCTTTGCACTTCTCAACCCCTGCCACAAGAACGATATCATACATACCGGAAGCTACGGCAAGGGCACCATTTCTAAGGGCTTCAAGGGCGGAGGCGCAGTTGTTTTCCACCCGCGTGACGGGCATATTATCCCATTGCAGAGCTTCGGTTAAAATGGCGCCCGTTATCCCCCCCAAAAGGGTCCCCACCCACCCGGCTTCAATCTCTTTCAATCCAACCCGGGCGTCTTCCAAGGCTTCGTATGTCGCATCGATGAGCATGTCACTCAAACTCTTATCCCAGTTCTCAGCAAATTTGGTGCACCCCATCCCCACAATGGCCACTTTGTCTTTTATATTCCCCATCTCCTATCTCCTTACCTTATCATTCTGCTTTTCCAGGAATATACGGGAACATCGTTCTGACGAGGAAACCTTCTAAAGGTCATCTCAAGGGAGTCTCCGATCTTCACCTCTCTCAACTCGGCATCCGCAATCTGGATACGGGTGCGGGCCTTTTCAAAATCGACAATGGCCCAAAAGGGACTCGGTTCTCCTCCGTACCCAAGGCTGTCAACGGTACAGGTGAATACTTTGGCAATCCTGTCTGAAAAACGAATCTCTTCAAAATGATCCTTGCTACTGCAATTGGAGCAGATGCGGTGTATGGGAATCTGCTCATGTCCGCACTGGGTGCATCTCGATCCGTGAAATCTGAGGGTGGATTTCTGATCCCGCCACACCACCGTCGCCGGGGGGCGAATGGGTGGCATCCGGCTTTCTTCCATTAAAAAAAATTCTTTAATAAGGGCAAATTGATGATAATTGGGGAGCATCTTCTTGGAGGCCAAATATCTCTTGAGACCCTTCCTGCTTCGGACATCGGAGATTCCATCAGTCACCTCCAGGATAAAAACATCGCTCCCGTTTCCGTAACTGGCCACGAGAATCCGATCTCCCTTCTGGGCGGTTTCCAGACAGGCCACCAGTTGCATAAAGGGAAAGGCGGCACCCGTATTGCCGACACTGGAAAACAGGGGAGGCTGCACCTGCTTCTTGAGATCAAAGCCCAGCATCTCCGCCGTCTGCCAGTAAGTTCGTTCGTTGGGAGCATAAAGGACGAACTTTGCAAAATCCTTCGCCTTCAGCCCATACTTCTCCATGGCTCCTGTAACCGCCTCCGGAACGATCCGTTGAAACCCTTCAACCATGTTGAACCGGTCTTCCCAGAAATGGACAAACCGGTCGCCCTCCCTTCTCCAGCCGTCTGTGATCTCGTCACAGATCGAATGGGTGCCTTCGATGCTCACCGCGATGTCCGAATCCCCTATCAAAAAGGCAGCTGCCCCATCACCAAAGGTCTGTTCATAAACCGACCCCGGAAAACCCATCCGGCAATCTGATGCTGTAACCAGCACATTCTTATTCGACCCTGCCTTCACAGCGTCGAATGCCGATTTTAAGGCGATCGTTCCTGCGCGGAGGGACCCCGTGCAATCCATCGTATTCACGGCCCTGTCCAGATCAATCGAAACGGCGACGGTCGTCGAAGCCTGCTTTTCCAAGAAAGGGGATGTGGTGGAGGCGAATAGAAGTCCATCCACCAACCGCCTGTCCATCTCATTCAAACAATCGATAGCCGCTTCGACGGCCATAGTTAAACTATCTTCATCTTGACCGGCAACGGACCTCTCTCCCCTGCCCGCTGCCCCGCCCCATGCTTTCCCTATCTCCTCGTAGGATATCCTGTAGAGGGGAACATAAGCGCCAAATGACCGAATACCAACCATCCTGTTCTCCTTTTCACATAAATGATTCAAAACATCCATATGCTATAAGGTTCTCTTTCAACAAGGGTGAGGAATTATTCCAGAGACAAAGCAGACGGTGGTTCTATTTGCCTTTGTATTGAGGCTTTCGTTTCTCCAAAAATGCCCGTGTCCCTTCGCGGGCATCCTCAGTCGTAAGGATATTGCAGAACTGTTCCACCTCGTATTCCAGCCCCTTTCTGAGAGGCATTTCTCCGCCGACGTAAATGCACTTCTTGATAACAGCCAATCCAACAGGGCTCTTGTCCACCAGTCGAGCCACAAAGGCCTCAACCTCCTCCCACAGCTTTTCGTCTGGAACAACCTTGTTGACCAAGCCGATACGGTAGGCCTCCTGGGCATCGATGGGATCTCCCGTCGTAAGCATTTCAAGGGCCTTTGTTCCCCCAACGAGGCGGAAAATCCTCTGTGTTCCGCCCGCACCCGGTATGATCCCAATCCTGATCTCCGGTTGCCCGAACTTCGCACTTTCAGCGGCAATACGAAAGTCGCAGCCCATGGCAACTTCACACCCCATCCCAAAGGCGAGCCCGTTAATGGCCGCAATGACAGGCTTTGCCATGTCCTCCATCATATTTGGGTTGAACATCTGACTCAAGGCCTCTTTCACCTTCTGGGGTGATCCCAAACTGGACCATTCGTTCACCATATTGATATCGGCTCCCGCCATGAACGCCCTTCCTGACCCGGTGAGGACGATGACCCGGATGGATTCGTCTTTTTCGAGTTCCTTTAATGCACTGGCAAGCTCAGTCGCCACGGCTTTATTATAAGCATTCAATACCTTCGGCCGATTAAAGGTGATCTTTCCAATCACTCCCAAGCGTTCGACAATAATATTTTCGTAGGTCATAGATGCCAGCCTCCTTGTTTCTTAATTATTTCTTTCGTGCCAACACTTCAAGAAAGACGCCGATCTGTTTCAAAACGTTTTCTCTCGAGTACCGCTCGGGATCCATATGGTCACCTTCAAAAAACAAAACAGGCAATTTTAGCTGATCCCGAATGAATGCCATCAGATCCAGTTGATTCAGGGAAAAATACCGGCAAGATCTGTTAGACATGAATACAGCACCGTCCAGGTGGAACTCCCTGACGAGGTATTCGAACTTCCTGATCTTGTCTTCAACCCCTCTCTGCAAGGAGGGATTAAAAAGATATTTTTCAACCAGAGAAAGAAAAGGGTCCGCATTCGTTAAGCGGCCGGAAAAAGCATCCGCATAGAGGTCTGCTACGAAAACAGCCCCCACTTCATCAAAGCCGTTCCATAACTTCATATCGTGCCATGGCGGGAAGAGATCCCAGATTAATCTGAAACGCTCATTCTCTGCATCCCCTATCCCCCGGGCAACCCGTTTCTTCACCTCTTCAGAAACGATCTGATAGAACTCAACGGCCTCGGGTTTCCCTGCCAAGGTGACCATGGGAAACATCAACGAAAAGACATCTCTCGATCCCAGTGGGGAAGGAATACATTTTCGCGATTCCGATATTTCCGTCCAGTAAGCAGAAGCTTGGTCAGACAATCGAAGAACCTCGGTGAGCTTCTCCAGGCTAAAGGATTTTCCTGTCCTTTCCTCGATAAACCCAAGGAATCGTTTCAACTCGCTAACAAAATAATCGATGTCCCTCTTCTCATACCTTGCCCCGGACCGATAAGGAGCGTCCATGATAAAGAGGGGTACTTTCAGGTACTGGCTTAAAAAAACAAACCAATTGATATGATTATTACAGGTCAGTCTCGTTGCAATCAGGAGATCAGGGAGGGGTACTCCCCCTTTGCCAAAAGCCCATTGGCCGCTAAAAACGGACCCGAGGTTGCATGTGGTATAGCCACACAAATCCCGAGGAATACCTTTCGAAACGGCTTCGTCAATCAAGGCCTTGGAAATCCCTCTGGCTGCGCACAAGGCAGAATAATTTTCAGGATAAAAAGGGAAGACATCTGCCGCATTTAGGATCTCGATGGGGACCATGGTGGTGATCCAAGCAACGGGCTGGACCCGGTTCTTTTCAAGGTAGGCGAGCCTTTTGTAGTAATTATTCATCATGCTGTGTAAAGGCGGATTATAGAAGTCTTTCAATTGAGGAATGGACGTCTCTGAAGGGGTTGCTCCGGACGGATTGGTTTCTGGTTTTTTTACTTTATCTTCCTTTGGGTCACTTTTCACACTATGCCTCCAACCATTTCTAGAAAGGCCTGTATCCTCGTCTCCATTGGACCAAGTGCAGGACTCGTATCGTCAATCTCCAAAACCAAAGAAGGAATTCCATGATCCTTCAGGCTTTGAACAAACAGGGAGGATGCAAAAAAAGAGGAATCACAAAACTTTTGAAGAAGGAGGATAGAAGCCTTTATGTTCCATTTCCTAATAAGCTGTAAAACATGTTCTAAATGGTCTTCATAGGCTAAACGGTAGTCTCCTGAGATCTTAGCCGTGTAATAACGTGCTAGCGAGGTTAATGGATCCCCTTGAAGAACCACAGGACCATCAAAATGGCGTCCCGTGGCAGCGGTATCATCGACCATGATTTGGCCACCGCTTTTTTCAATCATCTCTATAAGGGTGAGATCGAAAAAGACATTTCCGAGCAAGATTAATGGAATTCCCTTCCGTGAAGACACGTCCTTTCCTTCGCCATTTTTGACCAGATCTTTCAGCAGATTGAGTGAGTCTTCGGGAGGCAAAAGCTGCGAGCCCTTTAAAGCCCCGATGACCTCCCTCCCCGTTAAACCCAAAGATCCATCATTCCTTTTTTGCCAAATCTGATTGACCAAGGCCCTGTATTCATTGTAGAGGAGGGTGGTCTTCTCGATCTTCTGATCTGAAATGGTGACCTTTCGAAAGGTTTCCAGAGCTTTTCTAAAATGGGATAATTCCTCTCTAAAATAGAGGACCGCCGCTTCATCCTTGTTCCCTGGCAGGGAAAGTAACCAATTAAATTTTAAAGATTTGCGGAATGTCCAGACCTGAAAGAGGGGGAGAGCCACATCGCATGTTTTGGCGGATATTAACCCATCTAAGTAATCGTATTCCCCCTTCATCGCTTCGTGGATGACCGTCCTGCAATAGGAACAGGAAAAAGTTTGCAAATGCTCCGAAGCCAGAGTACTGATGCTGCCTCCCTGAACTCGGATGGGCAAAATATCGGCTGCGTAGATGAGTTCTAAGGGGACATACTCCGTGAGATACCCAAAGATGGGGAATCCCTTTTCTCTGTCCTTTTGAGCAGCTCGATGGGGGTCTTGAAGCGCCTCAGTCAGTGTTTTGAGAGCTGATTTGTTATCTCGGTTCATGGTCATTTAACACCTTCTAAACCCAGTTCTTTTACCGCCATCTCACGAAGCTTAAACTTCTGAATCTTACCATAGGCCGTGACCGGAAATTCATCGATGAATCTCACGTGTTTGGGGATCTTATACTTACCGATCTTGTCTTCGCAAAACGCAATGATTTCCTCTTCCTTGCAAAAGGCTCCCTTTTTCAACTTCACAAAAGCCATCACCACCTCGCCCATCCTATGATCGGGGATGCCGACAACCTGTGACATCGCGACACCAGGATGTGTGGAAATAAGGTTTTCAACTTCCACTGGGTCAATATTCAAACCCCCCGAGATGATCATTTCTTTGAGCCTGCCGGTAATCTTCAGGTAGCCCTTCTCATCCAAGGTTCCCAAGTCTCCTGTGTGAAACCATCCTTCTTTGTCAATGCTCTTGCCAGTCTCCTCCGGGTTCTTGTAATAGCCCTGTGTCACGAACCACCCTCTGGTCACAACCTCGCCGGGTTGACTTGGGGGCATCTCTTCACCCGTTTTGGGATCGATAATCCTCATCTCGCAACCTTTGTGGAGGAGCCTCCCGGAGGTATGGGCAACCAACTCTGGTGGATCATCCACCTCACTCATCGTGGTAATACCTGAATTTTCAGTCATTCCGTATGCAGAAAACAGCTTCATCCCCATTTTGCTAATGATTTTTTCGACGATCTGGGGTGTAATGGGGGCTCCCCCGATAATGCCCGTTCTCATGGACTCCACTTTTTTCGGCGTGAAATCCTCATGCTCCATAATCATCGCGTACATAGCAGGAGGTCCGGTAAAAATGGAACACTTCTCTTTTTCGATCCCCTTGATCACTTCTTTGGTATCAAAGGTCTCGAACAAGGCCATCTTTGCTCCAAACATCTCACCCTGGATCAACCCGGTTAAGTTACCAATATTGGTGAAGAGCGGGGCTGCGAGAAGCACACAATCATGTTCCGTCGTTTCAAATCGCTCTGCCATGTTGGCCATGGCCTGCAGGAATTGGGAATGAGTGGTTAAGACGCCTTTAGGGCTTCCCGTTGTTCCAGAGGTATAAGTAATATTCGCCACATCGCCCGGTTTAATCGTAGCCGTGATTTCAAAGAGTTTTTTGTCAGGATAGTCCTTTCCGGATTCCAAGAACTTATAAAAATGGAACATCCCCGGGTATTCCTTCTCACTCAGACAAATCACGTTCTTCAAATCAGGTAAGCTTCTTGAGTGAATCGCTCCTGGCCGGGACTGTTTGATTTCGGGGCACAAGGCATGAATCAGTTCGAGATAGTTGATGCCGACCGCCTCATCGATCATGACCAGCGTGTTGACTTCAGCATGCCGGAGAATGAATTCCAGCTCCACTGTCTTATATCGGGTATTGATAGGAACCCACCAAGCGCCAATTCTGATCGCCGCATCCCTTGCATAGATCCACTCGGGTCGATTGGTCATCATAATGACGATCTTATCCTGTTTTTTCAATCCTTGTTTTAAAAACGCCTTGGCAAGGTGATTCACATTCTCTCTTAATTGTCTAAACGTTACCCTTCTCTCCTTGAAGACGATGGCCTCCTTTTCCGGAAACCTGTCAACGGTTTCATCCAGAGCCTGCCACAGAGTTAATTTCCCCCAATCTTTCTTCGCCATAGCTTTACTCTCCCATGAACTAAATTTGAAAACGATGAATCACTATTTGAGGTGAAGAGGAATAGATTAGTTTCCCTTCAATGACTTGTGGGTCATAGCCTCTCTTCTTAGGAGTTCCTCGTATTCTTGGTCTACATAGTTTTGGATATCTGCGATCTGCCGGTCCTTTAAATGTGAAAATCGTCCTTGCATCTTGAGGTACTTTTCAACCGGCGCCTTTTCTTTCCCTAACTGATTGACGGTGACCACACCGGTATCGTACTCGTAAAGAGGGAAGAAATGTGTCTCCACAGCCAGACGGGCCACCTCAATTCCTTTACTACCATCGAATTCCCAACCGGTGGGGCAAGGACAAACGATATGAATAAAGGATGGTTTTTGGGCCTCCTTTGCTTTCCTGATTTTCCTCCTGAGATCCTGAGGAAAGGCGGGGGAGGCGGTCGCGGCATAGACATTGCCGTGGGCTTCTACGATCTTCATCAGATTTTTCTTTTTTTGTACTTTTCCAAAAGGAGTCGTCTTCGTTTTAGCAAGCCACGGAGTTGAACTGCTCCTTTGGACTCCTGTATTCATATAGCCTTCGTTATCATAACACATAAAGACAACCTCATGCCCACGTTCCAATGCACCAGAAAAAGTTTGAAGCCCGATATCAAAAAACCCCCCATCCCCACCAAAGAGGAAGACCTTCATATCCTTTCCGAGCCTTTTCAGGGCGACTTCCATACCACTTGCAGCAGCACCAGCGTTGCTGTATGTAAAGAATAGGTGGGGGACCTTAAAGGCTGTGATCGGATAAATCATGGAGGCTGCCATGAGACATCCAGAGTTGTTGGTCACCACGGTATTTTCGTCAAACTCCATCAGACATTGTCTCAGCGCAGTCAAGCTGATACACCCAGCGCAAGTGGTCGTCCCCCTCGCCATGATGGATTCACCCTCTTTGAGGATCGGCAGATTTTTCTCGCCTTTCTCGGAAAGAGCGATAAAGTTGGGATACCCAGTAAATTTGGCGGCTCCCTGATCAAAAATATTTCTAAACCACTTAATATAAGGTTCCTTGGCTTCCAGCGCTTCTCCAACCATTTCAGTCATATCTCTTATGCCCACATCATTTCCACTGATGATATAGTTAGATAATCTTCCTTGAAAATTGGTCAAGCATGAAGCGACCTCTATGTAAGATATCCCCCCTCGTCTGCCGGGAGAGACGGCACGATCGACAACCAGTATGTGAGGTACTTTGGTCAGCGCCTTACTGACTTCTTCTTCAGGAAATGGACGAAATACCCGGATCTTCAATAAACCCACTTTCTTTCCCTTTTCCCGGTAACTATCAATCACTTCCCTGAGAATGCTAACCACCGTACCCATAGCCACAATCACCAGCTCCGCATCATCCGTTTTGTAGGTTTCAATCAGTCCTGGGTAAGATCGCCCGATAGTATTGGCATAGTCTTTATAGGCTTCGAGGATGATCTCTCTGGATTCCCACATCGCCCGATACTGCTCATATTTCAATCCGTAATAGTGCTGAAAAGCTCCCGCTCCCTGCATAATGGGGTAGTTGGGATCCACGAAGGCATGTTTGGGTTGATATTTTGGCAAGAATCGGTCCACCTGTTCCTGGTCAGGAATATCAACCAATTCATGGGAATGAGTCAGGCGAAACCCCTCGCACACCACGAAGGCCGGTAAGAGGACTTTGGGGTGTTCGCTCACCCGATAGGCTATGATTAAATTGTCCACTATTTCCTGATTGTTCTCGCAAACATACTGAATGATACTGGCATCTCGTTCTGAAAATGCATCAGAAAAGTCACTTAAAAGTCCCTGAGGAGAGCCAAGCTGTCGGGAGGTTACACCCAGTACGACCGGCAACGCCATGCCCGAGGCCATCCAAAGAGGTTCCTTCATGAGAGCCAGCCCCTGAGCCGCTGAGCAGTTAAATGTTCGAACCCCGACAGAGGAGGCCCCTGCGCAGATCAGCATGGAGCCGAGTTCGGACTCTGCATTGACCGAAATGGTATCCATCTCACCGTCTCTTATCAGATCTGATAAGGCGGCCAAGCTTGGGGTATTGGGTGTAATGGGATAAGCTGACATCACTTCAACACGGCAAAGTTTCACTCCTTCGGCAATGGTCTCGGATCCAGATAAATATCGTGTGGTCATTCGTTATCACTCCTCTCTTTTGCTTAAGATCACTCCGCAAGGGCACTCCTCAGCGCAAACGATGCACCCCTTGCAATAATCATATTCAAAGGCATAGCTGAATGGTTTCCCTTTTTGGGCCAACACGCTAGCATCGGGGCAGAATAAGAGGCAATTGTCACACTCCATGCATCGGCCACAATGCATGCAGTGCTCTGCCTCTTGAAGAGCTGCACCTTTATCATAAGTCTCAATGTAGGGGTCGAAGTTTTTATTACGCTCAAGGGGAGACTTAATTTTCACCTCCACCTGCGGGGCTTTCTCAATGTAATCATATTTTATCTTCTCCGGGGTCACCACGGTCTTATTGTCAAAAGGATTCTCATTGAGAGTCTTCCATCCCATGTAAAGAGCAAAGCTAAGGGCACCCCCATCCCCTAGGGATATTTTGGGCAGCAATTCTTCAAAGTTTATCCCTTTGCGAAGGCAGTCAATACCAATGGCGGCCTTTTTCCCTTCCCCTATCGCGTGGATAACAGTGCGGGGTGTATCGAGAATATCGCCTCCGGCAAATACCTTGGCTTTTCCTTCCTTCTTCACCTGAGCCGACAGGTCTGAGCCAACCTTCACCGCGCCAGCCCCGGTCACAACAGAAGCATCCAGGTATCCGAAGAGGGGCTCTTCGCCTACTGCACTTACAAGGCTATCGACTTTTAGCTCAAAGGTTTTCCCTTCTATTTTTTTCGGGGATCTGCGACCGCTCTGATCCACCTCGCCCAGTTCCATCTCGCAGCAAACGAACTTTTTGATGGTCCCGTTGCCGTTCAGTTCAATTTTTTCAGGGGCAGCCAGGAACCTGAATTCAACGCCTTCCTGCCTCGACTCTTCCACCTCTTCTTCGTGAGCTGGCATCTCATTTTGGGTTCGACGGTATACCACAATGACTTCACAGCCGAGTCTCAACGCGGTACGGGCTGAATCGATAGCCGTGTTTCCACCCCCGATCACCGCGACCTTTTTCCCCAGTTCTAATTTCTGGCCCAATGCAACCTTCTTCAGCATGGTCAGGCCGCTCATGATATGGGGGCTCATTTCTTCCCCTTTTACTCCAATCGGCCGGCTTTTGTGAGCCCCTGTCGCAACAAAAACATAATCAAATTGGGCTCGTAATTGTTCCAAGGTGATATCCTTTCCCACTTCGGTGTTGGTCCTCACCTCGATGCCCATCTTTTTAAGCCCCTCAAATTCTCTCGCCAATATCTCTCTTGGCAACCTGTAGGCGGGAATACCTATTCTTAGTATACCGCCAGGTTCTGGAAGGGCCTCAAATATCGTTACTTTCTGGCCTAAGAGCCTTGCATAGTATGCGGCCGACATGCCAGCAGGACCGGAGCCCACAACGGCTAACGAAGTACCATTGTAGTCTGGGAGTGAAGAGTGCGGAGACGTAAGGTCCCCAATATCCCCTATAAAACGCTCTAAAGACTTGATGCTGACGGTCTTATCCAATTGGCTTCGGTTACATTTGCCTTCGCAAAACTTGAAGCAAACCCTTCCTAGGATTGCGGGGAAGGGCTCCTCACGCTTGAGGTGCCAATAGGCGTCCTGATACCGATCTCTTTGAACCAACTTGATCCATGCCTCGATATCATTTCCAGCAGGGCATGCGTTTTGGCAGGCAGGCACCTGGTCTTCAAAATAGGGCCTCGTGACACGCCACCCTCCGGTCTTAATGACAAAAGATGTACCCACCGCATGGATAGCACCGCCTCGAATATACTCAAGTTCTTTTCCCAATTCAGCCATTGATCCCCTCCAAGTGTAAATAATTATTATCAGATCACCTAATAGTATCTACATCTAATAGGTTCGGTCTAGGCACGTTTTCTTGCTTCTTCATAGGCCCGATGAATTGCCTTCACATTCAATTCAATAAATTCTTCGGGTACCTTTTTGCCCAGAATGAAACGTGTTCCTTTGTCAATGCTATCCATTGAGACAAGATTTGTTGCTGCCGCGAATGCCCCTAACATGACCGTATTGGTGATGGGGCGCTTAAGAACGTCGAGGGCAATGGAAGTGGCATCTATATAGACACAGGGATGCTTTAATTTTGGATCTGTCGGTGTATTGGCTACAACCATTCCATTTTGCGATAAACCGGCTTCTACATCAACTGCCCGGATCATGCCAGGATCTATCACCACCACGTAATCGGGGAATGTAACCATCCCTCTTTCAACAATAGGACGGTCGCCGATCCTTGCAAACCCGGTCGCCGGTGCTCCTCGGCGCTCAATGGTCAAGGCCTGTGAAGACTGTCCATACTTCCCCTCATAGGTTACCGCTACACTGATGATATGTCCAAAGGTCACGGCCCCCTGACCTCCTCTACCATGGATTCTAATTCCGATCATCATTGTTTTGACTCCTCATTTTGGTTTAATCATAAGAGATTATACTTTCCCAGGGCTCACCACATAGAGCGGTTTCTCGCCCCTTAGAACCCGAATGACATTGTCCAAAGAAGTGACATAAAAATTACGATAGATATCTTCTGCCGTGGCGCCCCCGATATGAGGAGTTAATACGACATTGGGCAACTGAAGAATCTTCGCATTCTTTGGTGGAGGCTCGTGATGCCCGCCGAATACATCCAGGCCTGCCCCAGCAATAACTCCTTTTTCCAAGACCTCTGTCAGCGCATCCTCGTCCACAATCACACCGCGGGCGGTGTTAATTAAATAGGCAGTGGGTTTCATCATCCGCAATTGTGCTGCACCAATCATGTGACGGGTCTCATTGGTTAACAGTGTATGAATCGATATAAAATCGGATGTCTTAAGGAGCTCTTTTAATGAGACGGATTTGACAGGAAATTTCAGGTCCGACGTATCTTTCCGGTAAGGGTCAAGATACTGGATCTTCATCCCGAACCCGTTTGCCAGGACAGCAAGCCGGGCACCAATCCTTCCCAAGCCGATGATACCAAGGGTTTTCTCATAAACTTCGTAGACTTTGCTGACCAGCTGCGGGAAAACCCATTCCCCCTTTGCCATCGTGTTATGGGACCGAGGAAGGCTCTTGGCCACTGCCAGCATGAGCATCATGGCATGCTCTGCTACGGGTATTTCTCCGGCAGCCCCGGCGTTAGAAACCGTAATCCCTTTGGCCTTTGCTGTTTCCAAATGAATGTTATCGTATCCTTGACTGCATTGTTGGATGAAATAAACTTTGTCCCCTTTTTTCAAAACACTGGCTGGAATCGGATATCTCGCACCTACCAGGATACTCGCCCCGGGTACTAAGGACAAAAGTTCTTCTTCATCGTTGCCTTTCTGGACCATGACCCATTCGATCCGTTTATCCTCTTCAGGATATCTGCCTTTGGTGATCTCAGACATACGGCCCACCAGGTTATCCGTCACTAAAATCTTCACTTTTTCCATCTTAGCCCTCCTATTCTAAGATACCTCATGAAAGATTACAATACCTCCACAGAGACTATACACCGCCAACATAACGGCCCTCTTTTTTCCAGTAGGGTTCCCTGAGGACCCTTTTCAGGACCTTTCCAGTAGGAGCCTTGAGAAGCTCATCCACAAAATCCAAGGAGGTCGGTTTCATGTAGCTGGGGAGATTTCTTTTGCAAACGTCAATAATCTCTTGCTCCGTCGCCTTCATTCCCTCTTTTAGGACCACCACAGCCTTTACGGTCTCACCCCATACCTCATGAGGAACGCCTATTACAGCAC
>Ga0315282_10002607_pt1 | contig 32926 bp, 25 predicted proteins | sample YL17G07_20_MG_FD_203693 | JGI IMG/M metagenome (GOLD analysis project Ga0315282, IMG submission 203693) | Sediment microbial communities from Yellowstone Lake, YNP, Wyoming, USA - YL17G07_20 | ecosystem: Environmental > Aquatic > Freshwater > Lake > Sediment | place: USA: Wyoming | collected...
TGGACGGACGGCGGCGCGGGCGGCGGCTTCTCCCCCTCCTCCACCGCGCAGAACCCGACCTACACCGCGCCCGCCAACACCGGAGACACTGACCTCACCGTCACCCTCTCCGTGACCGGCACCTGCTCCGGCGGTGGGAGTGACACCAAGACCACCAGCCTCACCGTGCAGCCGGTAGCGCACACCTTCTTCGTGAGCGTGGCCCCGCCGAGCCCCGGCACGGTGGCTTCGGGCGGCACGACCTCCCTCGCCGCGAGCGCGACGGATTCTCGCACGGGCCACACCGTTACCTGGTCCTGGACCGACGGCGGCGCGGGCGGCGGCTTCTCCCCCTCCTCCACCGCGCAGAACCCGACCTACACCGCGCCCGCGAACGCCGGTGACAGTGCCCTCAGCGTCACCCTGTCCGTGACCGGCACCTGCTCCGGCGGCGAGAGTGACACCAAGACCACCAGCCTCACCGTGCAGCCGGTAGCGCACACCTTCTCCGTGAGCGTGAGCCCCGCCAGCCCGGCAACGGTCGCTTCCGGCGGCAGCACCGGCCTCTCCGCGAGTGCGGCGGATTCGCATCCCGGCCACACCGTAACGTGGTCGTGGAGCGATGGAGGCGCGGGGGGCGCGTTCAGTCCCTCAGCCTCCGTGCAGAACCCCAGCTACACCGCGCCTACGAACCTGGGCGCCTCACCCCTCACGGTCACCTTCACGGTGAGCGCGACCTGCAACGGCCCCAGCCCGGCGACGGACAGCGGGTCTACCGCGCTGACCGTGCAGCCCTACGTCGGCACCGCGGAGGCGCCGGCGAGCGGGTTCCCCTCCACCCTACTCTGGGACGCGGCGGGGGCCGGTTCCATCACCTTCCACAACACCGGGGCCTTCGCGTGGGATCCGGCCGTCGGCTATCACCTGCTGGCTTCAGAGGGGATCAACCGCTGGGGGCAGGCGGAGCTGCCGTTGGGCGCTCCGGTTGCGGCCGGCGCCAGCACCACGTTCGCCCTCTCGCTGACGGCGCCGCCGGTCACCACCTTGCGCTATGACGGATCGGCCACGCCCACCGCGCCGGTGGAAGCGGGGCTGGACTGCGCGTGGGATCTGGCCAAGGGCGACCACCTCCTCACCGGCGGATCGGCTTCTGGGCCGGTGGTCATCTCCCGTTTCCCTGACGAGCAGCCGGGCACGGACGGGGCCTGGGCGCGCGCCCAGATCGAGGCCTGCGCGGGCCGGGTGCCGCAAATCGTGGGCGGCTATCCGGACGGCAGCTACGGGCCCCGCATCACCGTCACCCGCGACCAGATGGCCGTCTTCATCCAACGGGCGTTGGACCTGCCGCTGGAGGCCTTCGTCGGTCATTTCCCCGACGTCACCGCGGGGGACGCGTGGTGCAACCAGCAGATCGAGGCGATGTGGCGCGCGGGCCTCGTCGGAGGCTACCCGGACGGCACCTATCGCCCGACGGAGGCGGTCAACCGCCTCCAAATGGCGGCCTATATCGCCCGCGGCATGCTGCGCAGCACGACCCTCCCGCCCGGGCCTCCCACCCCGAGCTTTCCGGACGTCGCGCCGGACGGATGGGGAGGCTATGACGCGGTAGAGTACCTGAAGGCCCAGACGATCGTCGCCGGGTACCCCGATGGCCACTACCATCCGGAGATTGCGGTGACCCGCGACCAGATGGCGGTGTTCGTCTGCCGGGGGTTCATTGATCGAACGAGCGCAGCCGTGATCTTGGGCGGGCCGGCCGTGACCGCGCAGGACCCCGCTACCGGAGGCGAGTGCGGCTGGGCCAGCGCGGCGACCGCGCCGCTCTCTGCTCCCGGCTACGCCTACGTCGCGTTCGATGCCTATCGGCTGGCGGAGAGCATGGCCGCGGACGGTGACTGGCGGGTGCGCCTCGAACTGCGGGCCGTCTCGACCCCGAGCACGCCGGCCACCGGGGACTACACCTTCACCCGGGCGCTGAGCGCGGCGGACATTCATGCCGCCCGCGCCGCCGCGTTTGCCACCGGCTACCCGCACTGGACCGTCGCCTGGCCGATTCCGACCACCCTCAGCCCCGGCGGCTACCAGCTCGTGGTGAGCGTCGAAGACGCGCACGGCGACATGCGAGAGGTAGCGCGCAAGCCGCTGTTCGCGCTGACGCCGTAGGGCCCTGGCCTTCCCCCCCGGAACGACCGCAGGCCTGCCCCGTCCGGGGCAGGCCTGCCTATCCCACAGGCGCCGCGTCGGCCGATGGAGTCAGGCCAGCTCTCAAGGCGACCAGGCGAATGGAGAGCCTGGCCGCTAACGAGCGAACCCGCGCTACCGCGCTTCCAGCATCGTGCGTTGCTTGCCGGGATCACTCCACAGCATCCACGTCTTACCCTGCCCCGCGGCCAGGCCTTCTCCCGTGGCGCTGCACGCGGCCGTTGCGTCCTTCGCCAGGGTCGTGAGCCGCTGCACCTTCAGTGCGGGATAGCTCATCACGTACAGCGACTGAGGGCCCGTGATCGGCTTGCCTACGGCTATCAGACCGACTCGGTCCGGACCGAGCGCCAGTATTCGCGGGTCGCACACGTCGAGGTGCAGCGTCGGGTTCAGCGTCGCCAAGCTCCTCTTGGTCGCCGTGCCCCGTTGCGCGTCTACCCGGTACAGGTCCGTTCCCGAAAGCGCATACAGCACCCTACCCATGCGGCTGGTGCAGCACCAGCACCACTTGCCCAACCACGTGCCATCGCGTTCTCATGTCGCGTGTCTCCTCCGTCTGAGTGTATGTCCAACAGCCCCCGGTGCCTCCTGCAATGCTCTCCACGGCGAGGCCTCGTCTCTCCCCTCCCCATTTCCTCGCTCGGGTCCTTGCGTCAACTGACGCGCAAGGCAACAATGGGATCGAGCGCCGCCGCCCTGCGCGCGGGGTAGACCCCAAAGAGCAGACCGAGGATGACCGAGAATGCGACTGCCGCCAGCGCCGTCGCCCACGGGATCAGCATAGGCCAGCCAGTCGCCAGGGAGACGACCAGCGCGCCCGCAACTCCCACTGCCACTCCGCCCAGCCCGCCCACGACACTGAGTAGGCTCGTCTCGATCAGGAATTGCAGCAGGATGTCCTTCCTCCGCGCCCCGAGCGCGCGCCGCACCCCGATCTCGCGGGTCCGCTCTCGCACCGCGATGAGCATGATCGCGAGAATGCCGATCCCGCCCACCAGCAGCGATATCCCCCCGATGCTTCCCAGGAGCAAGGTGAACGTCCCCGACACCGCCGCCTGCGCCTCCAGCATGGCCGACTGACTCTGGACGGTGAAGTCATCCGCCGCGCCCGGGCGGAGGCGATGCCTCTCTCGCAGTACCTCTGTGATCGCCGGTACCGCTTGCGCCATCTCGCGGCTGTCGCGTACGCTCACGTATACCGTGCTCAGGTACGTGAGGTTGAAGAGCCGCCGCAGGGCCGTGCGCAGGGGCACGAAGATCTGGTCGTCTTGGTCCTTGCCCGAAATGTCCAGTCCTTTGGGCTCCATCACGCCGATCACCGTGAAGGGCACATTCCCGACACGGATGGTCTCGCCGACCGGGTCCCGGGTGCCGAACAGGTTGAGCACTGCGGTCTGTCCCAACACCGCCACGCGCGCCGAACTCCGGTCCTGCTCGTCGTCGAAGAACTCCCCGGCCACCGGGTGGGAGTTGCGCACCACTTGGTACTCGGGCGTCGTGCCGACCACCGTCGTGGTAGTGGTCAGGTCCTCGAACCTGACCTGGAGCTGCTTGTTCTGCGCCGGGGCCACCGCGGCCACGGACGGCACTTCCTCGCCAATGGCGCGGGCGTCCTTTTCGGTGAGGGTGATCGCCGCCGCGCCGGCTTGCTGCTGCCGGCCCGCGACGAGCTTAAGCTGGCCTGCGCTGACTACCAGTAGGTTCGTGCCCATGTTCTCGACCTTGCGGAGCACCTCGGATCTAGTTCCCTGGCCGATCGCCACCATCGCCACCACCGCTCCCACCCCGACGACGATGCCCAGGAGCGTCAGCCCCGTGCGCATCTTGTGCGCGCTGAGAGCACGCCACGCGGTCCGGAGGCCGAGTCGGTATCGCATCGCTCCCTCCGGCCTACTCCGTGCGCAGCGCCTCGACCGGGTCGAGGAAGGCCGCCCGCCGCGCGGGATGGACGCCGAACACGACGCCGATGGTGATAGAGAAGAACGCAGACAAGCCCACTGCCTGCCAAGAGACGACCGCCGGGGTCTTCGTCGCCACGCGCACGAGCAGCGTGCCGAGGATGCCCAGAGCAGTTCCGATCACGCCTCCGGACACGGACACCACCAGCGCCTCGGTCAGGAACTGGGTCAGGATATCCCTGCGGCGCGCTCCCATGGCGCGCCGCAGCCCGATCTCCCGCGTGCGTTCCCCCACCGACACCAGCATGATGTTCATGATCACCAATCCGCCCACCAGCAGGGCGATGCCGGACACGAGGCCGAGGAACAAGCTCAGCGTCTGGGCGGTGCCGGCGAACACCTTCACCATGCCCTCCGGTGTCCGTACGCCGAAATCGTCCTGCTTGGGCGGGACGATGTGGTGTCGCTCCCGCAGCAGCCTGGTGATGGCCTGGGCCGTTTCCTGCATCCTACTCATGTCCTCAAGCTGCACCACGATGTTGCTCAGGTACGTGACGTTGTACAGTCGGCGCGCGAAGGTGGTGACCGGAATCGTCACCCGGTCGTCCAGGTCTCCCCCTTCGGGACTGGCGCCCTTCTTGGCCATCATCCCTTTCACCTTGAACGCCACGTTCTCGATCCGGACGGTCTCGCCCACCGGGTCCGCCTCCCCGAAGAGTTCGCGCGCCACCGTCTGCCCCAGCAGCACCACGCGGGCCAGGCCGCGGACGTCCTCCTCGGAGACGAACTCGCCGCTGTCCACGTCCCAACTCCGGTACTCGCGGAATTCCGGCGTGACCCCGAACACCTCCGTGGTCGCGCTCTGCTGACGGTACTTGACCTGAACGTCGCCCTTGAGCAAGCCAGGCGACGCCGCGCGCACGTTCGGGACCTCCTTGCGGATTGCCTCCGTATCCTCATAGGTGAGGGTTTGGCTGCCGACTCCCACCCCCATCCCCATATGCGGGCCCGCGTTCTTCCCACCGGCGCTGGCCGTGACCATGATCGGGTTCGTGCCCCAGAGCTTGCTCAGCCGACCCGTCACCTGTGCCTTGGACCCCTGCCCCACCGCCACGATGATGGTCAGCGAGGTGATGCCGACGATGATGCCCAGCATCGTTAGGAAGGTGCGTACCTTGTTCGCGGCCAGCGCGCGGCGCGCTTCTCTCAGGGTGATCGCCATCCTCATTGGGACACCTCCTGCGGAAGGTGCGCCAGTTCTTCGCGCGCGGATCGAGGCCGGGGGACGGCTTCATCGGCCGCGATCCTGCCGTCCCTGATGCTAATCACCCGGCCGGCATGCTCGGCGATGGCCTGCTCGTGGGTCACCAGCACCACGGTGCGGCCTTCGCGATTCAGGCGCTGGAAGATGTCCATCACCTCCAGGCCCGACCGCGTATCCAGCGCGCCCGTGGGTTCGTCCGCGAGCACGATGGCGGGGCCGTTGATCAGCGCCCGGGCGATGGCGACTCTCTGCTGCTGTCCGCCGGAGAGCTGATTGGGCCAGTGATGGAGGCGGTCTCCAAGTCCCACCGACTCCAATGCCTGCCTGGCCGCCGCGCCGTCGCCCCGGTGCTCGCCATACAGCAGCGGGAGTTCCACGTTCTCCAGCGCCGTCATCCGGGACAGCAGGTTATAAGACTGGAACACCAGGCCGACCTTGCTGTTCCGCACCAGGGAGAGCCGGTCATCATCCAGCCCCCCGACCTCCATCCCGTCGAGGTGGTAGCGGCCGCTGGTGGGCGTGTCCAGGCAGGCCAGCAGGTTCATCAAGGTTGACTTGCCCGACCCCGAGGGACCGATGATCGCCACGAACTCGCCGGCCTCCACCTGGAGCGAAATCCCGTTCACGGCTCGCACCTGCTGGCCCCCCATGTCGTAGACTCTGGTGACCTCCTGCATCTCGATCATCATCGCGACGCGACTCCTTTACTTGCCTACGGCGCCCGGCGGCAGGGAAGGCTGCGCTCCCGTCGGCGACGGAGCCGGCCCGGGCACGTCGCTCACGACCACCCGCTCCCCCTCCGCCAGCCCTGAAATGATCTCCGTGTACTCGCTGTCCTTCCATCCCGTCTTCACGGCCCGCCGGATCAGCGATCCCTCCCGCTGCGCATAGACTACCTTCCTCCCGTCCTCCCGCTTGACGGCTTTGTTGGGCACGGAGAGGACGTTCTCTCTGGTGGCCACGTTGATGGTCACGTTCGCGGTCATGTCCGGCCGCAGCAGGCCCCGCGGGTTCGTGACGGTCACCACCACGTCGTAGTCCACGACGTTCTGGTCAATGATGGCCTTCGGATAGATGGCCGTCACCCGGCCGCCGAAATCCTCCTCCGGAAACGCGTCCACCGTGAACGTCGCCGACTGCCCCACCTTCACCCGCCCGATGTCGGTCTCGTCCACCAGCGCCTCCACCTGCAGCCTGGAGAGGTCTATGATGGTCACGAACGTCGGGGCGGTCAGGCCGGCGGCGATGGTCTCACCCTCTTGCGTGGAGACGGAGGCGATCACCCCATCAATGGGAGAGACGATGCGGGCGTAGGAAAGCTGGGTCTCGGCGTAGCGCACGGCCGCCTCCGCCTGGACCACCTGCGCTCTCGCGGAGCGGATCGCCTGCTCCTTCACTCGCACCTGGGCGGTGTTCGCTTCCGCCATACGCCGCGCGGAGTCAGCTTGCCGTACTCCCTCTTCCGCCTGCGCGACGTCCTGCTGCCTGAGCTGGGTCTGGGAGGAGTTCGCCTTGGCCGAATCCAGCACCGCCCGCGCGTGCCGGACCTGGGCGGAGGCGACGTCGTACTGGGTGCGGGCATTGTCAACATCCTGCCTGGCAATATATCCCTTATCAAGCAGTCGCTGCAGTCGCTCGTAACTGGTCTTGGAGTTGGCCTCGCTTGCCTGCGCCTGCTCCCGCGCGGACTCCGCCTGCTGGATCTGCGCCGTCACTTCCAGCGGCACGGTGCCAACCGTGGTGCGGGCCTGCTCCAGCTTGGAACGCGCGGCCGCGAGATTCGCCTGCGCGCGCTCCACATCGGTTCGGCTCTGCACGACCTGCGCGGAATACCCGGCCTCCAGTTCGGCGAGATGCGTGCGAGCCGAGGCGAGGTTCGCGCGCGCCTGGTCAACTTGGCTGCCGGTCTCTCGATCATCGAGTTCTGCGATGAGTTGGCCCTTACGGACCACACTCCCGATGTTCACCGGAAGACGCGTCACCACCCCCGAGATGCGGGACCCGACCTTCACCTCCGCGCCCACGACGGCCTTGATGCTCCCTGTGGCGAGGACGGTCGCGTTCAGCGTGCGCCGGGTGACCGTCGCCGTGTCCAGACCGGCCCGCGATCTCGCCGCCGAGGTGCGCCCTCGCAGTACCAGACCGGTGCCCGCGAGGGCCACCACGGCCACGGCGACCAGCGGCATGACCTTGCCCTTCACTGACTGCTCCTTCGGAGTCGGCACGACCCTCGGCCGCCCGCGTGTTGGCGACCGCGCTGCCATCAGGATAGCGGCAAGAGGTCACGGAAGTGTCAACAAGGGGTCAAGAAAGGCGCCGCGGGCTGCGGGTGGCCCACCCGGGATCAGCGGCTGGCGAGCGGCAGCGTAAAGGTGAACGTGCTGCCCGCCCCCACACGGCTCTCGGCGCTGACCTGGCCGCCCTGGCGCTCCACCAGGCTCTTCGCAATCGCCAGCCCCAGCCCGGTGCCGTCCTTGGTGGTCTCTCCCGCTCGGTAGAAGCGGTCCCAGATGCGAGGCAGATGCTCCGCCGCAATCCCCTTGCCCGTGTCGGTGACCCCGATCAGGAGGTGCTTGGATTCGACGCGCGCCCACACCGTCACCCGGCCCTCGGGCGGAGTGAAGCGCAGCGCGTTCGCGAGCAGGTTCAGGAGCACTTGTTCTGTGTAGGACTCATCGGCCAGGGCCGGCGGCAGATCGGCCGCCGCCTCCACCGTGATCTCGGGCTGCCCCTCCGCATCGCCCGCGGAGTCACCCACCCGGTGCAGCAGCGCCGGCACGTCCACCGGTTTGAGCGTCAGCTTCGCCTCCCCGGACTCCAGGTGCGAGAGGTCCAGCAGTTGCTCGATCAAACGGCTCAGGCGCCGGCCATCCCGCACGATGGAGGCGAGGTAGCGAGTGCGGGTCGCTTCGTCCGCCGCCACCTCGTCCAGCAACGCCTCCGCATGTCCCTGCATGGCGGTGAGGGGAGAGCGCAACTGGTGGGAGGCGTCGGCCACGAACTGCCGGCGCATCTGCTCCAGACGTTGCAGCTCGGCCGACATCCGGTTGAGCGCCGTTCCGAGCTGGCTGACCTCGTCGGCTCCCCTCTCTGGCACCCGCGTGTCGAAGTCTCCCGCGGCCATCTGCCCGGCGGCCCGGCTCATGCGTCGGAGGGGGTCGACCACGCCCCGCGCGAGCAGGTAGCCGAGGAGGGTCGAGAGCACAATCGCGGCCAGCGCGAGTCCGAATATGAGCAGGCGCATATGCACTACGGTGTCTCTCATCCCCAGTACTGGTGAGTGCATGATCACGGCCCCCACCACGGAGTCATCGACTCTGATCGGCACCGCGGCAAAAAAGGCCGACTCCCGGAAGATCGGGCTGTAGCCAGTCCGGGTGACGACCTGGCCGTGCATCGCCGCCATTAGCTCGGGGATCTGCTGACAGACGACGCACGAGTTCTGCGAATCTGCCCCGACCAGGGGCCGCCGTCCGATGGAATCGATCAACTGCCCTTCCTGATCCACAATCAGCGCCCCGCCCGTAAGCATCCGGCCCGCCACCTCCAGCTGGTGCCGCGTCTCTTTCTGGTCTGCTCCCCGGCGGAACAGCGGGCCGGCCAGCTCGGCAATGGTCGCGCCTCTGCTGACCAGTTCCCCTTGCTTGGCCGCAAAGAAGTAGTCCTGGAGTAGCCGGCTCAACAGCACCCCAAGAATCCCGAGGGTGCCGATGACGATCAGGAGGTAGAAGCCCAGGAGGCGACCGAACAGGCTCCGGAACCTAAACACGGTCCGCCACCTCGAACTTGTAGCCGACGGCCCACACCGTCACGATGTAGCGCGGGCCCCCCCCGCGCTCGAGCTTGCTGCGCAGCCGATTGATGTGCACGTCCACCGTGTGCAGGTCGCCGAAGGCCTCTTCTCCCCACACCTCCTGGTAGAGTTGCTCCCGGCGATAGGCCCGGCCTGGGCTGCTCGCCAGCAGCCAGAGCAAATCAAACTCGCGGGGGGTCAGGGAGACCGCCTGGCCGGCCACCTCCACCTCGCGGCCCACCGGGTCTATCCGCAGACCGCGATAGGTAAGCATCTTCTGGCTGGAGGAGAGCTTCCCATCACCCGTGCGCCGCAGCACGGCCTTGATGCGCGCCAGCAGCTCTCGCGGGCTGAACGGCTTGGTGACATAGTCGTCGGCCCCCAACTCCAGACCCAACACGCGGTCCATCTCGTCACTGCGCGAGGTCAGCATGACGATGGGCAGCCGCCGCGTCCCCTCCGCCTCGCGCAGACGGCGACACACCGCCCAGCCGTCGAGCTTTGGCAACATGACGTCGAGTACGAGGAGATCGGGTCTGGCTGACTCAACCACCTCCAACGCCGCCTCCCCATCTGAGGCCGCCACCACCTCGAAGCCCTCCCGCGCAAGATAGACGCGCACGAGGTCCATCACCTCCACGTCATCCTCCGCGATCAGTATCTTCGTCTGAGGGGGCATCAGTGCTCCAGCAGGAAGCCGGCCAAACCGGCCCCGATCACCACGTACACCGCGTCTACCTTCCATCTTACCAGAAGCGCCAGCGCCGCGCACGCGAGCAGCAACAGCCGCCAATCGAACCAGAGGGTGGCGCGTCCGATGGTGAGCGCGGCCATCACCAGCATGGCCACCACCGCGGGCAGCACACCCCGCAGAAAACCGGCGGCGCGGGGGTTCCGCCGCAGGCGCGGGAGGTGGCGCGCGGCCACCACCGTCATCAAGAAGGACGGGAGGAAGACGGCCAGCGTCGCCACCACCGCCCCGGCCATCCCCTGCACCTTGTAGCCGACGAAGGTGGCCGAGATGAGGATGGGACCGGGGGTGATCTGCCCGAGGGCGATGGCGTCCACGAACTGCTGCTGGGTGAGCCAACCGTAGTGCTGCACCACCTCTCGCTGGATGAAGGGGATCATCACGAAGCCGCCGCCGAAGACGACGGCCCCGATCTTGGCGAATACGAGCAAGAGCCGCATCAGGTTCACGGGGTCACCTTCGGGCGTGGGATGAGGAGCAGCGCTCCGATCACCCCGCACGCCAGCACCAACGTCATGGGGTCCGCATGCAACAGCGCCGCGCCGAGGGCCATCGCCGCAAGCGCGACTTGCGGTGCGCTCTTGAGGGTGGACTTGCCCACACGATAGGCGACCGCGAGCACCAGCGCCACCACCGCCGCGTTCAGTCCCCGGAAGACGCCGTGAAGCTGCGGCACCTGGCCGTAGCGCAGGTAGGCGATGCTGAGGCCCAGCATGATCGCGAACGCGGGGATGAGCAACGCGAGGAGACAGACGGTCGCCCCGGCCCAACCGCGCAGCTTGTAACCGACATAGACGGCAGCATCAACCGCGATGGGCCCTGGGAGCAGGTTCGCGAGGGCCAGCCCATCGGCGAACTCCTCTTGCCTCAGCCACGCGCGGCGTGTCACCGCCTCCTGCTGAAGCACCCCCACCATTCCCATGCCGAAGCCAGTCGCCCCGACCTTGAGCATGACTCCCGCCAGGGAGCGCAACCGCACGGGCTGGCGGCGCGCCATCGCCGCGGCGGCATCTGGCTCGTCCTCGTGACGTGACATAGGCACCTATCCTGGTTTCGGCCCCACCGGGCCGCCGTCGCTCACTCCGGCCCTCCCGGCGGACGCGCGGGGGCTAGCGCCGCTTCAGCCCATCCTAACCCGAAAGCGCGCGGCCTTGGTGCCTCCATGTCCAAGACAGAGAGGCGAAGCTCTCCTGGTCACGCACGCAGGACCACCCGTCCCGGCGACGCCTGTCACGCCGCGCGTCGCTCGGCCCGCGATTCGAATGTGCCGCAATCCGCATGGTGGTCAGATTGGACGACCATGATGCTCGGCGCCGTGCAGAGCATGCCATCATTCCAGTGACACGCATTGACACGGCACCCGCCCACCTGCCCCGCTTCGGGTCGTTCAGTGTGCTGCGAGTCCGACTGGTATGTAAGGCAATGTGCATGGTGGCCCGGGCCATGCAATTCCATAGGGCCGTGTTCCTCGCCGTGCTCATGCGCGATCTCGTGGGCCTGCCCCTCGACGTGGAGATGCTCTCCCACCTCGACCGCGGGCGCGTAACAGCTATCTGCTCGGCTGTGAAAGCAGTCTGCAGCCTCACAGCGTGCGACGCGTGGCCTGTTCTCCATCGTACACCTCCTCATTCCGGCGGCCCTGTTGCCTGAATCCGCCGCTCGGAATCGGTCCAGTGTACTCATACTGAGAGGTGCCGCCAGTATCCAAACCCAACAACCCCGCTCACCTCTGGACAGATCTCCGCTCAAGCGGGCTGTGCACCCTCGGCTCGGCAAATTCCAGGGTCGCCAGGGCCGTGAGGCAGAGCTGGCCGCCAGACCGTTCGGCGGCGGGCCGCGTCACGCTGGCGGTGCCACTGTGATCTCGATCTGCGGGAGGGTACAGAGTGTGTTGTGCACCGTGCAGCTCGTCGCCACCTTGAGCACGGCCTCGCGGCGCTGCTCCGGGAAGCCCGCGGGCATGCGCAGGCTGACGTTCATGACCGGAACGCAATGCGCCTCGCGGTCGTGGACGTAGTCCATGTCTACCTCGAAACCCTCATAGGGAACGCCCGCCTGCTGACACCACTGGGCGACGTAGAAGGCGATGCAGGTTCCCAGCGACCCCGCCAGCAGATCCACCGGGGTCGGACCGCGGTCCTCTCCGCCCATCGCCGGGGGCACATCGGCCATGATCTTGTGGCCGCGTACATTCATGCTCGAGGCCATCCCACCTTCATGTTTCACTACCAGAGTCGGCATTCCGCTCTCCTCTCCTGTAGGTTCTCTATGCCTGCTGTTGGCAGCAGCGCTTCGGGTCAGAGCAGCCCCGCCCGTCGCTGCAGCAGGGCATCACTTCGGCGCTCTTCGGGGCGGGCACGGGCGCGATGGGAGACAGGTACACTCGCTTCAATCGGCTGTCGCCGCATTGCTCACAGCGCACGCGCTCGGCCTCCCTTGCGTTCCTGATCAGGATCTCGGTGACCTGCCCGCAACTGGCACATCGGTATTCATAGATCGGCATCCTGTCTCTCCTCTGCAGGCCGCCTGGCGGCCTCAGCCACTCGGAGCTTCACGACTCGCCTCGCCGGCCGCGCCAGGGCTGACGCTGCTCCTGGCGCCGCGTCCCCGCGGGTGCCATCTGGGTCCCTCGGCGTCCGTGCCCTCTGGCCAGGGTCGCCACCAATAGGCCGATACCCACGGTCGCGGCCGCACCGATCATAACCAGCATGAGCCAGGCGACCACCGAACGCGGTGACCGCCGTCGGCTCATGCCCACCACCCAGTCCCAATGCAGCGCGAGGTGGACAAGCACCAGCGTCCCGAAGGCGAGTGCGAGAGAAGCATGGAGCGCTGCCCAGCCATCGTGGTTCATCCCCCAAAGGGCATACCATCCCGCCTGTGGCCCGCGACTGACGAAGTACTCCAACAAGATACCCGTGAACGCGAGCGCCGCGAACAGCGCGGTGAGGAGGGTGTCGATGAGATAGTGAAGGGCAGTTCGGGGCACCGCGTTGGACCTCAGTCCCCCACGATCTCTGGCCGGCCGGAAGCGGGCTGAAGGCCGAGTTCCGCCAACGCCTCGTCGAGGCGCGTCTGCGTGGTCAGCTCTACCTCTACCTCTGCGTCGCGAAGCACGTATTCCGGCCCTCGTCCGTGGGTCTTCTCCCGCAGCACCAGATAGTCCGTCCCCTGCTGCACGAGAAACTCGGCGACCCGTATGCCCTTCTCTCTCGCCAGCGCCACGTGCGGGTTCTCGACCACAATGATCTCCAAGACTTGCCGGTCGCTGGCTCGCGCGTCCACCAACGCGAAGAACGGTGCCTCCCCGAAGTGCGGCGAAATGAGACCACTTCGATCACTCAGGGGGACTACATAGCGCCAGGTATCTTTCCGGTGGGGTTCATATCTGATATCGACGTGATCCACGTTCCGGACCTGCTCGCGAATGCGATGCTCGAGGTGGCCCGCGATGCGGGCGGCCTTCTCCAGATCCTTGCCCCGCAGCACCAGACCGACTTCCAGAAAGCGGTAGCGACCGGAGTTGCGACCCACCAACTCTGAGATCCCCTGAACCGCGTGTTCGTCCTCGATGATGCTTCGCACGAGATCGAGCGTCGGGCGATCCACGGAGGCGTCCAACAATACCCGCACCGCATCGGTCATCGCCCCCCATCCGACACGAACGATGAAGACGACCACAACCACCGCGGCGACCCGATCCAGAGGCAACCCGAACCGCGTCCCAATCAGGCCCACGATTACCGCTCCTGAGGACAGGACGTCGGCCCACGAGTGCTGTGCATCAGCCTGCAAGCTAGGGGAGTTAGCGGCGACCCCGATCCGCATCTTGTACCTAGCCAGCGCCACGGTGAGCAGCGCGGCCAGGGCGAGCACGCCCACCGAGGGGACGACGTGGCTCACAGCATGCGGCCTGCTCAGTACCGCCTCGCGCGCGATCTCGTAGGCGGCCGCGAAGATCAGCCAGGAAACGCCGAGCGCCACCAGGTTCTCGACCTTGTAGAGGCCGTACGGGAAGGCCGGCGACTTACGACGGGAGAGGTGGAGTCCGGCCAGCACCGCGCCGGAAGCCAGCGTGTCGGCCACAGAGTGGACCGCCTCTGCGGCCAGTCCAATGCTTCCTGAGAGGACGGCCGCGCCCGTCTTCAATATCGCCAGACCTAAGCTGGCCAAGACCGACACGAGCGCGGCGCGCTCCAACGCGGGAGTGCCTGCGCTCTCGCGTGCCGGGCGACTTGCAGATTCGATTGCGCCGCTCATCTCACTCCTGCGCCGAGCCCCTCATCTCCAGCCAGCCGATGGGCCACTTCACGCCACACGGCGGCGACCGCGCGGCTGGCGGCTCCTGTATCATACTCCACGAGGGACCGTCCCTGCTGGATCGCCTTCGTTACCGACTCGTCGAAGGGAATGCTCTGCGTCACGGTCACGTGCGACTGTGCACAGAAGGCACGGACCCTGCCCTCGAGTTCTGGGTTCAGGTCGAACTTGTTCACGCACACCGCGGCCGGCACGCGGAAGTGCCGGCACAGCTCCACGGTGCGCTCGAGATCGTGGAGGCCCGAAGGCGTCGGTTCAGTGACGATGAGCGCAAGGTCGGCATTCGCCAGGGTGGCGATGACCGGGCAGCCGATGCCCGGCGGGCCGTCTGTCAGCAGCAGGTCGATTCCGTCCCGCTCGGCCTGCGCTCGCGCCTCTTTGCGGACCAGCACCACTAGCTTGCCCGAGTTCTCCTCGGCCGGGCGCAGGCGAGCAAAGACCATGGGGCCGTACTTCGTCTGTCCGCCGAACCAGTCGCCCGCTACCCTCTCCCGGAGTTCAACCGCCTCCGCCGGGCAGACCACGCGGCAGGCGCCGCACCCCTCACAGTCGAGCGGTTCGACGCTGAACTCGGGCGTGATCGCCTCGAAGCGACAAACCTCCCGGCAGCGGCCGCAGCGGAGGCAGCGCTCCTGGTTGACGACCGCAAGTTGGCCTCCCCGGAACTCCTCCTGATAGCTGACCTCGGGATGGAGAAGCAGATAGAGATCCGGGGCATCCACGTCGCAGTCGGCCAGCATGCTGCGGCCGGCCAGCGCCGCAAAGGAGGCAAGGATCGTCGTCTTCCCCGTGCCGCCCTTGCCGCTGATCACCACCAGTTCCTTCATCGCCGGCCCCCTCGCGCGCACTCCAGGGTGCGCGCGAGAACCTCCTCGAATCGGAGCCCGAGCTCCGGTAGCGCGTAGACCGGGTGCTGACCATGCGCGTAGGCTTCGGCGATGCGGCGGTCAAAGGGGATGCGGCCCAGGAGGGGCAGGTCCTTCGAGGCGCAGAAGGACTCCGTCGCTTCGTCACCATCGCCGGAGCGATTGATCACCACCCCGCACGGGATGGCCATCTTCTCCATTACCTCGACCGCCAGGCGCAGATCGCTCAAGCCGAACGGAGTAGGCTCGGTGACGAGCAGGCAGAAGTCACTGTCCTTCACTGCCTCCACCACCGGACAGGCGGTACCGGGGGCGGCGTCAATGATCGCGAGCCGTTCGCCGTCCAGGTGGGCCTTCACCGCCCGGATGACCGGCGTGGCCATCGGCTCGCCAACGTTGAGGCGGCCGTGGACGAAGGCGATCTTCCCTGCTTTGCCGCCTTCCACCACTCCGACCTCGCGGGGCACCTCTCGGATTGCGTCCTCCGGGCAGGCCAGGGCGCACGCCCCGCAGCCGTGACAGAGTTCGGGAAACACCAATACCTGCTTGCCCATCACCGCCATGGCGTGGAATTGGCAAGCCTCGCGGCAGCACCCACAAAGGGTGCATCGTTCTGTGTCCACTTCCGGCACCGGGATGCTGACCGGGCTGCGCGTGGTCAGTTGTGGGTGCAGGAATAGGTGTGCGTTCGGCTCCTCGACATCACAGTCGAGCAACTGAGCACGCCCGGCGATGATCGCCAACCCCACCGCCACCGTTGTCTTGCCTGTGCCGCCTTTGCCACTGGCAACTGCGATGATCACGCGTCAGGCCCTCGCGCGCCCGCCACGGAAGCCCCGCTGCCTCCCGCGTCCCGCGCCGCCCCTTCCGCGGCTGACACCGACCTGACTGGCCGACGCGGGCGCAGGGGAGGCTGCTGTTCCCGCGTGCAGCGGCGCCGTGGGGGCGGCTTGCGCGGTCAGCTTTCCGGCCGCGAGCGCCTCGACGGCTTGCCGCACAGTGCCGTCCTCAAACGAGTAAACCCCGATGCCCGCGGCGGAGAGAGCTTGGTGGGCGTTGGGGCCCATCCAGCCGGATACCACGGCCTGGGCGCCGGTGCTCGCGGCTACCTGCGCCGCCTGCACTCCTGCGCCGCCGCCGGCCTGCGCGCCGGGGTTCTCCACCGCCTCGAAGGCCATGGTCTCGGATTCCACGATGACGAACCACGCACACCTCCCAAAGCGGGGGTCCACGGGCGCGTCCAGGCTCTCGCCTGTGGCCGCTACAACGATCTTCATGAGAATCTCCCTTCCACTATGGGGCGGTCTTTCGGCCCGGGAGCCGCGCCGCCCCTGTCTCTCCTCCCGGCTATCACAAACGCCCGGGTGCTACCCGCAGTGATCACACGTGCTCTCGCCACCCTTCAAGTCGCCTCGCGCCAGCGCCTGCAAGGTGTCGTCGATGGGTCCGGAGACACCCATGATCACCGCGACGCCATGCTGGTCGAACAGCATCTGTGCCCGCTGGCCCATACCACCGGCCACGATGCACTCCACGCCCCGCTCCGCCAGGTAGCCCGGCAGGAACCCCGGCTCGTGGCCCGGATTGGCGATCAGTTCACGCCTCTGCACGGCCCCGTCCGCGATCTCCGCAATCGTGTACGACGGGCAGTGCCCGAAGTGTTGGGCGACCATCTCGCCATCGGTTGAAATCGCTACTCGCATCTGTCTGCCTCCCTTTCTCTCGATCGAGGTCCATGTATATCCTATCTATCTGCAAATTACATATTCACACGCGCACAGTGCCCCGTCTCAGGACGGGGGAAGCGTGATACTAAGCTGGTGCCGTGTTCTGCGCGCGCTGCAGGGCGCGCTGCGACGCTCTCGCCAGTGATCCCAGAGAAGAGGCGATGTCCTTCATCACCTCCGACCACTCGGCGAGATGCTCATAGCCGGTCGGCGTGAGCGTATAGAGCCGCCGGGCCGGGCCGGGACCACTGGTGTCCCAGGAGGAGGTCACATGCTCATTCGCTTCCAGGCGGCGTAAGGCCCGGTAGATAGCGCCGCTATCCACACCGGCATGGGTGACGGCTACCTTCCCTGCTTCAGTGGTGAGCTGATAGCCGTGCGCGGTGCCCAATCTGGCGAGCACGATCAGCACGATCGGCTCGCAGAACCGATAGAGATTCCCCATCTCGCATGAGCAGGGGCTGTCGCCCGTGTGGTGGTGTCTGTGGCAGCGGCCTCGCGGCATTGTCGTTGGTCCTATCTGTAACTTACACTTAGTATAGCACGCTGCGCACAGGTGTCAACCATAGCGATCGGGCCGATGGAAGCCGCGGTGACCTCCAAGCAGCCCGTGCCTTGCTCGCCGCCCGTGACGTCCTTCGCCGGGCGTGGATGGCCGCGTGCCCGTGCGTGGCGCACCTTAGATGCGAGGTGGCTCCACCGCATGTGCCTGCGGGCTTCGGCCGCACCTGACCTACCCGCGCTCCAATAGAAAGCCAGCGGCACCGGCCCCGATCACCACGTACACCGCGTCTACCTTCCATCTTACCAGAAGCACCAACGCCGCGCACGCGAGCAGCAACAGCCGCCAATCGAACCAGAGGGTGGCGCGTCCGATGGTGAGCGCGGCCATCACCAGCATGGCGACCACCGCGGCCAGCACACCCCGCAGAAAACCGGCAACGCGGGGGTCCCGCCGCAGGCGCGGAAGGTGGCGCGCGGCCACCACGGTCATGAGGAAGGAGGGCAGGAAGACGGCCAGCGTCGCCACCACCGCCCCGGCCATCCCCTGCACCTTGTACCCGATGAAGGTGGCCGAGATGAGGATGGGACCGGGGGTGATCTGACCCAGCGCGATGGCGTCCACGAACTGCTGCTGGGTGAGCCAGCCGTAGTGCTGCACCACCTCGCGTTGGATGAGGGGGATCATCACGAATCCGCCACCGAAGACAACGGCCCCGATCTTGGCGAAGACAAGCAAGAGCCGCAGCAGGTTCACGGGGTCACCTTCGGGCGTGGGATGAGGAGCAGCGCTCCGATCACACCGCACGCCAGCACCAACGTCATCGGGTCCGCATGGAGCAGCGCCGCGCCGAGGGCGACCGCCGCGAGCGCGACTTGAGGTGCACTCCTGAGGGAGGACTTACCCACGCGATAGGCGACCGCGAGCACGAGCGCCACCACCGCCGCGTTCAGTCCCCGGAAGACGCCGTGGAGCTGCGGCACCTGGCCGTAGTGCAGGTACCCAATGGTGAGCCCGAGCATGATCGCGAACGCGGGGACGAGCAGCGCGAGGAGGCACACCGTCGCACCGATCCAGCCGCGCAGCTTGTAGCCGACGTACACCGCGGCATCAACCGCGATGGGCCCTGGGAGCAGGTTCGCGAGGGCAAGTCCGTCGGCGAACTCCTCTTGCCTCAGCCACGCGCGGCGTGTCACCGCCTCCTGCTGAAGCACCCCCACCATTCCCATGCCGAAGCCAGTCGCCCCGACCTTGAGCATCACGCCGGCGAGTTGAGGCAGGCCGGCCGTAGGCGCTGGCCTTGCATCCCAGGGCGCTTCGCTCATCCCTTGCGCCCTCGACCGCGGGCCGAGGCGACCCGTCGCGGCGAGCCGACGCACGTGCCACCCGTGCACTTCCCTTGGGGCGCCGATGCCAATTGGTCGAGCCAGCCTGAGAACTGCCTCGACACCTCCCGTACCCGCTCTCGGTCCAACGAGTAGTGGACCCAGTAGCCGCGCTTGTTCCCGGTCACCAATCCCACTTCTCGCAGGATGCGAAGGTGTTGCGACACCGCGGAATGAGTCACCCCGAGCCGGCCCCCCAGCGCACCGACACACAGGTCCTCGCCCGAGAGATGTCCCAGGATGGCCGTTCGCGTCGAATCGGACAAGGCCTTCAGTGCTCTTGTCAAGTCGTTCATGAGCGACTCCGTAAGCATTTTAGAGAATACTAACGTAAATCGACACACCCGTCAAACACGCAGGCGGATGCAGCGGGAATACTCCGCTTCCAGCTGCGGCAGGCGGCACATCCCAGTACCCCGGCCAGCGGCGACTACACCCACACCTGTGCCTTCACCGCGGCCGACATCCATGCGGTGAAGCTGGAGGGTCTGGCGACCGGCTATCCGCATTGGACTGTTGCCTGGGACATTCCCACCGGCCTCACCCCTGGCGACTACGTGCTGGTGGTGAGTGCGGAGACGGCGGAGGGCGTCTTCCGCAAAGCGGCGCGCAAGCCGGCCTTTGCCTTGACTCCTTGACATATTACATTACGACTCCTTGACAGGCAGGCCTGCTCCGTAAGGGGGCAGGCCTGCACCGCGACGCCCTCTGTCGCTTCTCTCGAAGCCGCGCTCTATCAACCAATGGCTTGCCTGCGTGTCGCAATAGCTCCGTCCCGGGGATCTTCCCCTCGCGCCGGAAGTATTTCCCCCAAGACAGGCTTATTGCGACACATTGCGACACGCGCCCCCTCCTCCCCTCACCACAGGACTGCGCCCCGCCGACGTCGAAAATGACCCACGGACTCCCTCGCGGGGTCAGGAGAGCTTCGACAGGTCAGGACGGCCTGCTCGACGAGACCACAGGACGCACATGACCGAGACTGGCAGCCGGGCGCGCCGCGTCTGCATGTTCGTGTATAACAATATGCTGCACGATGCCCGGGTGCGCAAGGAAGCCCGCACCCTGACCCAGGCCGGGTACGACGTGACCGTCGTCGCCGTCCACGAGCCTGGCCGGACTCTCCGCCGCGAGTCCGTCCACGGCTTCACCATCGTCCGCTTTAGCCGGTCCATCCTCGGCGCCAGCCGCAAGGAGATTGCCGCGCGCCTCAGGGGCCGACCCCTGCCGGTGACCGCAGCCGCCCCACGCCCCGCGGCGGCCGCGCCGCGTCCGCGGGGTATCAAGGCCCGCCTCCTCGCCCGCCTCGAGACGGTCCTGCGGCTGACGCTCTATCCGCTCCGCCGCGTCATCGTCTTCCAGCGCTTCCTCCGCGCCGGCCTGCGCACCCGGGCCGACGTCTATCACTCCCACGACCTCAACACCCTCCTCGTCGGCTGGACGGCCAGCCGCCTGCGCCGGGCGCGCCTGATCTACGACTCTCACGAAGTGGAAACCGGCCGCGCCCGCATCAAGCTGCGCTGGTGGGCGAAGTTCCTGGAGCACGCGCTCATCGGCCGGGCCGATCGCGTCATCTGCACCAACCGGACGCGGGCCGACTTCACCCAGAACCTCTATCGTATCCCGCCTCCCACCATCCTCCGCAACTTGCCGGCCTACGTCGAGCCGGAGCCGTCCTTCCTCCTGCACGACGCCCTCGAGCTGCCCCACGAGGCGAAGATCGTCCTCTACCAGGGCGGCGTGCAGCCCGAGCGCGGCCTGGAGGAGCTGCTCGCCGCCGCCCCCGAGATCCAGGGCGGTCTGGTAGTGCTGCTAGGGTCCGGCCGGCTCAAGCCGGCCTTGCAGGAGCAGGCCGCGCGCGCCGGCCTGGAAGGGAAGGTCCTCTTCCACGACGCGGTGCCCGTCGGCGACCTGCCGGACTGGACCGCGTGCGGCTACGTGGGCCTGCAGATCCTCCAGAACACCTGCTTCAACCACTATTCCTCGCTCTCCAACAAGCTGCTGGAATACCTGATGGCCGGGGTGCCCGCCATCGCCAGCGACCTGCCGGAGATGCGCCGCGTGATCGAGGACACCGGCGCGGGCGTGCTCGTAGATACCTCTGACCCGCACGCCATTGCAGAGGCCGCGAACCGACTGCTCGCCGACGAATCCCTGCGCCGGGAGATGTCCGAGAAGGCGAAGGCCGCCCGCCGCCGCTATTGCTGGGAGGAAGAGGAGCACGTGCTGGTAGACCTATATCGAGGATTGCTGACGACGGAGAGCTGAGATCGGAGAGGGGGGAGCGGCCGTTACTCTCCACTCTCCACTCTCATCCGTGAGGACCTTATGTACCGCTTCTGCCCACAATGTGCGACCGAGTTGGAACTCCGTCGCCTCGACGCGCGGGACCTGCTCGCCTGCCCGCGGTGTGACTTCGTGCATTACAACAACTCCCGCCCGTGCGTCGGCGTGCTGGTGATGGACGACGCAAAGGTCCTCCTTGTCGAGCGCGCGGACGAGCCCTTCAAGGGCTATTGGGACATCCCGGGCGGCTTCCTCGAGGCCGGCGAGCATCCGGAGGCCGGGGCGGCGCGGGAAATGAGGGAGGAGACCGGCCTGGAGATCGAGGTCACCAGCCTGCTCGGCTTCTTCATGGACGCCTACGGGGCGGACGACGTCCCCACCCTCAACATCTGCTACCTCGCCCGCATCGCCGGCGGCGAGGCGCAGGCCGGGAGCGACGCGGTCAGCCTGCGCTGGTTCCCGGTGGAGGCGCTGCCGCAGAAGATCGCCTTCACCTGGGAGCAGGAGGCCCTGCGCCGCCTGCGAAGTACGCTTCGGTGATGCCGCGCCCGGTCCTGGGACGCCACGTATCTGTCGGGTTATGTCGAGCAGTGGGAGGAAAGGTCGGATGCGATACGCTCTGCTGTTGGTTGCGCTCTTGCTTCTCGCTGCCGCCCCCGCGGTCGCCACCGACTGGTTCGTGGCTACTACCGGCAATGACTACACCGGGGACGGCTCCATCGGCAATCCCTTCGCCTCGCTCCAGGGCGCGGTGTTCTACCATGCCCTCCCTGGCGACACCGTCCAGGTGCGCGCCGGGACCTACACCGCCGGGAACAACATCAACGGGGACGGGTACTGCTCGATTCAGGCCCCCGATCACGCCCTGGTAGGCGGCGCCCCCGGCGCGTACATCACCATCCGCTCCTACGACGGCGACCTCACCGCCCACTTTACGGGAGGCATCCGCCTGGTGCGCTGCAAGTATCTGCGCCTGGTGGGCCTGGACGCCAGCGCTCCCGGTGGCGGCCACCCGGTTTCCGTGATCAGCGGGTGTGACGACTACGCCGACCCGGCCAAGCGCAGCAACCACATCGAGATCAACAACTGCCGGATTCACGACAGCAACACCAGCAGCGGTCAGCTCAAACTCCAGCAGAGCGACTACATCACCGTGCAGGACTGCGAGCTCTACAACATCGGCGCGGGCGGCGCGGTCATTGACTGCGTCTGGGTGGAGCACGTCATGTCCCGCCGCAACTATATCCACGACGCCTACGGCGCCGGCGGGTTCTACAAGGGCGGCTCCATGTACTCCACCTTCGATGGCAACGTGAACACCCCCGCGCAGCCCGGCCTCCTGACCTACGGCTTCATGCCCGGCGGCGGCACCGGCCCCTCCTTCGCCAATCCGGACCCCGCCGTCCGCTACGAGTCCATGTACACCGTCATCCGCAACAACATCGTCGTCGGGCAGACCCGCGGCGCGACGCCCACCGAGGAGTCCGCCTACTGCTATGTCTACAACAACCTGATGAAGGACTGCGCCACGGCCTACCCGGACTACTACAGCTACATCACCCAGATCTCCACCGGGATGCCCCGCTTCGACGACTACACCCGGCACTTCTACGTCTTCAACAACATCTTCTACGACAGCGACGGCAACATGCGCCCGTACGGCTGGGTGCTGAGCGGCGGCGGCAGCGGCAATCTCGAGGACTGGCAGACCGGCAACAACTGTTTCTACAACAACGGGCAGCCCCTCATCCACGAGTCCGACACCCCCGATCCGACGGCCGAGGCCGGCGCCACCTACGGGGACCCGCACCTGAGCATGACCGGGGCCACCCCGACCACCTGGCAGGGCTGGGTGAACTACTTCCGCCCGCTCTGGGATACCCAGTCCAACGCGATGCTCAAGGACAAAGGCTCGGACACGGCCGGACTGGCGCCTCAACCCGGCGTGATCGCGGACATTGAGGGCAACGTCCGGCCCCGGGATACGGGCTGGGACATCGGTCCCTACGAGTACCAGGGCGCCGCCCACGTGCCGATCGCGGACTTCTCCTCCGACAAGAGCTGGGGCGCGCCGCCCTGCGCCGTCGCCTTCACCGATGGCTCGGCCGGCGGCCCCACGGCCTGGTCCTGGAGCTTCGGTGACGGTGGAACGAGCACCGCGCGGAATCCCTCCCACACCTACCTCGCCAAGGGCAAGTACACCGTCGCGCTCACCGCCACCAACGCTGGCGGGTCGGACACCGAGACCAAGACCGATTACATCTCCGTCAAGGCTCTCGACGCGGACTTCTCCTTCTCCCCGGTCGGAGGCGGTGCCCCTCTCGCCGTGGCCTTCACCGACACCTCCACCAACTCCCCCACCGCCTGGGCGTGGGCCTTCGGCGACGGCGGCACTTCCACCGCCCAGAGCCCCAGCCATGCCTACAACGATGCCGGGTACTACAGCGTCGCCCTCACCGCGAGCAATGCGACCGGCTCGGATACCGAGATCAAGAGCAACTGCATCACCGCCTGCGATCAGGTCTTCGTCTATCCCACCTCCTACTCGGCCGGCGGCGGCCAGACCGTCTCCGGGAGTCTCACCGACCTTCAGGCCGAGGACGGCGTCGCCTTCGACGTGGCCTCCGGGGCTCAGACGCAGTGCACCACCGGGCAGACCATCTTCCCGTTCAGCATCTACTTCTCCAGCGACACCGCCTACACCGCGGATCAGGTCTACGGGATGAGCTTCGAGTACCTCGCGCGCTCCAACGTCGCCGGAGACCCCCAGTGCCAGCACCTCTTCCTCAACGATTGGGAGGACACCGGGTGCCCCCTGCAGCCCTTCCCGAACACCAACACCTGGATCACCGTCGCGCGCCTCGGCGGCATGAGCAAGTACGTGGACGCCGACGGGGTGCTGACGAGCCACATCTGCGGCAACCGCAGCTCGGTCCAGTTCCATATTCTCTACGACGTCATGCGCTGGCGCCTCTACCTCAAGCCCGGCCAGTCCCCGCAGCCTCCCATCGCCGACTTCGTCGGCGCCCCGGCCTCCGGCTACTTCCCGCTGGAGGTGAGCTTCACTGATCTCTCCAGCAACACCCCCACCTCCTGGTCGTGGACGTTCGGGGACGGTGGCACGAGCACCGTCCGGAACCCCAGCCACACCTACGCCGCAGCCGGCTCCTACGACGTCGCCCTCACCGCGACCAACTCCGTCGGCTCGGACACCGTCACCAAAACCGGCTACGTTCAGTCCCTCTGGCCCCTGCCGGCCGCGGACTTCTCGGCCCTCCCGACGACCGGCACCAATCCCCTCACCGTGGCCTTCACGGATAGCTCCACCGGCGGCCCGACCTCGTGGTCCTGGGCCTTTGGAGACAGCGGGACGTCCACCCTCCAGAGCCCCAGCCATGACTACACCAGCCCGGGAACCTACACCGTGGCCTTGACTGCGACCAACACCACCGGCTCGGACACGGAGACGAAGACCGACTACATCACGGTCGCGCGCAACGGCCTGGAGCCAGTGACGGACTTCACCGCCACCCCGACCACCGGCAACATCCCGCTGCCGGTGAGCTTCACCGACACCTCGGCCGGCTCTCCTACGACTTGGTCCTGGACCTTCGGGGACGGCGGCGCCAGCACAGAGCAGAACCCGAGTCACACCTACACCATCGCCGGCACCTACACCGTGAAGCTGGTCGCCACCAACGCCGGCGGGAACGACACCAAGATCAGAACCGACTACATCGTCGCCCTCCCGCCTCCGCCGGTGGCGGACTTCACCGGCACTCCTACGAGCGGCGACTATCCCCTGACGGTGGTCTTCACCGACGCCTCGCTCGACGATCCCACCGCTTGGTCCTGGACCTTCGGGGACGGCGGCAGGACCACGACCCAGAACCCGAGCCACACCTACACCATGTCCGGCTCCTACGACGTGGCCCTGACCGCGACCAACGCGGGCGGCTCGGATACGCAGACCAAGGTGGGCTACGTCTCCGTCGGCACCGGCCCGGTGGAGCTCGTCCCGACGAGCTACAGCAAGAGCGGCAACTGCCCGCTCATCGGGGGCACCCTCCAGGACGTCTTCACGGAGAACGCCCAGTATCTGGTGATTGGTTGTGATCCGGTCAGCCGCGCCTCCGCCGACTACTTCACCTTCGACACGCCCTATGTCCCCTCTCAGGTCAGCGCCATGCGGATAGAGATGCTGGCGCACAATTCGCGCGACGACACCCCTCGGTTCACCTTCATGTGCCTGAACCCGATCACGACGAGTTGGAATAGCATGTACTCCGGCCTGTGGACCACCACCGACCAGTGGATGAACTACGACACCACCAACATCACCGGCCACATGGACTCCTCCGGGGTGGTGCTCGTCATGGTCTGCGGCTGCCCCACGGAAGGGAACACCAACAGCTACGAGATGTCCTGGGATGTGGTGCGCATGAAGCTGACGCTCACCGACGGCCCGACTCCCCCGGGGGCCGACTTCTACGCCTCCCGCACCTCCGGCCTCAAGCCGCTGGCCGTGGACTTCACCGATGCCTCCACCAACGGCGTGACCGCGTGGTCCTGGAGCTTCGGGGACGGAGGCGCGAGTACGGTCCAGAATCCCGGTCATACCTACGCGAATGCCGGCCTGTACACGGTCGCGCTGACGGCCACCAACTCCGTCGGCGCGGACACCGAGACGAAGAGCAACTACATCAACGCGATTCCGCCGGTGCCCATTCCCGTGGCCGACTTCTCCGGGACGCCTACCCTCGGAGGGAAGCCCCTCCCGGTGACTTTCACTGACGCCAGCACCAACACTCCCACCTCCTGGTCGTGGGACTTCGGGGATGGCACGGCCGGCACGGAGCAGAACCCGAGCCACACCTACACCCGCGGCGGCGGTTTCGACGTCGCCTTGACCGCCACCAATGACGGCGGCTCGGACACCGAGACCAAAGTGGGGTACGTCAAGGTCGCCTCCTTCCCGGACGTGCTCACCGATAGCTGGGCCTGGTCCTATGTCGAGGCCTGCGTCACCGCCGGCATCGTCGGCGGCTACCCGAGCGGCAACTACGAGCCGGGCTGGATCGTAACCCGGGGCCAGATGGCCGGGTTCATCTCCAGGGCCCTGGCCGGGGGCGACAGTCACGTTCCCACGCCGCCCGCCACCGCCCACTTCCCGGATGTGCCCACCGATCACTGGGCCTACAAGTACATTGAGTATGCCTATGCCAACAACATCGTAGGCGGCTATCCGGGCGGCAACTACGAGCCGGACTGGGACGTGGACCGGGGGCAGATGGCGGGGTTCATTGCCCGCGCCATCGTGACCCCCACCGGCGAGGCCGGCCTGGCCGGCTACACCCCTCCGGCGACGCCCAGCTTCCCGGATGTGGCCACCGACTTCTGGACCTACAAGCATATTGAGTACCTGAGGGCGCAGGGTGTGGTGGGCGGCTATCCCGACGGCTGGTACCACCCGGAGATCGCCTGCACCCGGGAGCAGATGGCCGTCTTCATCGCCCGGGCGTTTGCACTGCCGCGGTAGGGCGGACGCCCTCGCGCCTGTCGGATCTTGGGGCGGGGCCTTCCGGCCCCGCCCCTCGCGTGCCCTCCCCCATTCCCGCGTACCACCCCCCGTGCGGGGTGCGCCGGTCCGTGTCTTCGCCCCAAAAAACCGCTCAGAATGGTGATTTCGTACATGAAGATCGTCGCCATGTACAATGACAGGCGCTCTCCGCCTGCTCTATACTTTGGCGCGGGCGAGCCAGAACCGTCCGAAAGTAGCGCTTTGTCTCCGGGGGCGGCGGGAATCAGGGCCCGCCGCACAACCCATTCGGCGTACCTCTGCGATAACGCAGCGACCGGCTGATAGTGGAGCCGGTCGCCGCGCGTCTGGGCGCCCTCATCCCCCACGCTTCTGCCAGGAAGCAAGTGCCGTGGCACCGAACTGCAGGACCAGTAGATTCGCACGGGAGTGGATCGTGGCCGAGGTGAGTCTCAACCGGCTGGGTCGGGAGCTGCGGGCCTGCTGCGCGCAGTTCCCCAGCGCGGAGAAATGGCTGCTCGCCCCCTCCCGCCGCCTCGCTCAGCAGTGGGCCGAAACCGTGGCCCGCGCGGGCCAGCCCGTCCTCAACACCCATTTCGAGAGCTTCCGCACCCTCGCCGTGCTCCGCCTCGCCGCGCCCGCGCTGGCCCGAGAAGGCCTCACCTTCCTGCGGGGCGTGGCCGGCGAGGTGATGGTCGCCCGGCTCTTCGCCGGCCTCCAGGAGAAGGGCCAAGGCTACCTCTCCGCACAGACCCCCGGCCCCGGCCTGATTCGCGCCCTCGCCGCCACCCTCTCCGACCTCCGCCTCGCCGGCCTGTCCGCGAAGCAGCTCCCCCTCCGGCACTTCGAGGTGTCGGCCAAGGGCCGGGAGCTGGCCGCGCTGCTCGCCGCCTACGAAGAGGAGTTGCGCACGTCGCGTCAGGTGGACTACGCGGGCGTGCTGCGCCTCGCCGCCGCGCGCCTTCGCGCCGAGCCGCAGGCCATCCCGGAGGGCGTGCTAGTGCTCCTGCCGGAGGACGTCGCGGCCGAACTGTCCCCGCTGGAGCGCGCGGTGTGGGAGGCAGTGCCGTCCGAGCGGAGAGTGGTGCTCAAGACGGACCGGCCCGGCGAGCCGCCGGAAGAGCCCCTCACCGATGCCGCCTGTCTGCGCTGGATCGGCGAGCCCGCGGCCGCACCCGCCGCGCCGGGAGACGGCGCCGCGGCCATCTTCCGCACCGTGGGCGAGGTGAACGAAGTGCGAGAGGTGCTCTCCCGCTGCCTCGCCGGCGGCCTCCCGCGCGACGAGGTGGAGATCCTCTACACCGATTCCGAGACCTACCTCCCGCTGCTCTACGAGTTCGCCTCCCGCCTCTGGGCCGAGGAGGGGCAGCCGCTGCCCATCACCTTCCTCGAGGGGATTCCCGCCCGCGCCTCCCGTCCCGCCCGCGCCTTGCTCGGCTGGCTGGCGTGGGTCCGCGAGGACTTCGCCCAACCCGCGCTCGTCCACCTCCTCCAGGACGGGCTGCTCGACCTGCCCGGGCGGGAGGAGGCGGGGTTCAGCTTCTCCCGCCTCGCCGCCCTCCTGCGCGGCCTGCCCATCGGCCGCGGGCGCGACCGCTATCTGGGCGTGCTCGCCCGCGAGTTGGAGGCCGCCTCGCGGCGGCTGGTGAGTGAGTACGAGGCCGAGGGCCTGGAGGCTCCCACCGACTACGCCCGCGCGCAGCGGGAGCGCGGTGCGGGGCTGAAGCTGCTGCACGAGACGGTCTCGTCCCTGCTCTCGCACCTGCCGGAAGCGCCGGGGCCGCGCGACCTGCTCGCCGCCGCGATCTCCCTCGTCGAAACCCACGCGCGCGGCGGGAGTGAACTCGATGAGTACAGTCGTGCGCGCCTGCTTTCCGAGATGCGCGATCTACAGGCCTGTCTCGAGGCCGGCGATGTGCCCGGCCTGGAGGTGGGTGAGTGGCTCGCGGAACTGGCGCAGAGCATGCGCGTCCGCGCGCTCGGCCCCCGCCCCGGCTGTCTCTTCGCCGCACCGCTGGCCCAAGGCGGGCAATCCGGCCGCCGCCACACCTTCCTCCTCGGCCTGGACGACGGCCGTTTCCCCGGTGCGGGCCAGCAGGATCCGCTCCTCCTCGACGGGGAGCGGGCGAATCTCTCACGCGACCTCCCCACCGCCGCCAGCCGGCTCTCCCGCCGGGTGCGGCAGCTCGCGGAGCTGTTCGCGCGGCTGCGCGGGTCCGTCACGCTGAGCTACTCCTGTCGCGACGTGCGCGAGGATCGCGCCACCTTCCCCTCCTCCGCGGCCTGGTCCGCCTATCGCATCCTCTCCGGTGAGCGCGAGGGCGATCAGGAGGCGATGGCGCGGTGGCTCCCCGATCCGCCGCTCTCCTTCGCGCCGGCCTCAGATACGCGCTGCCTCGACCCCGGGGAGTGGTGGCTGTGGCGCCTGTGCGGCGAGGAGTCGGTGGCCGAGCCGGAGGCCGCGCTCGCCGCGTGCTTCCCTCACCCGGGACGCGGGTTCCTCGCGCGGCGCGCCCGGGAAAGCGATCTCTTCACCGAGTACGATGGCTATGTGCCGGAGGCCGGCGCGGCGGCCGACCCGGTGACGAACGCGGACGTGGTGCTCTCCGCCAGCCGCCTCGAGACCCTGGGGCGATGCCCGCTCGACTACTTCTTCAAGTACGTGCTCGAGGTGCAGGCCCCGGAGGAGTACACCCTCGATCCGAATGCCTGGCTGAGTCCGGCCGAGCGCGGCGCGCTGCTGCACACCGTCTTTCGCGAGTTCATGGCTGCGGTCTGCCAAGACGGCCGTCTCCCTGAGTTCGCGCGGGATGAGGACTCGCTGAAGCGCCTGGTAGAGGAGGAAATCGAGGCCTGGCGGGAGGAGCGGCCGCCCCACCACGCAGAGGTCTGCGCGCGGGAATGCCGGGAACTGCACCGCGCCGCGCGGGTGTTCCTCCGCGAGGAGGAGCGCTTCTGCCGCACCAGCCGCCCGGTGTGGTTCGAGGCCGCCATCGGCCTGCGCCGCGACCGTCCCTCCGGCCCGCTGGACACTCCCCGCCCGGTGGCCCTGCACCTGCCCGACGGCGCGATCGTGAGGGCCTGCGGCATCCTCGACCGCGTGGATCAGCTCGCCGATTCCCGGGCCGCCACCTACACCATCTGGGACTACAAGACCGGCTCCAGCCGCCGCTATCGGCGCGGCGATCCCTTCCAGCAAGGGCGCTACGTGCAGAACGCGCTCTACCTCGCGCTGGCCGCGGCGCGCCTGGGAGAGGTGAGCCCCGGCGCCACCGCCTCCGCCTTCGGCTACTTCTTCCCCACCACGCGCGACTACGGCGAGCGCCTCCAGTGGCGCGCGGGCGAGCTGGCCGGCGGCCTCGAGGTCATCGCCTCCCTCTGCCGCCTGCTCGCCACCGGGTGCTTCCCCTTCACCACCGACGAGAACGACGTGCGCTACAGCGACTACGCGGCCGCGTATGGTGACGCCGTCACGGCCGCGCGTCAGATGGAGCGCAAGCTCGGCAATCCTAAGAACGAGATGCTCGCACCCTTCGGGACCTTGCGCAACGCCGGGGGAGGGAACTGATGGCCACCCCTCGGCCGCCGGATCAGGCCTCGCGCGACCTCATCCTCACCGCGCTCGATCGGACTATGCTGGTGGAGGCCGCCGCCGGCACGGGCAAGACGACGTGTATGGTGGGGCGTATGCTCGCGCTCCTCCGCACCGGCGCGTGCCCGCAGATTCGCACCCTCGCCGCCGTCACCTTCACGCGCAAGGCCGCGGCCGAATTGCGCAGCCGCTTTCAGGTGAAGGTGGAGGCCGCCGTGCGAGAGGCGGTGGGCGAGGAGAAGGCCCGGCTCGAGGCCGCCCTCAGTCAGGTCGAGGGTTGCTCCATCGGCACCATCCACTCCTTCTGCGCCCGGCTGCTGCGGGAGCGACCGGTCGAGGCCAACGTGGACCTCGCCTTCCAGGAGATGGAGGAAGAGGAAGACCTGCGCCTGCGGGAAGAGGCCTGGGCCGAGTACGCCGCGCAGAGCCTGGCCGAGGGTGCCCCCGAGGTGGCCGAGTTGGAGCGCGTCGGGCTGAGCCTGGCTGACCTCGCGGACAGCTTCGCGCATTTCGTCACTTACCCCGATGTGCAGGACTGGCCCGCGCCCGAGGTCGCTCTGCCCGACCTCGCCGGCCCCCTCCGAGAGACCCGCGACTACCTCGCCCACATGGAGGCCCTGCACCCCCGCCTGCCCGATGATCCCGGGAACGATACGCTGATTCCCATGCTGCGCCGCCTCCCGCGGGTAGCCTCCCACTACGACCTCGACGACCCCGCCCAGTTCATGGAGGTGTTGGAGGAGTTCGATGTCGGCGCCAAAGTCGTGCTGAAGGAATGGGCCAAGACCGGCCTACTCGATAGGGACGATGCAAAGCGCGAGCAGGTCCGGTGGGACGACTTCCGGCTGACCGTGGTCGCGCCGCTGCTCCGGGTCTGGCGGGAGTATCGCTATCCGCGCGCGCTCGCCGTGCTCCGCGCCGCCTCCGCCCTCTACGACGCCCGCCGCCAGGCGCTCGGCCGGCTCAGTTACCAGGATCTCCTGCTGAAGGCCGCCGCCCTGCTGCGCGACAAGCCGCACGTGCGGCGATACTTCCAGGAGCGCTTCACCCACGTGCTGGTGGATGAGTTCCAGGATACCGACCCCATCCAGGCCGAGGTGATGCTCCTGCTCACCGCTGGCGATCCGGAGGAGACGGAGTGGCGCGCGTGCCTCCCTCACCCCGGCGCCCTCTTCGTGGTCGGCGACCCGAAGCAGTCCATCTACCGCTTCCGCCGTGCCGACATCGTCACCTACAATGAGGTCAAGGAGATCATCGAACGCCACGGCGAGGTGGTGCACCTCTCGGCCAACTTCCGCACCACCCGCGACGTGGTCGAGTGGGTCAACGATGTCTTTGCCCCGGAGGTAGGGGCGCACGGCCGTCCGCCCGGGCAAGATAACCGCTTTCCCGAGCAATCCACCCCTGAGTCCCCCGCCTACGTGCCTCTCCAGGCTACCCGCCCCGAGGCCGAGGCCGGCGATCTCCGCGGCCTGTACACCCTCACCATCCCCGCCGCCTACTCGCGGCAGGAGTCCATCGTACAGTACGAGGCCGACCGCATCGCGCGGACCATTCGCCATGCGCTCGACACCGGAATGACCGTGGCGCGGCGGGAGGACGAGGGCCGGCCGCCCCAGGTCCGCCCGGACGACTTCCTCCTTCTCACCCGCAACACCACTCGCCTCAGCGTCTACGCCGCGGCCTTGCAAGCCTACGGGATCCCCCATCAGGTCACCGGCGGCGCCGCCCTCAACGAATCGGCCGAGTTGAAGCTGCTCCACCTCTGCCTGGCCGCGGTCACCCAGCCCGATAACGAGGTCGCGCTGATCGCAGTGCTGCGCAGCGAACTCCTGGGCCTCAGCGACCGCGCCCTCTATGCGCTGAAGTGCGCCGGCGGCCGGTTCTGCTACCAGGCCGACCTTCCGCAGGCCTTGCCGGCTGAGCATGCGGCCGCGTTCGCCGACGCCTTCGATCGCCTCCAGCGTTACTGGCGTTGGCTCGCCACCCTCCCGGCCGCCTCCGCCATCGAGCGGGTCGCCGCCGATCTCGGGCTGCTCGCCCTCGCCGCCTCCCGGCCCGGCGGCGACGTCAGCGCGGGCAGTCTCGCCAAAGCCTTCGAGTTGCTCCGCGCCGGCCAGGCCGACCTGTGGAGCACCGCCCATCTGGTCGAGTATCTGGGCCGCCTCGTCAATCTTGAGGAGCGCTATGACGGCCTCTCCGCCCGCTCCGGCGATGCGCCCGCGGTCCGCGTTATGAACCTGCACAAGGCCAAGGGCCTGGAGGCCCCGGTGGTGTTCCTCGCCGATCCCTACGGCGAGTCCCGCCACCCGGTGGACCTGCACGTTGACCGCCACGGCGCGGTGGTGCGCGGCTATCTCGCCATTCGCGGCCGCGGCGGCTCCTACGTCAGTGACCTGCTCGCCCTGCCGCAGGGCTGGGCGGACCTCGCCGCGCGGGAGCAGAGCTTTGCCGACGCGGAAGCCCGGCGCCTGCGCTATGTCGCCGCCACCCGCGCCGGCGCGGCGATGATCATCACGCAGACCGAGAGACGGAGTCGCTACAACCCCTGGAACTGCTTCGAGTCGTACCTTGCGGCTTCACCGGAGCTGCCGGACCCCGGCCCGCAGGCCGCGCCCGTCCGCCCGACTGTCACGGTCAGGCCCGCAGACGCCGAGGCCGCCCGCGCCGCCATCGCCGCGCGCATGGCCGCCGTCGCCGCTCCCACCTATCAGACCGTCGCCGCAACCGAGGTTGTAGGGGCGACCCGATGGGTCGCCCAAAGTGGCACAGGCGTCCCGCCTGTGCGGGTTGAGCAAGACGCGGCCGTGGGCGACCCATCG
>Ga0315282_10002608_pt1 | contig 32919 bp, 29 predicted proteins | sample YL17G07_20_MG_FD_203693 | JGI IMG/M metagenome (GOLD analysis project Ga0315282, IMG submission 203693) | Sediment microbial communities from Yellowstone Lake, YNP, Wyoming, USA - YL17G07_20 | ecosystem: Environmental > Aquatic > Freshwater > Lake > Sediment | place: USA: Wyoming | collected...
CGAGGGCAAGGGCGGCGTGATCTACACGGCCGACAACATCGACACCTACCTCTTCGTGCACCCCAAGACGGCCGCGGCGGCCGGCGGCGGAGGCGGCTCCAACACGGGCCTGATCGCCGGCATCGTGCTCGCCGTGGTCGTCGTCATCGGCATCGTTGTCTGGCTGATGCGCCGCGGGTGCGGAGGCCCGGTGGAAGAGGCGTAAAGAAGGGAGGGAGGGGCGACGGCGGCCGCGGCCGCCGTCGCCCCGGCAGCAGGTGGACAAGCGACGATACTTCACCAAGAGGGTCCTGAACGCGCTATTGACGATCGTCCTGGTCGCGTCGTTCAACTTCGTGCTCTTCAACATCCTGCCGGGTAACCCGGCGCGCCTGCTGCTGCCCAAGGGCCGCTTTCAGGCCGACATGATCCAAAAGCAGATGCATGCGTTCCACCTCGACCAGCCCCTGTGGAAGCAGTTCGCCTACTACTGGGTCGACACACCGGAGCTCAAGTTCGGGTACTCCTGGAAAGAGAAGCGGCCGGTGACCGAGGTCGTCGGCGAGCGCATCTGGCCGACGGTGTTGCTGGTGGGCACCGGCACCTTACTGGCCACGATCATCGGTTTCGTGACCGGCGTCTTCGCCGGGTGGCGGCGCAACAGCACCTACGACTTAGTGTCGACGAACACCGGCATGGTGTTGTACTCGATGCCCACCTTCTGGGTGGCGATGCTCTTCATCATGTTCTTCTCGGTCGACCTGGGCTGGTTCCCGGTCGGCAAGATGCAGACACCGGGGATCGTCTACGCGGGCTGGTTGGCCGAGTTCACCGACATCCTGCACCACCTGATCCTGCCGGCCGCCATGTTCGCCATCACCTACGCCGCGGAGTACCACCTCATCATGCGCAGCTCGCTGACGGGCGTCATGAAGGAGGACTTCGTCTTAACGGCGCGGGCCAAGGGGCTCTCCGACGACAACGTGCTCTGGCACCACGTGGTGCCCAACGCGCTCCTGCCCTCGGTGACGCTCATCATGATGAACTTCGGCTTCGTGCTTTCGGGCGCTATCCTGGTCGAGACAGTCTTCGATTGGCCTGGCCTGGGGCTGCTTTCCTGGGAGTCGTTGTCTAACCGCGACTTCCCGGTGCTGCGCGCCGTCTTCCTGTTAGCCGCCATCGCGGTGATCCTCTTCAATCTGGTGGCCGATATCATGTACTACTATCTGGATCCGAGGGTCAAGGCATGAGCGGCGCCGGCATCCCTCCCCGTCTGAAACGCTGGATCTTCACCTGGGTCCCGATAGCGTGGATCGTCCTCGAACTGGCGACCTACCCCAAAGACAACTCCATCTCGGTCGGTTTCGCCGAGATCGTCAAGGGGTTCTTCTCCTCGAGCGTCGCCGGCTACCCCGCCTACGCGTTGCTGCTCCTCGGCGTCATCGTGCTGGCCGTCGGCGCCGTGGCGCTCGTCCGGCCGCGCAAGGGTCGCCGGCTTCCCGCCGCTCTGCTCATCCTGGGCGCCGAGTTCTTCGTCTGGGGCTTGTGGGCTGCCGGACTGCCCGGCTCGTTCAGCATCTCCGGCCGGCCGAGCTCGCTGGCCTGGCTCTTCCAGACCGTCGCCATCGTGCTCATCGGCGCCTGCGTCTGGGTGTGGGCGCAGACCAATCCCGAGCGGGCCGAGCTCATGGTGTGGAACACTCGCCAGATCTGGAAGCTCTATCGCGGCAACTGGCAGGGGATGGTCGGTCTGTGGATCCTCGTCTTCTTCGTCCTGGTCGCCCTGCTGGCGCCGTTCCTGGCGGCGCACAGCTACCTCAACCCGACCGCGTCCGTCGGTCCCGCGTTCAGCGGTCCCAGCGGCGCCTACTACAAGTGGTTCGGCACGAGCGAACTGGGTCAGTCGGTGCTCGCCGAGTGGATCTGGTCGACGCGCATCTCGCTCGTCGTCGGCCTCATGGCCACCCTCATCTCGACCGTCATCGGGGCGGCCATCGGTATCGCCGCCGGCTACTACGGGCGCTGGACCGGCGAGACGCTCATGCGTCTCACCGACGTGTTTCTGGTGATCCCCTGGCTGCCGCTGGCGATGGTGCTCGCCGCGGCCTGGGGCACGAACTACATGATCATCATGCTGATCATCGCCGTCACGAGCTGGCCGGGGACGTCGCGCGTGGTGCGTTCCCAGGTGCTCGCCGTGAAGGAGCTACCCTTCATCGAACGGGCCCGGGCCATCGGCTCGAGCAACCTGCACATCATGCGCAAGCACATCCTGCCCAACGTGTTCGCGATCATTTTCGCCAACACCATCCTCGTGGTGGCTATCGCCATCCTCTCCGAGACGACGCTGTCGTTCCTGGGCCTCGGCGACCCGCTGCGCTTCAGCTGGGGCACGATGCTGCACTACGTGTGGGCATCGGGCGGCTCGAACCTGCCCAGCACGCGTCTGTACGTGCTGGCTCCGGGTCTCGCCATCGTCGCCGTGGTGCTCGCCTTCACTTTCATGGGCACCGCCTTCGACGAGGTGCTCGACCCCAAGCTGCGCAAGCGCGAAGAGAGCACGGGCGGCCCGCGGGCGGCAGACAGCGGCGCGAGCACGCCGCTCACCGGTCTTGAGACGCCTCCCAGCGCCAGCGGCTCGCTGCCCGCGCATCTCGACGCGATGGGCACGTCCGAGACGACGGAAGGAGGCCGGTCGTGAGCGCCGTCGACACCGCGCCACAGGCGGCTCAAGCCGCCGCGACGCAACGCATCGAGCACGAGGGTCTGCTCGAGGTGCGCGACCTGCGTGCCTACTTCAAGCTGCGCGAAGGCGACGTCAAGGCCATCGACGGCGTGAGCTGGTCGGTGGCCGAGGGCGAGAGCCTGGGCCTGGCCGGTGAGTCGGGCTGCGGCAAGACCACGGCCGTCCTCGCGGTGCTCAAGCTCCTGCCCGAGAACGGCCGCATCGTGAGCGGCGAGGTGCTCTTCGACGGCAAGAACCTGGTCAAGCGCACCGAGTACGGCATGAGCAAGATCCGCTGGAAGGAGATCTCGATCATCTTCCAGGGGGCCATGAACGCCCTCAACCCCGTGCAGCAGGTCGGTCGCCAGGTGGCCGAGCCCATCATGCTGCACGAGGGCGTGAGCGAAGACAAGGCCATGAAGCGCGTGCGCGACCTCTTCGAGCTCGTGGGCATTAACCCCTCTCGCGTGAGCGAGTTTCCGCACGAGATGAGCGGCGGCATGCGCCAGCGCTCGATGATCGCCATGGCGCTGGCTTGCAATCCCAAGCTCGTCATCGGCGACGAGCCCACCACGGCGCTCGACGTCATGGTCCAGGCGCAGATCTTGGAGCTCATCGAGCGCCTGCGGCGTGAGCTCGACCTGGCCTTCATCCTAATCAGCCACGACCTTTCGGTCATGGCCGAGACCTGCGACAAGGGCGTCATCATGTACGCCGGCAAGGTGGTCGAGCAGGGCGCCACGGAGTTCATCTTCGCCAATCCCCTGCACCCCTACACCAAGCAGCTGATCCGCGCCTTCCCCAACATCCACGAGAGCCGCGAGATGGCGAGATCCATCGCCGGCAACCCGCCCAACCTTCTGAACCCGCCACCCGGCTGCCGCTTCGTGCCGCGCTGCGACGAGGCCGAGCCGGCCTGCTTCGAGCGCGACCCCGACATGGTCGAGATCGAGCCCGGCCACTTCGTCCGCTGTCTTAAGGTGAGCTAGATGGAAGAGACGCAAACCAGGGAACGCCCGGCGCAGGCCACGCCGTTCGCGGGCACGGTCCGTGCCGACGACGTGCGCAAGGCGCAGGTGACCGACGGCAAGCTCTTCGACGTGCGCGACATGGAGGTCTACTTCCCTCTCCGCGAGAGCTTCTTCAAGGCGATGATCTCGACCGAGAAGAAGTGGGTGCGCGCCGTCGACAAGATCAGCTTCGCCATCGCCCCAGGCGAGATCCTCGCCCTGGTCGGCGAGTCGGGCTGCGGCAAGACCACGACCGGCCGCGCGCTGCTGCGCCTCGAAGAGGCCACCGGCGGCGAGATCTTCTACAAGGGCCTGCCGCTGCGCCGCTTCTCGGGCGGGGCCTTGCGCGAGTACCGCAAGAAGGCGCAGATCATCTTCCAGGACCCCTACAACTCGATCAACCCGAAGCAGACGATCTTCGACATCGTCGCCGAGCCGCTGTCGGTGAGTGGCGTCACCCACTCGGAGCGCGAGAAGGAGGAGCGGGTCGTGAAGGCCTTAGAAGACGCCGGCCTGCGACCGGCGCCCGACTACCTCTACCGCTACCCGCACGAGCTCTCGGGCGGCCAGCGCCAGCGCGTCTGCATCGCCGGGGCGATCGTGCTCGATCCCGACGTGATCATCGCCGACGAGCCGGTCGCCAGCCTCGACGTGTCGATCCGCAACGACATCCTCAAGCTGATGGTCGACCACAAGGAGAAGCTCGGGGTCACCTACATCTTCATCACGCACGACCTCTCGCTGGCCTGGGTGATCAGCGACCGCATCGCCGTGATGTACCTCGGGCGCATCGTCGAGATCGGCGACACCGAAGAGGTCGTGGCCAACCCCCAGCACCCCTACACGAAGGCGCTCATCAGCGTCATCCCGGTGCCCGACCCGCGCATGAAGCACGAGCACACCATCCTCACCGGCGAGACGCCCAACCCGGTGGCCATCCCGTCGGGCTGCCGCTTCCACCCACGCTGCCCGGAGCGCATGCCGGAGTGTGCCGAGCGCGAGCCGGCCGACGTGCACCTGGGCGGCACCCACTACGCCGCCTGTCTGCGGCTGGGGTAGCCGATGGCGCACGAGGCTGTCAGCGAAGACGCGCGCGAGACCGGTGGGCGCCACGTCGAAGCTGCGCCGGGCGGCGAAGCCGCCCTCGAGACCGGCGGCCGCCGCGGCGCGCGCGACTACGGCTCCTCGTTGTGGGGTGACGACGACAGCTGGGTCGACAGCTACGCCTGGATCTATCACTGGAGCCGGTGGGGCGGCTGACTGAACGACATCCGTCGTTCAGTCAGCCGCCCCACCGCAGCGCGCAGCCGGGCGCGGCAAGGCCCTGCAACCATGGGGGGTAGCGGAGCCATGAAACGATTCCTGACTCTGGCGGCGGTCGCCATCGTCGCCGTGCTTGCGTTCGCACTCTGGCCTTCGGCGTCGTCGGCGGCCTCGCCGTCGGCCTCGCCGTCGGCCGAGAAGGTCATCTTGAGGATCGGCATCCCTGAGGACGTCGACGGGATGAACCCGTTCAGCGCCTGGAGCTCGATCACCTGGGAGGCGTTCCGCCTCAACTACGACTTCATCACCTGGTACGACGACAAGTACCAGCCGGTGCCCGACCTCGCCGAGAGCTGGTCGACCAGCTCCGACGGCAAGACCTGGACCTTCAAGATCCGCCAAGGCGTCACGTGGCAAGACGGTCAGCCGCTCACGGCTCGCGACGTCGCCTTCACCTACAACTACATCCTCGCCAACGACCTCGGGGCCTACACGGGCTACCTCACGCATGTGACGAGCGTGACGGCGCCCGACGACCAAACGGTCGTCATCGCCAGCAGCAAGCCCAACGCCGGCATGCTGGCGCTCTACATCCCGATCTTGCCCGAGCATATCTGGCAGACCGTGCCGAAGGGCAAGATCGACTCCTGGCTCAACGTGCCGACGATCGGCAGCGGTCCGTTCCGGGTCACCGAGATGAAGAAGGGCCACTACGTGAAGATGGTGGCCAACAAGAGCTACTTCGGCGGCAAGCCGACCATCGACGAGATCTGGTTCGAGGTCTATCAGAACGCCGACTCGATGATCCAGGACTACCGGGCCGGCAACCTCGACGCCATGGCCGACGTGCCCGCCACCAACCTCGCCTCGCTCAGGACGCTCGCCGGCACGCAGGTGTGCGCCTCGCCGGCCATCGGCTTCCACGAGATGGGCTTCAACTGCTGGGATTCGCCGAAGTCGAAGGGCAACCCGTTGCTGCGCGACTGGCGTATCCGTAACGCCATCGCCTGGGCCATCGACAACCGGAGGATCGTCGACTCCGCGATGGCGGGGCTGGCGCAGCCGGGCACCTCGGTCATCTCGCCGCTGGTCCCGTGGCATTGGGAACCGCCGGCCGACCAGAAGATCACCTACGATCCCGAGAAGGCCAAGCAGCTCCTCGACGCAGCCGGCTACAAGGACCGCAACGGCGACGGCGTCCGTGAGGCCCCCGACGGCAAGCCGCTCGACTTCCGCATGACGCCGCTCAACGAGTACCCCGAAGACATCGCCGCCGCTAAGCTGATCAGCTCATGGCTTAAGGACGTGGGCATCAAGACCCGCATCCAGACGATGACCGAGGCCGCCTTCGGCGACGCCTACTGGGCCGGCGACATGGACATCTACTTCTGGAGCTGGGGCGGCGACATCGACCCGGGGTTCATGCTCTCCTGCTTCACGACCGACCAGATCCACAACTGGAGCGACTGCTACTACTCGAACCCCGAGTACGACAAGCTCTACGCGGAGCAGGCTGCCGCGGTCGACCCGAGCAACCCGAGCGACACGGCGCTGCGCAAGGCCATCACCGACAAGATGCAGCAGATCCTCTACGAGCAGCAGCCGTACAACGTCCTTTGGTACAACGTGAACCTGCAGGCCTGGCGTACCGATCGCTTCACCGGGTGGCATCTCGTCCCGGCGAACGCCGGCGCGCCGATGTGGAACTTCATGCGCACCACCTACATCGACCTGAAGCCGGCGTCGGCGGCCGCCGCCCAGGGCGGGGGATCATCGTCGGCCTGGATCTGGGTCGTCGTGGTGGTCGCGGCCGTGGTGGTCGCGGTCGTCGCGATCCTGATGCGCCGCAGGCGGACGCGCGTCGAAGAAGACTGAAGAGCGGGGCGACGCGTGCAAGGCATCCCCGACCTCTGGCCTGAGGAGGGTCTGGAGGCCATCCACGAGGCGTCCCTGCGCCTGCTCGAGCGCGTCGGCGTGCGCGCCGATTGCGCCGCCGCGCGCGGATGGCTCGCGGCGGCGGGCTGCACGCCGGGGCCGCAGGGCAGGTTGCTGATCCCCAGGGCCGTCGTCGAGGCGGCCCTGGCGGCCTGCCCGCCGCGCTTCACCCTGGCGGCACGCGATCCTGAGCGCTCGCTGCCCGTCGACTGCGAGCCCGGCCCGAGCTTCGTCCACAATATGGGCGGGGCTCCCGACGTCATCGATCCCCTTACGGGACGTGGGCGTCGCGCGACGCTGCGCGACCAGATCGAGATCGCGCGCGTCATGCACCACCTGAAGAACCAGCACACGCTGACGCCGCTGGTGCAGCCGGGCGACGTGCCCGACCTGCTGGAGCCGCTGTACTCGTACCTCGTGCTGGCGGTCGAGACCGACAAGTACCTGGGGGGGCCGGGCATCTCGTTCCCCTTCCAGGCTCGCTATCTGCGGCGCATGGCCAAGGCGCTCACCGGCGCCGACGGCAGCGACGGACTCTATCCCCTCGACCTCGCCTTCTCGCCGGTGAGCCCGCTGCAGCTCGGCGGCGAGGTCTCGGAGGCGCTGATCGAGACCGCCCGCGAGGGCGGCGTCGTGATCGAGATCCTGCCCTGCCCGGCGGCCGGCACGACCGCTCCCGCCGCCCTTTCGGCGGCGGTCGCGCAACAGAACGCCGAGGTGCTCGCCGGGATCGTCCTCGTGCAGGCGGTCGCTCGCGGCACGCCCGTCTACTACGGGCCGCGCCTCAGCGCCGTCGATCCGCGGACCGGACGCGTCGCGTCGGGCACCCCGGAGACCGGTGTCGCGTCGATGGCGGCCGTGCTGCTCGCCCGCCGCTACCGCTTGGCGTGCGACTGCTACGGACCGACGACCGACAGCAAGGTGGCCGACGCGCAGCTCGGGTGGGAGCACGCGTTCAACGCCTACCTCGGCCTGCTCACCAGGCCGCGCTTCCTGAGCGGGGTCGGCGACATCCAGGCGGGGGTCGCGTCGAGCCTCGAGGTCCTCGTGCTCGACGACCAGATCCTGAACGACGCCTTCTACGCCCTCTCGCAGCGGCCCTGCGACCCGGATGCGCTCGACGTCGAGGCGATGGTCGACGGGGTCCTCTCAAGCGGCGGCTTCCTGGGCACCAAGCACACGCGCCGCTACATGCGCAGCGACCTGTGCGCGCCGCTCATCAGCTACAGGGGCGGCCTCGAGGAGTGGGCGGCGAGCGGCCGGCGCAGCGTGGTCGACGCGGCGCGAGAGCGCGTCGACGAGGTGCTCGCCGGCGAACGCGTCGGCCTTGCCGACGACACGTTCGCGGTCCTTTGCGGCCTGATCGACGAGGCTGCCGTCGAGGTCGGCCTGGCGGAGTGGCCGGACCCGCGACGGATGTTGTCGCCGAGTGCGGTAGGATGACGAAAGGCGCAGGAACGACGACAGGCGTAGCCGCGACAGCGTGTGACCCCACCGACCGCAGGGGCGGTCGCGACGAGGTGCGCAGTCGCGATGAGGTGAGATGATGACGACAGCAGGGGCGGTCGCGACGAGGTGAGATGGCGATCCCGTTCGTTCATATCCAGGCCAAGGGAACGTACCGCGAGCTCGGGCGCGCCGTCGGCGAAGGGGCGCGGCCTCAGATAGAGGCCTCGGTCGCGTTCTTCCGCGAGAACATCGCGGCGATGGGCGGCGGCCTGGCGTTCGGCGAAGCCGAACGCCAGGCCGCCGCCTACCTCCGCTACGCGAAGCGCTACCTGCCGCAGTACGTCGAGGAGCTCGGGGGCATGGCCGAGGGATCGGGCGTGCCGTTCTCGGCCCTGCTCGTGCTCAACTGCGGCGAGGAGTTCACGACCAGCGAACCGGTGGTGGGCGAGGCGGACGAGCCGCCGACACGAGCCGCGCGCGAAGCCGAGATCCGGGCGCCGAGAGGGAGTGGGGCCGGGGCGACCGGAGAGGCTGGGGCTCGGCCCGCGAGAGAGACCGGGCTCCGTTCCGTGAGAAGACCCGAGGGCGGGCCGGCGGTCAAGGTTCGTGGGGGCGATCGCTGCACTGCCGTTGCGATCGTCAGCCGTGGCCGTCACGTGGTCGCTCACAACATGGACTGGTACGTCGTCGATGCGCCCAAGAACGTGCTCTTCGACCTCACGGTGCCCGACGGGACGCGCATCCTGACGATCGCCGGCGCACCGTACCTGCCCATGCTGGCCATGAACTCGCACGGCATCGGCAACGTCAGCAACTCGCTGCACTCCAACGACAACCGCGTCGGTGTGCCCAACGCCTTCGTGCGCCGCTGGTCGATCGAGGCGTCGACCCTGGAAGAGGCGCGCACGCGGGGTCTCCTCGGCGCGCGTGCACGTGGCACGAACCACTTCTTCGGCGATACGGCCGGGCGGCTGTGGGACGTCGAGACGTCGGCGACCGCTGCGGCCTTCATGGACCGGTCGAACGACGGTTTCATGGCGCACACCAATCACTACGTGGCGCCCGAGATGGCCGCCTACGAGGGAGCCGGCCATCGGGAGTCGCGCACCCGCCTGGCGACGGCGGAGCGCATGGCGGCCGAGGGCGTCGCGCGCGACGACGATCCCGTCGAGCTGGCCGCGCGCGTGCTGCGCTGTCACGAACCCTCGGCCGAGGAGTGCATCTGCGGCCATCCCGACGAGCGCGACACACTCGCGGACCAAGGCATGACGGTCGGTAGCCTGATCTGCGACCTCGACGAACGGCGCCTGTATGCCTGCGCCGGTCCGCCCTGCGAGAATCCCTACCGCGTGTTCGAGCTGTAGGGCCTGAGAAGGCAGAGGCCCGCGGGCGTCCCGGCTCGCCGGCGGGCGATCCCCCGGAGGTGTGCAGATGAGCGCAAGCACTCGCAAGTACCTGTATCGCGAGATGACGTGGCCCGAGATCCGCGACGTGGCGCACGAGGATCGCGTCGTCGTCATTCCCATCGCCACGCTTGAGGACCATGGGCCGCACCTGCCGATCGACTGCGACGTGCGCATCATCGACGAGATCTGCGCGCGGGCCTGCGCTCGCGTGCCCGATCAGGTCGTGCTGTTGCCGGCCGTCACGCACGGCTACTCGCCGCACCACCGCGACTTCCCGGGCTCGATCAACATCCGCTGGAACATCTTCGTCGAGCACCTGACCGACATCACGAACAGTCTCGTCGGCCACGGCTTCCACCGCTTCATCCTGGCCAACGGCCACGGCTCCAACACGCCGCTCGTCAACATGGCGGCGCGCCTCACCATCGTGGAGCACCCCGAGACCATCGCCTGCGACTACTGGTACCTCGCCACCGACGAGGGCAAGCGGGCCATCGCCTCGGTCCGCGAGTCGCGGTTCCCCGGCGGTATGGCGCACGCCTGCGAGCTGGAGACGTCGATCTACCTGGCCATCGATGCGTCGCTGGTCCAGATGGACAAGGCCGAGAAAGACATCTCGTTCCCGCCCTCCGACTACTTCTGGTTCGACTGGAGCGACGGCCCGGGCTCCATGATGGAGTACTGGTCGACCCTCTCCCGGACCGGCACGATGGGCGACCCCACTCTCGCGACGGCCGAGAAGGGGCGCATCCTGCTCGACGCCGCCGCCGACGAGTTCGTTATGGTCATCGGCGAGATGAAGCGGCGCGCGATCAGGCCGCGCGTCGATCACCACTGAAGGGTCCGCGTGCCGCCGTGCCGCGACCGGGAAAGACTGCCGGTCGCCGCGAGCCGAGACGGCGTCGAGCGCCGGTGCGCCGGCGCGGCGGGCTGCCGCTCGAGGGAGAGGCATGGAGCTGCTCTACCTGAGTAGAGCGGATGTGACGAGACTCGGTGTGACGATGGCCGAGGTCCTCGACGCGGTCGATGAGGGCTTCTGCCTGAAAGGGCTCGGCAAGACGGAGACGCCGCCCAAGCCGGGCATCCACCCGCGTCCCGACTGCTTCACGAACGCGATGCTCGCCTACGTGGGCGGCATCGAGGCAGCGGGCGTGAAGTGGGTGAGCGCCTACCCGTCCAACCCTCCCGCGGGTCTGCCGTTCATCAGTGGGCTGGTCCTGCTCGACGATCCGGCGACGGGCGTCCCGCTCGCCGTCATGGACGCCGTCTGGCCGACAGCTATGCGCACCGGGGCCAGCGCCGGCATCGCTGCCCGGTATCTGGCTCCCACGCACAGCGTCGTCGCGGCGATCGTCGGCTGCGGCGTGCAGAACCGGCACAGCGTCATGGCTTTGGCCGAGGTGTTGCCCGACCTGCGTGAAGTGCGCTGCTACGACCTGTTCTCCCAGGCTGCGGACGCCTTCAGGGCCGAGATGGAGCAGCGCTTCCCGACTCTCTCGTTCGTGCTCTGCGAGAGCGCGGCCGCCGCCGTACGGCCGGCAGAGGTGGTCGTCACGGCCGTTCCGACCGTGGCCGATCCACACCCCGACCTCGATGCCGGCGTCCTCAAGGAGGGCGCGCTGGCGGTCTCGCTCGACTACGGGTCGGCGTGGACGCCGGCGGCGATGCGTGCCTGCGACCGGTTCTTCTGCGACGACGTGGAGCAGGTGCTGGCCGTCAAGCGGGCGGGCCACCACTTGCGCGGCATACCCGAGAGGATCGACGGGGACTTGGGCGCCCTCGCGGCCGGCCGGATGGCCGGCCGCGAGGGCGCCGCGCAGCGCATCTTCTGCCTGAACCTGGGCATCGCCGTCGAAGATGTGGTGACTGCCAAGCTGCTCTACGATCGCGCCCTCGCCGAGGGCGTCGGCGCGCGCCTGCCGCTCTAACGGCGGCGCGCTGTCGCGTATCTCCCGCGGATCCTCGCTTGTCTTTTGGACATTTAGTAGAGTAGGTACGCCGGGCACGGGTAGGCGCGGCCAGAGAGTTCACCCACGATTCGGGAAAGTGAGGTAGGGAGAGATGGCTGTCCAAGGTGAGACGTTCGACGTCGAGATCGACCATGTCACGAAGCGGTTCGGCGACTTCACTGCGTTGAAGGACATGAACCTCGACATCCGCAAAGGCGAGTTCTTCTCCATGCTCGGCCCTTCGGGCTGTGGCAAGACCACGACGCTGCGCATGGTCGCGGGCTTCGAGCAGCCGACCGAGGGCGAGATCTACCTCGCCAACACCCCGGTCGCGGGCGTGCCGCCGTACAAGCGGCCGGTCAACACCGTGTTCCAGAACTACGCCCTCTTCCCTCACCTCAACGTGTGGGAGAACGTCGCCTTCGGCCTGAAACGCAAGAAAGTGCCCGAGCCCGAGCTCAAGAAGCGCGTGCAAGAGGCCCTCGAGATGGTCGAGATGGACAAGATGGTCCGGCGCAAGCCGAGTCAGCTCTCGGGCGGCCAGCAGCAGCGCGTGGCGGTGGCGCGGGCGCTGGTGAACCTGCCGACGGTGCTGCTCCTCGACGAACCGCTGGGCGCCCTCGACGCCAAGCTGCGCAAGGCTATGCAGCTCGAGCTGAAGAAGTTGCAGAGCGACGTCGGCATCACATTCATCTACGTGACGCACGACCAGGAAGAGGCGCTCACGATGAGCGACCGCATCGCCGTGATGAGCCAGGGGGTGGTCGAGCAGATCGGCACTCCGACCGACATCTACGAGAACCCCGAGTCGGCGTTCGTCGCCAACTTCATCGGCGTGTCCAACATCTACCTCTCCGACGTGAAGGAGGTGCGCGGCAAGGTCGCCGAGTGCGTGACCGACGAGGGCCTGCGGGTGCACGTCTCCACGCACGGGCACGAGGGCGTCAAGGTCGGCGACAAGGTCGGCATCGTGATCAGGCCCGAGAAGCTGCTCATCACGCCGGCCGACGACAAGTCCGAGATCGGCGACCGCGAGAACGTCTTCAGTGGTGTCGTCAAGGCGGTCGTCTACATCGGTTCGGTGACGCAGTTCATCGTCGACATCGAGGGCAAGCATCTGGCGCAGGTACTGCAACAGAACCTCTTCCATACCGAGCGCAAGGAGTGGCATCAAGGGCAGCCGGTCGACGTCTCGTTCTGGATCGAGAGCTGCTCCCTGATCACCGACGTCGAGCGCGGCATGGCCGAGAAGGACCTCATGGGCGAGGTCGTCAGGCGCATGTAGGGCGAGGTCGTCACGGGTCTCGGGCGGGCGCGCGGTACGCGCGCCCGCCCGTAGCCCTCGAGATACGGGCGATGGCATAGGCAGATGGCACAAGTGCGGGTGGCGGCTCTGAGCGAGCCGGCCGGAGGTGGGCGCGAAACATGATCACCGTCCAAGACATCCTCGATATCGCAGGTCTCAACCTCAAGCTGCTCGGCGGCGGCAAGTCGACGACCAACCCGGTGCGCTGGGTGCACATCGCCGAGGTCCGCGACCCGGTCAAGTGGCTCAAGGGGGGTGAGCTCCTGCTGACGACCGGCATGGGTGTGGGCCGGTCCGACGAAGACCAGCGCGCGTTCCTGCAGCAGCTGATCGACGCCAATCTGGCGGGCCTGGGCTTCGGCGTGGGCTTCAGCTTCAAGAAGGTGCCTCAGGCGATGATCGACCTGGCCGAAGAGCATGACTTCCCGCTCTTCGAGGTGCCCTACAACGTGCCCTTCATCGCCATCACCGAGGCCGTCTCGTCCAAGATCGTCAACGAGCAGTACGCGCTCCTGCAACGCAGCTTGGCCGTGCACGAGAAGCTGACCAAGATCGTGCTCGAGGAGCGCGGGCTCGACGCCATCGTCTCGACGTTGTCGGCCCTCGTCGGCTGCTCCGCGGTGCTCTTCGATTTCCACGGCCTGGTGCTGTGCGAGGCCGCCTACCGGCGTCAGCTCTCCAGCGAGATGATCGCCGGCCTGTGGCAGCAGATCTCCGATCGCCGCGCCAACCGCCAGAACTTCTCCATCGGGCTCGAGGGCAGCGCGACGAGCGTCCAGGTCTATCCGGTCGTCGCTTCACATCGCATCGGCGCCTTTCTGGCCATCGTGAAAGACACCGGCGAGTTCTCCGACTACGACCGCATCATCCTCCATCACGTCGTCACCGTGACGGCGCTCGAGCTGGTCAAGAAGAAGGCGGTGGCCGAGACCGAGAAGCGGCTTGCCGGCGACTTCTTCGACGAGCTCATCGCCAGCGATCTCTACGAAGAGGAGATCGCGCGCCGGCTGGCCTTCTTCGGCCTCGACCCCGAAGGCCGCCACCTGATCATGCTGGTCGACATCGACGAGTTCAAGGCCTTCCTGACCGGCGGCGGCGAGCGCGAAGAGACCGTGGTGCAAGACATCAAGGAGCGCCTGCACTGGGCGGTCGACGAGTTCCTGGCGCGACGCGAGGTGCTCTTCATCTCGGCCTCGCGGAGCGACTCGGTGGTCGTGCTCGTGCAGACCGGCGCGTCGACCACGCCCCACGACGTGATCGACCTGGCCCACGAGCTGCAGCAGGCCATCGGCGGCATGCTGCCCGAGATCACCGTCTCGATCGGCCTCGGCCGGCCGCACAAGTCGCTGGTCGACCTGCGCCAGAGCTACTACGAGGCGCTCTATGCCATCCGCATCCGCAAGCTGAAGGGCAACAAGGCCGTCATCGCCAGCTTCGACGACCTGGGCTCGTACGGCCTGCTGCTCGGTCTGCAGGACACGCTCTCGCTCGAGGTCTTCTACGACAGCGTGCTCGGCAAGCTGCACGAGTACGACGAGCAGAACTCGAGCGACCTGGTCAAGAGCCTGGCCTGCTTCCTCGAGGCAAACGGCCATTGGGGCGAGGCGGCCGAGCGGCTCTACGTGCACCGGCACACGCTGCGCTACCGCATGAAGCGCGTCGAAGAGATCACCGGCCGCGACCTCGGCAGCTCGCAGGACCGCATGGAGTTCTGGCTTGCCCTCAAGGCCAAAGAGCTCATCGACCAGTCCGGCAAGAAGCAGAAGGTCGCCGTCAGGGACTGAGGAGACAGTGCGCGCCCAGGGCAGGGGCCGACCGCGACGGCCGCTTCTCAGGCAGCGGGCTCAGGGCGGCTCGTGGCCTCGCCGGGCCCCGCCAGGCCGCCGATCGCCCCTGTGACCCTTGCTCCGGCGGCTACCGCAACAGCAAGCCGCCGTCGGCGACGAGGTTGAGACCGGTCACGTAGTCGTTCTCGATGCAGAAGCGCACCGCGTGCGCGACCTCGTCGAGGTGCTCCAGGCGGCCGATGACGGTACGCCGCGCGGCGCGCTCGCTGGCTTCGCGGCGCTTGTCGTCGGCCGTGTCGAGCGGACCGGGCGCGACACCGCAGACGCGTACGCCGTCGGCCCCCCACGCCTTCGCCAGCGCTCTCACGAGATAGATCTGGGCTGCTTTTGCCGCGCCGTGCGCGGCAAAAGCAGCCCAGGGGGCGATGCCGCCCGGGTCGGTGATGGCGACGATGACCCCGCGCGTTCCTCGCGGCGCAGGGGCGAGCGCCGGCGGCGCGACCGTGGCGGAGTCGCCCACGAAGGCCCGGTACGCCGCCTGGGCCGTGAAGAAGAAGCCCTTGGCGATCGTGTCGAGCGAGGCCGCCCACTGCTTCGGGTCGATCTGGTCGGGGCGTTGCGGCGCGAAGGGACCGCTGGCGAGATAGACCACCACGTCGAGCCCGCCGAGCTCCGTCGCCGATCCCGCGACGGCCGCCGACGCGCTGTCGGTGTCGGTGAGGTCGGCGTGCACGGCGATGGCGCGGCGCCCGAGCGCGACGATCTCGGCGCGTGTCTCGCCGGCGGCGTTCTGGGAGCGGTGATAGGTCAGTGCGACGTCGGCGCCTCCGCGGGCCAGATCGAGCGCCAGCGCGGCGCCGAGCCCGCGGGCGCCGCCGGCGATCAGGCAGCGGGCTCCCGTGATCTTCATGACTTCGTCCTTCCTCCGGTGAAGGCGTGGTACACCGATCCGGCGATGTGGGCGATCGCGGCCTCGGCGGCGTCCTGTGCCCGGTAGCTCAGACCCTTGCAGAAGACCACGAGTACGAAAGGGGCAGCGGCAGGTGGGAAGACGATCGCGGCGTCGTTGATGGTCCCCGACACGCTCCCCGTCTTGTTGGCCACCTTCACACCGGCCGGCAACCCCGCCGGGATACGGTTACGCCACTCCTGTCGGGTGAGGGTCTCGATCATCAGCTTGCACGAGGCCCGCGACGCGCAACGTGTCTCGGCGATCATCGCCAGCAGGCGCACGATGTCGCGCGGCGAGCCCTGGTTGTCGAGGGCCTGGTCGATGACGAAGCAGTCGTCGTGGTCCTTCTCCTCCGCATAGCCGAAGCGCTCGGTGTAGCGTCGCAAGAACTCCTCGCCCGTGACCGCGGCATTCAGCTCGGCGACGCGCCGGAGGGCTTCGTCGCGGCCGGTCTCGTCGAGCGAGCGCCAGCGCGCCACGACCTCGGGGCCGCTCAGGCCTTGCCAGTCGCCGTTGCGCAGGGTCTCGATGAGGAAGTACTCGCGGTTGGGCATGAAGCAGTCGATGGTCTCGAGGCCGAGCGCGCGCATGGTCGCGTTGATCGAGGGCACGCCGACGAGGCGCCACAGCATGTCGGTCGCGGTGTTGTCGCTCAAGGTGATCATCAGGTAGAGGAGGTCGCGGACCGTCGGTTGCAGGCCGGCGTGGCAGTGGATGAGTGTGCCGCCGGGGCTCTTGAGGCGCTCGACGAGCGCGACGCGCTCGTCGAGCGCGAGCCCGCCGGCGTCGACGCGTCGCATGACGTCGACCATCAGCGGTATCTTGAACACGCTCGCCAGCGGGAAGAGCTCGTCGGCGCGGTGGGCGAGTTCGCGGCCGCTGTCGAGGTCGCGCGCGGCGACGCCCACCGCGCCGCCGAGCTCGGCCTCGAGGCGTGCCATCGTCTGCAGCACGTGCTGGTCGTGCGTCGCCATGGTCCCGCTGCCCTCCTCCGGTCGTCGGTCCCTTCCCGGCCGTCACGGTCGCCTCATCCGACGGCGCGAAAGGTGTTATAACCATAGCGCACCACCACCCGGACACGCAGGGGGAGCGTCCATGAAGGAGATCGTCGACGAGCTCGACAAAGAGTTGATCTGTGCGCTGGCCGACGAGGGCCGCACCTCGACGGCCGAAGTGGCCGAGCGCTTGTCGGTCTCGGCGCCCACCGTGCGCTCGCGCCTGCGCGCGCTCATCGAGGGCGGCCGTTTCGCCGTCGCCGGCCTCATCGACGCCTTCGCCTTCAAGGGCCTCACGATGGCCCTGGTCGGCCTGACCCTCAAGGAGTACACGCTCGACGAGAAGGTCGAGCAGCTCGCCGCGCTCGACGACGTCAACTGGGCCGCCGTGGTCACCGGGCGCTACGACATCATCGTCGAGGTCGTGACGTCGGAGGGGATGAGCGGCCTCTACGATTTCCTCAACGTGTCGCTGCAGGATGTCGGCGGCATCCAGTCAAGCGAGATGTTCGTGGTGATGAAGGCGAAGAACAAGTGGATCCGCCTGCCGCGCCGTTTGCGCGCGGAGTGGTCCGGCGCCGAGGGGCGGCATCGCTAGGTTCGGTTGCTCGGCGGCCGGCCGATCGGCAGACGTCTGCCCGAGACACGGTCTCGCTGCGCCTCGCCGGTCGTCAAAGCTCGTACGCGGAGCAGTGTCGTCCTGCCGCACCAGCCTCGTGCGCGGCATTTTCCTCTTGGCACATTGCTCGCAGAAGTTTTCCCATTCTGAAAACCCCCGTGCGCCAGAACGCCCGATTCCGTAAGGACTTGCGCCTGCCGTTGTGCTACGATGCGCGCTGAGCGGGGCCTCGGCGCAGGGCCGTCCCCTCGCTCGCCGGCGCTGCGAGACGCGCGCGAAGGCGAAGTGACCGCAAGGAGGAAGGGATGATCGTCGGGGTCCCCAAGGAGATCAAGAACGAGGAGTATCGCGTGGCCGTGACGCCCAGCGGTGTGCGTGAGTTCGCGCGTGCCGGGCACACGGTCATCGTCGAGGCGGGCGCCGGCGTCGGCTCCGGCTTCGACGACGCCGCCTACAGGGCCGCCGGCGCCGAACTGGCCCCGGCGGACGAGGTCTGGCAGAAGGCCGACATGATCGTCAAGGTCAAGGAGCCTCTCCCCGTCGAGTATCCCAAGTTCAAGCCCGGAGAGATCCTCTACACCTACCTGCACCTGGGCGCCGCCTACGCGCGCGAGCTCACCGAAGCGATGCTCAAGGCCGACATCCGCGCCATCGCCTACGAGACCGTCGAGACCGACGCCGGGCATCCGCTCCTCTTCCCGATGAGCGAGGTCGCCGGCCGTCTGGCCATCCAGGCCGGCGCCACCCACTTGCAGAAGAACCACGGCGGCTCGGGCGTGCTGCTCGGCGGCGTCACCGGCGTGCCGCCGGCGAAGGTCGTCATCATCGGCGGCGGCACCGTGGGCGTCAACGCCGCCAAGATGGCCGTGGGTACCCACGCGCGCGTCGTGATCCTCGACAAGGTCGCCGATCGACTCGCCTACCTCGACGACATCTTCGGCGGGCGCGTCGAGACCGTGCTCTCCAACGAGACGGCCATCGAAGAGGCGATCGCCGACGCCGACCTCGTCATCGGCGCCGTGCTGCTGCCCGGCGGCGCGCAAGCCCCGCACCTGGTCAAGCGCGGCATGCTCAAGAACATGAAGCCGGGTTCGGTGCTGGTCGACGTGGCTATCGACCAGGGTGGTTGCTTCGAGACCTCCAAGCCGACGACCCATACCGAGCCGACCTACGTGGTCGACGGCATCATCCACTACTGCGTCGCCAACATGCCGGGCGCGGTGGCGCGCACTTCCACCCTGGCCCTCACCGGCGCGACCCTGCCTTACGGCCTGGCCATCGCCGGCAAGGGCTTCGAGAAGGCCGTCACCGACGACCCGGCTCTCGCCCGGGGCGTCAACGTCTACCGCGGCAAGCTCACCATCCCGTCGGTCGCACAGGCGCACGGGCTGCCGTACACGCCCCTCAACGAGGCGATGGCGGCGGTCCGCTAAGCCGCCAAGCGGCCGCTTCCCGCGTATCGGCCCCTCCTCGGCCCCCTCTGGTATAGCGGGCGGGCCGGCGGGCGGGCGTTAAGCCCGCCCGCCGGCCCGCCCGGCGCACGCGCTCAGCACGCCGACCGCGCCGATCTCGTGCGTGGGCGCACGTCCTTCCGGGCGCACGTCCTTGCGGGCGCACGTCCTTCCGTACATCGCCTGGGCGGGCGCTTTGGCCCAACGGGAGCTTGCACGCTCCGAGCTTCCGTTAGACAGTATGGACAGATAGCCGGCGGCGGCTTCACGGTGTCGCACGCGGCCGTGCACGAGACCATGTCGGGGGACTGGGAAAGGATGCACATGGGCGATTTGCTGAGGATCGATCTCACTACGCGCACGACCACCGAGGAGACGCTTTCGCCCGAGTTGCTGCGCGGCTACATCGGCGCCAAGGGCATCGGCAGCCATCTCCTTCTCGAGGAGGTGCCGCCCGAGGTCGACCCAGTCGGCCCGCAGAACAAGCTCATCTTCACCGCCGGGCCGATGGCGGGCACGGCGATGCTGGGCAGTAACCGGTACGCGGTCTACTTCGCGTCTCCGCTGACCGGAGGGTACGGCGAGGCCTACTCGGGCGGCAACCTGGCCCCCCAGTTCGCGCGCACCGGCTACAAGGTCGTCATCCTCGAGGGCAAGGCCGATGCTCCCGTGTACCTTGAGGTGACCGACAAGGGGACCTCGTTCCACGCCGCCGACGACCTGTGGGGCCTCGATGCGTTCGCGGCCGAGGAAGCTATCCTGGCCCGCACGGCGGCGCCGCGTGCGGCGGCCTGCGTGATCGGTCCGGCGGGCGAGAAGCTCGTCCGTTTCGCCTGCATCAACAACGATAAATGGCACAGTCTGGGCCGCGGCGGCCCGGGGGCAGTCATGGGCTCCAAGAACGTCAAGGGCATCGCTTGGCACGGCGAGAAGAAGCCCGAGGTAGCGCGCCCCGACGAGTTCAAGGCGCTTGTCAAAGACATGGCCGAGCGCACCAAGGGCGACGCCGGCGTGGCTGCCTACCAGCGTGGCGGCACCGTCAACATGGTGCGCATCATGAACGGTGTCAATGCGTTCCCCACGCGCTACTGGCGCAAGGGGACGGTCGAGGGCTGGGAGGCGCTGAGCACCGAGACCATGCACGAGAAATTCTGGGTGCGCAACGAGTCCTGCCCGCCCTGCGTCATGCAGTGCGTCAAACACAACGTCGTCAAAGAAGGCCCCCTCGCGGGCCTTGAGTCCGAGGGACCCGAATACGAGACCCTCTACGTGTTCGGCGGACTGTGCGAGATCGTCGACTTCGCGCATGTCATGCGCATGAACGACATCTGCGACCGCACGGGCATCGACACGATGACCGCCGGCAACCTTTGCGGTCTGGCCATCGAGGCCTCGCGCAGGGGCAAGATCGACGTCAAGCTCGATTTCGGAGACGCCGACGGCGTCGCTTCGTTCCTCGAGATGATGGCTCGCCGCGAGGGCATCGGTGACCTGTTCGCCGAGGGCATCCTCAAGGTCGAGAAGGAGCTCGGTCTCGAAGACGTCGCCGTGCACGTCAAGGGCATGGAACCCGCCGGCTACGAGCCTCGCTACATGAAGGGCATGGGCCTGGGCTACGTCACGACGTCGCGCGGCGCCTGCCACCTGCGGGCGACGTTCTACAAGGCCGAACTGGCCGGATTCTCCGACCCTCAGGCGATCGAGGGCAAAGCCGCGATGTTCGTCGACTGGGAGAACCGCCTCTGCATCATGGACACGCTGATCTACTGCCGCTTCTATCGCGATCTCGTGCCGTGGCCGTACATCACCCAGGTTGTCAACGCCGCTGTGGGTACCGACTACAGCGAAGACGAGCTCAAGGCGGTGGCCAACCGTATCGTGACCGAGACGCATCGCTTCAACGAGCTGCGCGGCTTCGGCGCCGAGAAGGAGCGCCTACCGCGCTGGATCACCGACAGGCCCATGGACGACGAGAAGGGCTTGACCCTCACGGCCGGCGAGATCGAGACGATGCGCCGCGACTACTACGCTGCGCGGGACTGGGGTGCGCCGCCGGCCTGACGCCGACGCGACGGCGACACCGATGAGCCGTGCCTCAGGGCGTGAGGGCGCCGCGTGAGGGCGCCGCGTGAGGGCGCCGCGTGAGGGCGCCGCGTGAGGGCGCCGCGTGCGCGGCGTCTTGCGGCGAGACGGCACGCAGGCGGGACCCTGGCGCGGGCTTACTTCGTCACGTACCTCTTCAGGCTGCTGCAGCGGCCGGAGGCTTCTTGGGCGGCCTGGGCGACGATGGAGAGTCGCGCGAGCGTGGCCTGGAGGCGGTCGACACTCGCTTGTAGTTGCCGGGAGCGAGCGGCGAGCGCGTCGGCCTTGGCGGTGGCCGCCTGCGATCTGTCGATGATGCTCACGACGAGCGGCTGCATCTCTCGCTGCACGCGCCGCGTCCTCTTGAAGAGGCTCCATCCCTTGACGGCGACGTAGGCGAGCATCACCAGCACAACACCGGCGCAGACGATCAGGATGGCGAGCAGCACCCAGCCGTTCATGGCGCTAGTCTACCTTGCCGCGTGTGCACTTCAAACGGCGCTCTTCAGAGGGTGGGCCTCGAGGGCTTGCGTCGCGGCGGACGGGTGCCGCCAGGTGAGCCTGACGGGGAGCGGCCCGGGGTGGGAACCGACCTGCTACAAGGTCAGCGAGAAGCGGCGCGCGGCGCTCGGCAAGCGCCCGGCGAGGACGCTGATCCTGACGACGTCTCCGGTGTGCGGCGCTTCGACGAACAGGCCCTTGCCGACGTACATACCGACGTGGTGGACGCCGCCGGGTACCGGCGTGCCGAAGAAGACCAGGTCGCCGGGCTCGAGGGCGCCCAGCGACACCGGCGTGCCCATCTGTACCTGCGCCGCCGCGTAGTGGGGCACCGAGACGCCGAAGCGCGCGTAGACGTATTGGACGAGGCCGGAGCAGTCGAAGCCGTTCGGGCCGGCGCCGCCCCACACGTACGGGACGCCGAGAAAGCTCATGGCGAAGCGGACGGCGCCGATCTGCGCCGGTGTACCGCGGATGGAGGAGAGGTCGACGCCCGCCAGGCGCGCCAGGCGCGCCGCTTCGGCGGCGTCGAGGCGCGCTCGGCGCGCCAGGATGGTGCGGATGCGCCGGTCGAGGTTGTCGAGGATCGACTGGCGCTCGGCGAGCTTGGCCTCGACCTCGGCTCGATCCTGGTCGACCTGCGTCTGCAGGTCGAGGGCCTTCCGGCGGCGTTGGTCGAGGTCTTTCTCGAGGCGCCGTACCTCGCTGACGAGCTCTTGCATCTGTGCTCGCGCGCGCTGGTCTTGCTCGCCGATGAGGCGGAAGAACGAGACCTGGGTCTGCACGTCGGCGAACCCGCCGGAGTTGAGGAGCACGTCGACGAGCGTGTAATCGCCCATCTTGTACATCTGCGCGAGGCGCGCGCCGATGAGCGCCTGCTGGCGGTCGAGCTCGTCTTGTGCTCGCTGGAGCTGCAGTCTCGTCTGCGCCAGCTCGGCAGTGACCAGGTCGAGGTCGCCGCGCGCCTTGTTGTAGCGCTCGACGACGACCTCGAGCTCGTCGTCGAGGCGGGCGATCTGCTTCTCGACGCGGGCGGCCTCGGCGCGCAACTGGGGGAGGTTCTCCGGGGCCTTGCCCATCACCAGCACCTTGACCGGCCCGGTCGCGTGGGCCGGCGCCGGTCGCAGCAAGCCGGGAAGCACGCCGATCACGGCGGTGAGGGCGAGGATCAAGCAAGCGCGGGCGACCGCGGTGAGACCGCGGCACCGTGGGCCGGTCGTGATGTGACGCGTCGTAACCACCTGCGCTCTTCTGTATCGGCCTGCCGGATGAAGGCTTTACCGGAGCGTAGACGAGAAGGCGGGGCTGCACCGCGTCGCGACGGCTAGTCGGGGGTGACGTTGGCGGGGGTCACCCCTTTACAACTGCTGGGGGCGGTCGTAGAATGTTTGTTCCCTCAGGGGGAACGGCGCGGGGTGGAGCAGTCCGGTAGCTCGTCGGGCTCATAACCCGAAGGTCGCAGGTTCGAATCCTGCCCCCGCTACCAAAGCCTTCCCGGGCGCCCGTTCGGGCGCCCTTCTGGTATCGGCCACCGGCCCGCGCTCCTCCTGTAGACTGTGTCCCTACCATTCACCTCTGAGGAACGTCGGGACGGGAGGAACATGGCCACGCTCGTGCTCGTCGACACAGCTCCCTACGGCAGCGAAGGTCCCTACAACGCGCTGCGCCTGGTCCAGGCCTTGCTCGTGAAGGAGGAGTGGGTCGAGCTCTTCTTCATGGGCGACGGCGTGCACACCGCCCGCGTGGGGCAGCAACCGATGACGGCGCACGCGTCGCTCGAGACGATGCTGCGCGAGGCGCTCGACAAAGGAGCACAGGTGAGCGTCTGCGGCACGTGCTGCCGCGCGCGGGGCGTCACCGAGGGCGAGCTCGTCGACGGGGTGCACATGGCGACGATCAACGACCTCGCCGGCCTTGTCCTGAGCTGCGAGCATGCGCTCTCGTTCTGAGGTGCGCGGGCGCCCTCTGCTCTCACGCGACCCGACCGGCTGACCCGACTCGACCCGACAGGCATGAACCCTTCCCGATCAGCGTTCACCATCGAGCGGCGCGTGACCTCGTTTGTCGGCGATCGGGCGCTCTTGCGTCCGGGCGAGCGCGTGCTCCTCATGCTCTCGGGCGGCGCCGACTCGATGGCGCTGTTGGCGCTCGTCCGCGTAGCGGACGAGCGCCTGGGCCTCGGGCTCGAGCTGCACGCCCTGCACGTGGACTACGCGACCAGAGGAGCCGACTCGGAGCGTGACCGGCTGATCGTGAGCGAGGCCTGCGCCGCGCTGCAGGTGCCGCTCGAGACGGTGTGCCTGCGGCACAAGCTCGAGGGCCCCGGGTTCGAGGAGCGGGCGCGCGCCGTCCGCTACACGGCGGCGCGCAAGCTGGCCGCGCGGCACGGGCTCGACCCGATCGTCACGGCGCACAACCGCGACGACCAGGCGGAGACCGTGCTGTACCGGCTGGCGAAGTACGCATCGCCGGGATCGCTCGTAGGGATGCGCCCGCGCGAGGGCGACCTGGCGCGCCCTCTGCTCTGCGTGGGCGCCGGCGAGGTGCGCGCCTACTGCCGCGCGCGCGGCATCGCCTATGGGGAGGACACGACCAACGCCGACCCGGGCTACGCTCGTCGTAACCTGGTGCGCCACGAGGTGCTGCCCGCTTTGGAACGCATCAACCCGTCGGTAGCGGCGACGCTGGCCGAGGCCGCCGCTGTGGCCGGCGATGAGCGCGCCGTGCTCGAGGCGGCCGTTGACGAGGCGTGGGAGCGCGTCGCCATCGAGCCGGTACGGATCTCGACGCAGCGCGCGGCGACGCCGGAGGTGTCGCCGCCGGGCGAGGCGTCGGTTTCGCCACCGCTTCCGGGGGCGTCGCCGCTCCCGGACGCGCTCGACGTCGTCGCTCTCGCCACCGAGCCGCCCGCCCTGCGTGCCCTCTGTCTGCGGCGCCTGCTACGTGGTGTGTACGGCGCCGACGCGCTCATCGAGCGTCGGCTGGTGAACGGTCTGCTGCGTCTCGTGGAGAGCACGGCCGGGACCAAGCGGGTGAGTCTGCCGCAGGGTTTCGAGGCCGTGCGCGAGTACGACCGGCTCGTCGTGCGCCGCCGCGGAGCGGCGGCGCACGACTGCTCGCCGGTCGTACTCGCGCCGGGCCGCGAGGTCGAGTTCTGCGGTCGGCGGTTCGCGGCGGTGCTGCTGCCCGAACCTCCCGGCCCGGCTCACCTGAAAGAGAGCCCCGGCGAGGCGTACCTCGGCTTGGCGCGTCGTCCGGCGGCGGTCGTGCTGCGTCACCCGCGGGACGGCGACGAGTTCCGGCCTCTGGGCATGGGTGCTACAGTGTCGTTGGCGGACTTCTTCAGCGCCGCCAAGGTGCCGGCCCGCGAGCGCGCCGGCGCGGTCGTGGCCGAGCTCGACGGCGCGGTGGCCTGGGTCACGCCGGGAAGGGTTGCGGAATCATACAGGGTGACCGATGCTTCCCTCTTCACTCTTCACATCTTCGAGGACCGCGGCGGACTCGCCGGCGACGGCGCCCCGGCAGCTCGTCAGAGATCGCGGCACTGAGGCGAGGCAGGAGGACGCGTGAACGAGGCCATCGGCGAGGTCTTGGTCAGCAAGGAGGCGCTGCAGGCGAAGGTCGCCGAGCTGGCAGGGCGGATCTCGGCGGACTACGAGGGCAAGGACCTGCTGCTCGTGGGCGTGCTCAAAGGGGCCGTGTTCTTCATGGCCGACCTGGCGCGCCACATCAGCGTGCCCGTCGCGCTCGACTTCATGGCCGTCTCGAGCTACGGTTCGTCGACCGACTCGTCGGGTGTGGTGCGCATCCTCAAAGATCTCGACACGACCATCGAGGGCCGGCACGTGCTCATCGTCGAAGACATCATCGACTCGGGCCTCACGCTGAGCTACCTGATGAAGAACCTGACCTCGCGCAAGCCCGCCTCACTAGAGATCTGCGCGCTGCTCACGAAGCCCTCGCGGCGCAAGGTCAACCTGCCCTGCAAGTACGTAGGCTTCGAGATCCCCAACCTCTTCGTGGTCGGCTACGGGCTCGACTTCGCCGAGCGGTATCGCACGCTCGACTGCGTGGCCAGGCTGCGCGACGAGGTCGTCGCCGAGATCGCCGAGGCCGAAGGGACGCTTCTTTAGGACCCGCCCGCGAGCTGCGTTCCCTGCAGGGTTCTTTGCCGAAGCAGGGGGGTATGGTACTCTCGGTTGTTAGAGTAGCGGCAAACCGTGGCCGCAGGGGTGCGGCGCACGAGCCGCAGGAGAGCGAACGTGAGCAAGTTCATCCGCAGCGCGTTCTTCCCCATTCTCATCGTCATCGTCCTGGCGATCATCGTCCAGGTGGTGCTGAGGGGCGGAGGAACGTCGACGACGCAATACACCTATCAGGGTGGCGCCAACAGCTTCGTGAGCCAGCTCGAAGCGGGTAGCGTCCAATCGGTGTCGATCAACACGAAGGACCAGCAACTCCAGGTCACCACGACCGGGGGGCAGAAATACAGCGTCAACTATCCCGACACGACGACGCTGACCCAGGTCCTGCAGAAGTATCCGACCGTCACGGTCACGTCGAAGAGTCCGAGCTCGCCGTGGTACCTGAGCGCGCTGACGTTTCTGGTGCCCATCGTGCTCATCATCGGGTTCTGGATCTTCATCATGAACCAGATGCAGGGCGGCGGGAACAAGGTGATGAGCTTCGGCAAGAGCCGCGCCCGGCGCGTCAGCGTCGATTCGCCCAAGGTCACGTTCAAAGATGTGGCCGGCGTCGACGAGGCCGTCGAGGAGCTGCAAGAGATCAAGGAGTTCCTCGAGAACCCCAAGAAGTTCCAGCAGCTCGGCGCGCGCATCCCCAAGGGCGTGCTCCTTTACGGTCCGCCCGGCACCGGCAAGACGCTGCTGGCGCGGGCCGTGGCCGGCGAGGCCGGCGTGCCGTTCTTCTCTATCTCGGGCTCCGACTTCGTCGAGATGTTCGTCGGCGTCGGCGCTTCGCGCGTGCGCGACCTGTTCGAGCAGGCCAAGCAAAACTCGCCTTGCATCATCTTCATGGACGAAATCGACGCCGTTGGGCGTCACCGCGGCGCCGGCCTCGGCGGCGGGCACGACGAGCGCGAGCAGACGCTGAACCAGCTCCTCGTCGAGATGGACGGCTTCGAGATGAAAGACAACATCATCTTGATAGCGGCCACCAACCGTCCCGACATCCTCGACCCGGCGCTGCTGCGCCCGGGCCGCTTCGACCGCCAGATCGTCGTCGATCGGCCCGACCGCCCTGGTCGCGAGCAGATCCTCAGAGTGCACACCCGGGGCAAGCCGATCGCGAAAGCCATCGACCTCGACACGCTGGCCGCGCAAACGCCGGGCTTCACCGGCGCCGACCTGGCCAACCTCATCAACGAGGCCGCTCTGCTGGCGGCGCGGCACGGCAAGAAGCAGATCGACATGACCGAGCTCGAAGAGGGCATCATGCGCGTGTTGGCCGGCCCCGAGAAGAAGAGCCGCCTGCTCTCCGAGAAGGAGAAGGCCATCACCGCCTATCACGAGATGGGCCACGCGCTCGTCGGGCATTTGCTGCCCAACGCCGACCCCGTGCACAAGGTCTCCATCGTCTCGCGAGGTCAGGCGCTGGGCGTGACCATCTCACTGCCGACCGAGGACAAGTTCCTCACCACGGTGAGCGAGCTCAAAGACCAGATGGCCATGACGCTGGGCGGCCGCACGGCCGAAGAGCTCGTGTTCGGCGAGATCACCACGGGCGCGGCCAACGACCTCGAGAAGGCAACGAGCATGGCCAAGGCGATGATCATGCGCTGGGGCATGAGCGAGAAGCTCGGGCCGCGTGTGCTGGGCCACAACCAGGCGCAGCCCTTCCTGGGCCGCGAGTTCAGCCAGGAGCCCGACTACTCCGAAGAGATCGCGCGCGAGATCGACGCCGAGATCAGGCGCATCATCGAAGAGGCGCATCGCCGGGCCCGTGACGTGCTCACCGGCAACCGGGAGCGGCTCGACATGGTCGCCCAGGTCCTGATGGATCGCGAGACGCTCGACCGCGGTGAGTTCGAGGCGCTGCTCGACGGCGTGCCCGCAGAAGAGGTCTTCCGGGCGAAGGACGAGAAGGCCGGCAAGCGCGGCGGAACGGCGACCGCTCCCCGGGTCGAGCGCTCCCGGCGCCCGCGTGTGGGTGCACCCGCACCGGTCAATCCCATCAACCCCGAAACCACGTAGAGCCCCGGCGCTCCTGCACGGTCGGCGGATGGACAAGGAGAAGATCGAGACCGGTGTGCGCCTGATCCTCGAAGGCATCGGCGAGGATCCGGCGCGCGCCGGTCTCGTCGACACGCCGAAGCGCGTGGCCGACATGTACGAAGAGATCTTCTTCGGCATGCGCGTCGATCCGCGCGAGCTGCTGGTCGCCATGCCCGACGACCATCACCGCGAGATGGTCCTGATCAAAGACATCGCCTTTTACTCGGTCTGCGAGCACCACCTGCTGCCGTTCGTCGGCAAGGCGCACGTCGCCTACATCCCGAGTGCGGCCGGCCGTATCGCCGGTCTGTCGAAGCTAGCTCGCCTCGTGCGCACGGTCGCGGCGCGGCCGCAGCTCCAGGAGCGCATCACCACGCAGGTGGCCAACGCGCTCGAAGAAGCGCTCGAGCCGCTCGGTGCCCTGGTCCTGATCGAGGCCGAGCACCTCTGCATGTCGATGCGCGGCGTGCGCAGCGCGGGGGCCAAAACGGTCACCAGCGCCGTGCGCGGACTGATCCAGTCCAACGCGGCCACGCGCGCCGAGGTGCTGTCGCTCATCAACGCCGAGCGGTAGTCGGTCGCCGCAGTCGATCGGTCGCCGGTCAGGCCCATGGCGCTCTCCTACCCCTTCACGACGTTGCCCGTCTCGCTGCCCTGCCTCATGGGCGTGCTGAACGTCACCCCCGACAGCTTCAGCGACGGCGGCCTCTTCTTCGCCGGCGAGGCCGCCGTCGCGCATGCGCTCGAGATGGCGCGTGAGGGCGCGTCGATCGTCGACGTGGGCGGCGAATCGACACGCCCCGGCGCCGAGCGACTGCCGCTCGACGACGAGCTGCAGCGCGTCGTGCCGGTGATCGAGGCCGTCGCCGGCCCGGTGCGCGCGGCGGGCGGGCTCGTATCGGTCGACACCTACAAGGCCGAGGTGGCCCGCCGCGCGCTCGGCGCCGGCGCGGCGATGGTCAACGACATCAGCGCCTTGCGCCTCGACGCGGAGCTCGCCGGCGTGGTCGCCGAGAGCGGCTGCGCCCTGTGCCTCATGCACATGCAGGGCGAGCCGCGCACCATGCAGGAGAACCCCCACTACGAGAGCGTCGTCGACGAGGTGCGGGCGTTCCTCGAAGAGCGCCTGGCCTTCGCGGTGCAGGCGGGCGTGAAGGAGGAGCAGGTCGTGCTCGACCCGGGCATCGGGTTCGGTAAGTCGGTCGAGCACAACCTGCTCCTCATCCGCCACCTGCACCGCCTGGTCGAGCTCGGGCGGCCGGTGCTGCTCGGCGCCTCGCGCAAGCGCTTTCTCGGCGCCGTGCTCGGCGGTGCGGCGCCGATGGAGCGGGTCGTCGGCACGGCCGCCACCACGGTCATCGGGCTGCTCGAGGGCGCGGCCATCTTCCGCGTGCACGACGTGCGCCCCAACGCCGAGGCGCTGGCGGTCGCGCGCTCGGTGCTCGAAGCCGGCGAGCCCCACCGGGCATGAACGCGCGTGGCGTGGATAGCCGTGCCGGCACGGTCGGTAAGCCATCCCGCTGAGTGGTCACCGAGACGAGGAGGGAGACGTGAGCCGCCACCTGACGATCGGCGTCGAGGGCATCGAGCTGCGCGGCCGCTGCGGCGTGACGTCTGAGGAACGGGCCGTGGGCCAGCGCATCGTGGTCGACGTGCGGGTGACGCCGCGCGCGACGCCGGGTGCCGACAGCGACGAGGTCGCCGGGACGGTCGACTACACGGCCGTGGTCGACATCGTGCGCGAGGCCGTCGAGGGGCGCGAGTACAACCTGCTCGAGCGCCTGGCGACGGTCATCGCCGAGGGCTTGTTCGCGGCCCATCGGCCTCTCGAGGTCTCTGTGACCGTGCGCAAGCCGGCGCCGCCCGTGGCCGTCCCCGTCGACGAGGCGTGGGTCGAGGTCGTGTTGCGGCCGTGAGCGAGCACGTCCGCCCCGACCGACCCGCGCCGGCGAGCGCAAAGCGCGTGTTCGTCTCGCTGGGCTCCAACCTGGGCGACCGCCTCTCGTGCTTGCGCGCCGCTCGCGAGGCGTTGGGTGCACTGGGTGGGGTCGCGCTGCTGGCGGCTTCTGGGGTCTACGAGACCGACCCGCAAGACTACGAAGAGCAGCCGGCCTTCCTGAACCAGGTCGTCTGCCTCGAGACCACCTTGCGTCCGCTCGACCTGCTGCACGCCTGTCAGGCGATCGAGGCGGCGCAGGGCAGGGTGCGTGGCACGCGCTTTGGTCCGCGCACGCTCGATATCGATATACTGTTCTACGAAGGCGTGCAGTCGGACGATCCCGAGCTCATCCTGCCCCACCCACGGGCCCTACGCCGGGCGTTCGTGATGGTACCGTTGGCTGACCTCTGGTCCCTGGCTCGTGGCATGCCGGCGGTCGACGTCGCGGTCAGGGCGGCTGAGCTTGCCGGCGAGCAGACCGTGGAGAACTACAGCGAAGCGTGAGGAGCAGCAGGTTTGGGGCGAGATCCTTTAGACGTGTCCGAAGAGCAGGCCGAGCTGCGCCGGCTGGCGTCCGAGCGCAACGTCGTCATCCTCGCTCACAACTACCAGCGCCCCGAGGTACAAGACGCCGCCGATCTCACCGGCGACTCGCTCGAGCTGGCGCGCGGGGCCGCTGCGACCGACGCCGAGGTCATCCTCTTCTGCGGCGTGCGCTTCATGGCCGAGACGGCGCACATCCTCTCGCCCGACAAGCTCGTGCTCATGCCCGACGTGCGCGCCGGCTGCCCGCTGGCCGACACGGTCACGGTCGAGGGACTGAAGACGCTGAAAGCCCAGCATCCCGCGGCCGCGGTCGTGGCCTACGTCAACACGTCGGCCGAGGTGAAGGCCGCGGCCGACGTCTGCTGCACCAGCTCGAACGCGGTCGAGATCGTCGGGCGGTTCCCGAAAAACCAGCCGCTGATCTTCGTGCCCGACCGCAACCTGGGCGACTACGTGCGTCGCCAGACCGGTCGCGAGAACATGATCATCTGGGACGGCTACTGTCACGTGCACGACGCCATCGGAGCCGATGAGATCCTCGAGGCGCGCGAGCAGTACCCCGGCGCGCGTGTGCTGGCTCATCCGGAATGCCGCCACGAGGTGCTCGAGCTGGCCGACGTGGTGGCGAGTACGTCGGGGATGCTGCGGCGACCGGCGGGCGACGAGGCGCGCACCTTCATCGTGGCGACCGAGATCGGGCTGCTCCACCGCCTCAAGGCGCTCTACCCCGATCGCACCTTCGTGCCCGCCTCGCGGCGCGCCTATTGCCCCAACATGAAGCTGACCACGCTCGACAAGGCGATCGCGGCGCTCGACGAGGGCCTCAACGAGATCACGGTGCCGCCGCTCGTGCGCGAGCGCGCCCTGCGCGCGGTGCAGCGCATGGTCGAGTAGCGCGCCGGGGAGTAGGATTGCCCGCATGCCGCGTCCCTACCTTGCCAGCCTGACCACGCAGCCGCTCGCCCGGCGGCAGTTCGACGTGCTCGTCCTGGGCGGCGGCATCGCCGGCCTGGCGGCCGCCATCGCCGCCGCCCGCCGCTGGCGTGTCGGCCTGCTCACCAAGTCGACCCTCGACGACACGACGACCTTCTTCGCCCAGGGTGGCATCGCCGCCGCCCTGGGGCCGCACGATTCGCCCGAGCTGCACTTCCAGGACACGGTGAACGCCGGCGCCGGCCTGTGCGACGAGGAGGCGGTGCGCGTGCTGGTGACCGAGGGTCCCGCGCGCGTACGCGAGCTCATGGAGATCTGCCCACGCTTCGACCGCAAGGACGGCGAGATCGTGCTCGGTCGCGAGGGCGCCCACTCGGTGTCGCGCATCGTGCACGCCGGCGGCGACGCCACCGGCAAGGTGGTCGCCAGCGCGCTGTCGGAGGCGGCCCTGGTGGGCAGCCGCGTCGAGGTCTTCGAGGATGAGTTCGTCATCGACCTGCTGACCGTCGGTGGGCGCTGCGTGGGCGCGCTCTCGATGGACCTCTCCGACGGCGAGATGACGGTCAACATGGCCATGGTGACCATCCTGGCCACCGGCGGCGCGGGCCAGGTCTACGCGCGCACGACCAACCCGAAGGTGGCGACCGGAGACGGCGTGGCGATGGCCTACCGGGCCGGCGCCGCCGTGCGCGACCTCGAGTTCATGCAGTTCCACCCGACCGGACTGGCCGTCGGCGACTCGCCGACGCTGCTCATCACCGAGGCTCTGCGCGGCGAGGGCGCCTACCTGCGCAATGCCGCCGGCGAGCGTTTCATGCTGCGTGTCGACTCCAAGGCCGAGCTGGCGGCGCGCGACGTCGTGGTGCGCGCCATGGTCAAGGAGATGCGCGAGTCTGCCGCGCAGTACGTCTTCCTCGACGCCGCGCATCTGCCCGCCGATATGTTGCACGAGCGCTTTCCCGAGGTCTCCCAGGGCCTGGCCGAGCACGGCCTCGACCTGGCCACCGACCTTGTTCCCGTGGCTCCGGTGTCGCACTACTTCATCGGCGGCGTGCTCACCGACGTCTGGGGGCGTACCACGCTGCCCGGCTTGTACGCGACCGGCGAGGTGGCCAACAACGGCGTGCACGGCGCCAACCGCCTGGCGTCGAACTCGCTGCTCGAGGGGCTCGTCTTCTCGGAGCGCGTCGTTCGCGACCTCGACCGCTACATCGGGCGTCTGGGCGAAGACGTGCGGCGGCTGCGCTTCGAGTTGCCGCCCGCTCCCGCGGTCGCGCGCGACGGCAGCGACGTCGCCGAGGCGCGCGTGCGTCTGAACACGCTGATGTCGGCCCAGGTCGGCGTGGTGCGTCGCGAGGCCGACCTGATCGAGGCGCTGGCCCAGTTGCGCACGCTGTACTCCGATCTGCGCCTCTCCGAGCCGGGTCCGCCCGAGTTCGAGCTGCTCAACCTGCTCACGCTGAGCACCCAGATCGCCAAGACGGCGTTGTTGCGCGAAGAGTCGCGCGGTGCGCACGTGCGCGACGATTTTCCCGAGCGTGACGACCAGAACTGGCGGCGGCACATCACGTTGCGGCTGCCGCAGTTCAACCGCGATGTGCAGCGCTCGCTGAACGACGAGGAAACGACGTGACCGGCTGGAGCCGGCCATGAACGACGCTGAGATCGCCGCTCGCCGCGCCCTGGCCGAAGACCTCGCCGGGTACGGCGACCTGACCGGGCGCGCCTTCGGCGGGCCCGGCAGGGCCCGCGTCGAGGCGCGCGAAGACGGCGTGCTCAGCGGCAGCGCGCCGTTCCTCGCCGCCGCGCGGTTGGTCGACCCGGGGGTGCAGGTGCGCTTCGGCGTCGCCGACGGCGCG
>Ga0315282_10002609_pt1 | contig 32908 bp, 30 predicted proteins | sample YL17G07_20_MG_FD_203693 | JGI IMG/M metagenome (GOLD analysis project Ga0315282, IMG submission 203693) | Sediment microbial communities from Yellowstone Lake, YNP, Wyoming, USA - YL17G07_20 | ecosystem: Environmental > Aquatic > Freshwater > Lake > Sediment | place: USA: Wyoming | collected...
TCTACTTGTCTTACTCTTTTTATCGAGCATTTTTCCACCAATAGCTGCACAGGTCTCAGCTCACGCTGGAGCCATTGCAGCCGAGATGCAGATTGGCACGACCTACGGAACGATCACTGTCGAGGCCAAGACCGACCGTTCATCATACTCTACAGGTGATTCTGTTGTTGTAAGTGCTAAAGTCAATGTTCCCTCGACCCCCCCTTCAACTCCAGCAGCTATCAGGCTGGTCTTCTCCACGCCCTCTGGAAGTCAGAATCGTGATGTTGCAAACCAAGGATACAATGTTTGGGCAGACTACACTGTCACTGGAGTTACCGCAAATGCAGGTAGCTACACCGTGATTGTGCAAGCTACAGTTGAAAACCAAAAGTATCTTTCTTCATCTGTAAGCTATTCTGCCGGAAGCGCTCAGCCAGTTGACTACTGGGTATACTACGTGGTCATCATAGTAGCAGTGATAGTTGTAATCGTTGTGGCAGTAGTCGCATATCTGGCAACGCGTTCTCGCCCGTCATATCAATACCCGTACCCGCCCCCATATCCGCCGCCTTATCAGGGTTCTTGACCCCTGTGTCATGTTCTGAGTCAATGCACAAGGATACGGCAGCCTTTCCTGAAGAAGCCGTCAATAGCGAGCGCGCGCTAGTCAAAGGTGCATGAACCTTCAACCAGATGCTCAGGCAATGCATAGACTAAATATGGTTGACAAGTTCGTGCGAAAAGAAGAGATTACATTTCAGAATGAATGCACTTCGAGGAAGAACCTGCTTCTAGCCCGCGTGGGTGGCATGACCCTACAGAGGGTCAATAATACGGCAACATCGGCAGGGCTCTGTAGGGGCTGGCGTAACCCATCTGTACGGTTTGACGTTGCGTGTTGGGCGGTAGTTCATACATCGTGTCGTACTGGTACATCTGAGGATAGCAATATGCTGGTTGTGGAACGTACGCAAAGCTTGGTGGGCTGTACCATGGATATTGCCAAGGATATCCGCAACTCTGTTGGCAGCCATATCCAAAATATGGAGCGGGGCCGTATTCGGCTGGCATGAACCATGGATAGTAGGGAGCGCATCCTAACGGGTAGTACGGACCGTAAGCCATAACATCTCACACCTCCTTCCTGCATAGACTAGTAATATTGAGGTCAACTTCCTCTTATTCCTTGTTCGTTATCTACCCTCTTGTTTGTCATTCTGTCCCGGCAACTCTACCGAACTAGATCCCCCTTTCGGAAGGGCTGATCAGTTGCTCTTGACGCGCACTCTAATCATTCCCGACGAAGTTAGCCTCCGGATCGCGTTTGTACGATCAGGGGGCTAGGCTTGCCGCGTTAGTTTCTGCGCATTTCAGGTCGTACTAATCTCAGACTCGCGAAGCACCGACGATGACAACAGCACTAGCTATGGCGCTCTCCTTCTGCACAATCTCATTCTAGGCGCGGCGCCCTGCCGCTAAGGATGACAGATATCTCGATGCGTCAATCGCTGCTTGGCATCCCGAGGCAGCAGCAGTGATTGCTTGTCGGTAGACTCTGTCTGCAACGTCACCAGCCACAAAGACACCTTCTCTGCTGGTTTGGGTTCCATTGTAAGTCCTTATGTATCCTGCCTCGTCAAGTTCAAGTTGCCCCTTGAGGATTTCAGTGTTCGGTGTGTAGCCTATTGCTATGAAGACTCCTTCGCATCTCTGTTCGTAACTCCTGTTTGTCTTGAGATCTTTGACTCTGATCCCTTCGACATGTGTTTCTCCGAGAATTTCTTCGACTACGCTGCTCCAGAGGAACTTGATATTCTCCTTCTGGAATGCTCTCTCCTGAATCTTCTTGATCGCTCGCATTTGGTCCCTTCTATGAATCACAGTAACCGTTCTTGCGAGATTTGCCAGAAAGATAGCTTCCTCGATTGCCGTGTCGCCGCCTCCGACAACCACCACGTCCTTGTTCTTGAAGAAAAAACCGTCACACGTAGCGCATGTGGAAACGCCTTTTCCTCTAAGTCGCTTCTCTGACTCAAGGCCCAACCACCGCAATACTGCACCCGTCGCCACAATAACTGAGTCAACTGCATACAGGCTTTCGCCCACTTTTACTTTGAACGGTTTCTCGGCGAAGTCAACACTGGTAGCCTCGCCTTGTATGAATTCTCCGTTGAGGCGTTCAGCTTGAGTTCTCATCAGGGACACAAGGTTGGGTCCGAGTATTGGCTGTGGAAAACCTGGGTAATTCTCCACTTCGGCAGTCAAAGTCAGTTGGCCACCGGGAATCGGGCCCTCGACAATTTGAGTATGGATACCTCCTCTTAATGCGTAAATTGCGGCGGTTAAACCAGCTGGACCAGAGCCGAGGACAATCAAACTACTCAAGGTTTCACTCTCTTATTCGGCTTCTAAAATAGCAGGTCTTGCGCTTCATAATTTTAGCGCGCATTCCGTGTCCTGAGCCCCCAGATTCGGCGCGCTCTGCTTAGGGGGCACATTGCTCTAGTCTAGACGTCTGGGACTTCCAAGTCCTTTACTTTTCCTTTCAGGGCCTCAATCTCAGTAGTTAGGCTGGAGATCTTCTTTTCCATCTCTGCAAGTTTTGTCTCGAGCTCTGGCTTCTGGATAGCTCTCGCCAGTCTTGTTTCTATGCTCTTTAGTTCAGCTTCCATCTTGGGTATCGATTCAAGGACTCTGGTCTGAAGGTCGCTTACTCTTGATTCGAATTCAACTCGATCCAGAAACTCAGTGGCCTTTGTCTCAAGTTGCTTGATGCCTTCTTGGAATCTTGATTCAACCTTACTTATCTGCTCACCAAGTATGGTCATCAAGTCAGGCGGCTTTGGTTTCGGAGCTCTTCTCGCAGTTGCCCGTTTATGCTTTTTTATAGTCTTCTTAGGCATCTAATTCAGCCCCTAGAATTCTATCCCTATAACAGTATAAAGGATTAGTTGCCTTAAAATGCTGAAATAACAATCCACTAAGCCATGAAATTGAATATGCGGAAAACGCACGCGGAAATGGGAGTATTGGAAAAAGTGAGTCTACATGAGTAGAAAACTCGTGAGTTCCAAGGAAGCCTCCAAGATCATCAAAGACGGTATGCGAGTCGCAATCGGAGGATTAACGATTCACCGTAAGCCCATGAGCTTGATTCACGAAGTCCTCAGATCTGGAATCAAGGGGCTCAGAGTCCTGACCTTGGGCGGTGGACCTGATGTGGATCTGCTTGTTGCTGCGGGAGCTGTCGAGGTCGTGGAGGCCGCTTACGTGGGCTTTGAGATTCTAGGATTCGCTCCGAACTTCAGAAAGGCAGCCGAGACTGGAAGGATCAAGTTCACAGAACACACTGAGTACTCAATTATGGCAGGTCTCCAAGCGACAGCCTTTGAAGCGGAGTTCATTCCCAGCAAGCTCTTAATGGGCACAGACATACTCAAGGCTTTGGGATACAAGATATTTGACAGCCCCATTACCGGCGAGCCAATTGTCGCGTATCCAAGAATTGTTCCTGATGTAACACTCATACACGCTCAGAGGGCTGACCAACATGGTAATGCCCAAGTCGAAGGAGTGACTGCTATTGACCTACTCTTGGCCAAGGCATCAAAGAAAGTCATCCTCAGTGCTGAGAGGATAGTCACTACCGATGAGATTATGAAGGTACCTTCAATGACGAATCTCCCTTCAACCTTCGTAGATGCCGTGGTCGAGTGCCGGTATGGTGCTCACCCTACAAGCTGCTATCCGTATTATACCTACGACCTTTGGCACATGATCTCATATCTGGAATCAGCAAGGACCGGAAAGATCGATGAGTACTTGAGAAGATACATCACTGGGTTGGACTCCTTCGATTCATATCTTGATGAGGTTGGAGAGGAGTCCAGAAAGAAGATTCAGATGCAGAGGTAGGTGGAGGATTTGAACAGCTATACGCCTGATGAGATGATGATCGTTTGCATGGCTCGTGAACTTCAGAACAATGACATTGCAGCTCAAGGCCTGACCACGCCTATGGCCCTTGTATCTTACTACCTGGCTAAGGCAACGCATGCCCCTCAGGCAACCATCATGCAGTTGGCAGGCAACATAATAGTTCACATAGATGAGCCACGCAGGATCTCGATACTCTACAACGAGTTCAGAGCTATGGAAAGGGCTGTACATCAAGGAACCCAGACAGAGGTCTACGAGACCCTCTTCAAAAGGACTGCTTCTATAATCGAATTCTTCAGGCCCGCTCAGATCGACAAGTACGGTAACTCAAACAATTCACTTATTGGAAAAGATGATACCATGATCAGGCTTCCCGGCGGTTTCGGTATCCCAGATGTTTCACCCCTTTACCCCAGGACTGTCTACTACGTTCCAAGGCATGAAAGGCGGGTCTTTGTCGAGCGAGTCGATTATCTCGGAGGGCTGGGAGTTGAGGCTAAGGCTACAAAGACCCGAAGGCAAATACGTGTGGTAACAAACCTTGGGGTTTTCAAGATTGATGCAGATTTTGGAAGTATGAGAGTGCACAGCATTCACCCAGGGGTAAGCCCCGAAGAGATCAAGGAGAATACTGGATTTGAGATTCCAATTCCGAGAGGTATTCTTGAAACGACTCCACCCACTGATCAAGAGATCGAGCTTATTCGAGAGAAGATCGACCCTCTTAACATAAGACAACTGGAGATGCTTTCTGGGGAGGAACGGACGAAGACCCTACTAGAACTCTTGGAGAAGGAATTAGCTGAGAAACCCTAGTTCCCCACTAGCCTTAGCGCGCGCTGTTCGTGAGCGCACGCGCTTAAGGGGGATAATAATTGAAGAGAGCATTTTCAAGAGTTGCGCTGATTAGAGGCCAGAGATCTCTTCAGACCGTAAAGAATGCACTCAATTCAATCGGCACATGCCAAAAGCTAGCGGACAAGCCTGTTTTGATCAAGGTGAATTTCATAACCACAAAGACCTGGGACACTGGAGCCACAACCGACCCCATAATTGTGGAAGCCCTCATTCAAGAGATAGGCAAGGTAAACAGCAGAATATTTGTTGTTGAATCTGATGCAACGGTGACGAGGGCTGATCGCGCTGCAGAGGCCACAGGGATGCTGGAACTCTGTGACAGGTACGGTATACCATTCATCAACCTCAGCAAAATAAAAGACACAATCACGATCAATATACCCAACCACGAGACACTTGACAAGATCACTGTTCCCAGTCTTGTCCTTCAAAGCCACATTGTGAGCGCGGCCAAGATGAAGACTCACGGTGACACTATCGTCACTCTGGGTCTGAAGAACATGTTTGGATTGTTGCCGGACAGGTTCAAAGGGAAGTATCATGACAAGGGCATCGATAAGGTCATAGTCGACATCAATACCGTCATCAGACCGTCTCTGACAATCATTGATGGATTCGTGGCGATGGAAGGTGCGGGACCCGTAAGCGGTGATCCTCTGAGAATGGATCTGGTGATTGCCGGCGAGGATGTGGTTGCTGCAGACTCAACTTCAGCTCGGGTTATGGGCTTTGATCCGAACAGGATCTACCACATAAGACGCAGCTACGAGAAGGGACTTGGAGAGATAGATCAGCTAGAGATCCTTGGCGAAAGGATTGAGCATGTTGCTAGAAGCTTTAAACCTCCGTGAAAAGTTTTCTGATCCGAGTGGCGCTCAGCTCAAATTTTATAAGCGTTAGTTACAGGCCTGATTATCATGTTCAATCCTTCCAGCTTGCCGTTGATGTACGAGGTAGAACAGGATCTAATTTCTAACAAAGTTCAGAATGTTAAGGATGAAATCCGCCGCGCGCTGGACCTTCGTTCAAACGTAAAGCCTGGTGACAGAATCGCAATAACCGCAGGAAGCAGGGGCATCGCCAATATTGCAGACGTAATCGCTGCGATTGCGGATGAAGTCAAGAAGTGCGGTGGAGAGCCTTTTGTCGTTCCAGCTATGGGAAGCCACGGTGGGGCTACACCTGAGGGCCAGAAGGAGGTCTTAGCACACTATGGGGTAACCCTTGAGAATGTTGGTGCACCCATAATATCTTCACTAGAGGTTGATGTCATAGGCCACCTTGAAGACGGTACGCCCATATACATCAGCAGGGACGCTCACAATGCAGCCGGAATAATAGTGGTTAACAGAGTCAAACCACACACAGATTTCAAGGACGAGATTGAAAGTGGGCTCGTCAAGATGATGGTAATCGGCCTGGGAAAACAGAAAGGAGCTGAATCACTACATTCCTTCCTGGCAGACGGCTATCACAAAATGCTGGTGAAGATGGCCAAGATAATACTGGAGAAGGCAAAGATCATTTGTGGAGTAGCGATTGTCGAGAACGGCTACCATGAGCCAGCAATCATAAGAGTCATTCCGCCTGAGAAAATAATTGAAGGAGAGAGAGAACTCCTGAAGATCGCCAAAGAGTACATGGCCAGGATACCTTTCAAAGAGATAGACCTCTTAGTTGTAAACGAGATCGGAAAGGAGATCAGTGGCTCAGGGATGGATCCAAATGTTACAGGCAGATTCTTCCTCCCTACAGAGCACGAGGCTAAAGCCCCCCAGACCAAGAAGATCTTAGTGCTCAATCTCACCCCTGACACTGAGGGCAACGCCACCGGTCTGGGCCTTGCCGATTTGACAACAAGAAGAGTATTTGACAGGATAGACTTTGAGAAGACCTTCGTGAACTGCTTGACATCCGGATGGGTTGAAGCCAGCAGAATACCTACATTCCTGCCGTGTGACAGGGACGCCATACTCATAGGGTTGAGAATAGCAGGCATCAGAGACCCGAAGAAGACCAAGATTGTTTTAATAAAGAACACCCTTGAGATAGACAGATTTCTGATTTCTGAAGCCCTCAAAGAAGAACTGGACCAAGATAATGAATTGAAAAAGAAGGTCAAGGTTGTCGGCGAAGCAAGAGAAATGATCTTCGACATTCTCGGAAATCTAGCAAGATAATCGGCAGCGCTGAGTAGCTTATTAATCTCATATCTTTCACTAGAACCCGAGAGGGGCTGAATATGCAGGACGAAGCGATGAGGGCAATCTTTGAGCCGACTTCCATTGCCATAGTAGGAGCTTCAAGAGATCCAGAGAAGACAGGATATTTAATCCTCAAGAACCTCATCGAGTCGGGATTTGCGGGTAGACTTTTCCCCATAAATCCCAAGATACAAGAGATTTTGGGGCTCAAGGCATATCCTTCTATCGAGACTGTTCCTGAACCTGTAGATCTAGCCGTGGTCGTCGTGCCGGCACCAGTGGTAGCGGAGATCCTTAAGCAGTGTGGGCGCAAGAAGGTCAAAGCAGCAGTAATAATCTCAGGCGGTTTTCGTGAGGTAGGAGAGGAAGGAGAAGATCTCGAGAAGGCACTTATCGATATCATTCGTCAGACTGGAGTGCGGGTGGTCGGTCCCAACTGCATCGGCGTAGATAACCCACATATTGGCATGTCAATGTGGGTCGGCGTCAAGAAGAAAGGTCCTATCGGGCTAGTAACTCAGAGTGGGCTAGTCGGTACTGCTCTGGGATGCTGGGCTGAAAAAGAAGGCATCGGCATAAGTAAATGCATATCGCTTGGAAACCGGATTGATGTGAATGAGGCCGAACTCCTACAATACATGGTGGACAATCCTGATACCATGACCATAGCATTGTACATCGAAGGCATCGGTGACGGAAGGAAGTTCATGGAGGTTGCTTCAAAAGTCTCAAGAAAGAAGCCAGTGGTCGTTTTAAAGGGAGGCAGAACACAGCTGGGCAAAACGGCAGCGGCCTCACATACAAAGTCGCTTTCTGGAAGAAGTGAGATCTTCGAAGCCGCCCTCAAGCAGTCAGGAATCATAAACGCAGACAGCTTAGATGAGCTCTACGATTTCTCCAAGGCTCTATCATTCTTGCCTTCACCAAAAGGTCGTGGAGTCCTCATTGTAACATCTTCAGGCGGAGCAGGCATCTTAGCGGCTGACTTGCTTGACAAGCGACAGTTGAAACTTCCACACATAACAGAAAGAGCCGAAAGAAGACTCCGCGGAGTCCTGCCAAACCACTGCATATTCCGCAACCCATTCGACCTGACATCCACAACATCAGAGATGTTTCAACTTGTGATGGAGGAGAATCTCCAAGATGAGAACATTCACGCCTTTATGCCGATATTTGCGGACCCACTGCCTCGCGCTGCGGAAGCAGTAAAGAATGTCGTTGACAAGACGGAGAAGCCGGTGGTAGTATGCTATGTCGGCGGCGCCCAAGTTGAGGAGACTGAGAAGGCAAAGATGCATTTGATGGGGATCCCCGTCTTTTCATCACCCGAGAGGGCGGTAAACGCGCTATATGCATTAGTAAGACGCCGTGAGCTACTCAGATGAACATAGTGGCAGAACCAACGCACGGGCTGGCTGCGACGCATCACATTACTTAATAGTACCGGTTCAGCCATCTCCTATTCACTTTGGGTGATATGTAAGTATGCCAGTTGTCGACAGCGGTGCTGCTGAATTTGAGGGATTAATTGATGTTGCTAAATTGATGATGATAGCCGCAAGGACTGCTCCAAAATCAGGAGGTCGGGACGACGTTGAGACACTCCTTGTCTACGGAGAGGAGAAGGACAAGATCGCAGAGGAGATGGATAGAATCGGCAAAGAAAGAGACAGTCCGGGCTTCGGACGTGACGGCAAGAACGTCCGAGACTCCGCAGCGGTCATCCTGATAGGCGTGGAGGGAAACAAGAGTTTCGGCCTCAACTGCGGAGGATGCGGCTGCAAGACCTGCGCCGAATTCAACCAGGCAACCCGGATCAAAGGAGTCGACTTCAAAGGACCCAACTGTATCTTCAAAACTCTGGACATGGGCATTGCTATAGGTTCTGCCGCGAAGGCCGCCATGGATCAGAATACAGACAACAGAATCATGTACCGGATTGGTACGGCAGCTATCAGCCTGGGGCTGACCAAGAAATCGAGTCTAGTTATGGGAATACCAATCTCTGCCAAAGGCAAATCCATCTACTTCGATAGACGCTGAATTCTAGACACTAGAGCGCGATACTCGACGACTGACCACTGCAGTGTGGATAATACTTAGCGCTCGCTATATGTAGCAACCCTAAAAAGATTGGATTGGCAATCAGCACACATTCTCAAGGAATTGGTGGATATGGAATTCAAGGGAAGCAAAACCGAAAAGAACCTTCTTGCAGCCTTCGCAGGAGAGTCACAAGCAAGAAACCGATACACTTTCTTCGCCGGTGCAGCAAGGAAGGAAGGCTTCGAGCAGATATCGGCGATCTTCACTGAGACGGCAGATAACGAGAAAGAACACGCAAGACTCTTCTTTGATCATCTTAAAGGAGGCGACGCCGAGATTACGGCAACATACCCGGCAGGAATGGTTGGAACCACCGCTCAGAACCTCAAGGCAGCCGCTGCAGGTGAGAAACTAGAGTGGGGAACCCTCTACCCAAGTTTTGCGGAGACAGCGGAGAAAGAGGGATTCAAAGACGTAGCAAACACATTTCGACGAGTCGGTTCAGTGGAAGCTCACCACGAGCGAAGATACTTGAAGATACAAGAGAGTGTGGAGAAAGACCAAGTATTCAAGAAACCGAGCCCAGTGAAGTGGAAATGTCGCAACTGCGGTCACGTAATCGAGTCCAAGGAAGCACCCTTGAAATGCCCAGTCTGCGCTCATGATAGAGCCTTCTTCGAACTCTTCGTCGAGAACTACTAATTAGTGCACTCAGAAGGATACCCTCGAAGAAGAACCTAGTAAGGGAAGCATCTTCCCTAACACCTCTTTTTGTCTGCTAATCCGCTAGTCAGCGCAGGCTCTAAGCCTAGTTTTCAAACAGTTTTTAACGGACCCTTGATTGGTCTTAACCATCCTAGAGTTGTTTGATGAGTATGGCCTCCAAAGTTTACTTTGCGGACATGCGATCAAAGAAGGCTGACCAGACGATATCGAAGAAGATAAAGAACCTCTTTGATGCCGCAGCTTTGCAGAGTGTAATATCAGAGGGGGACTCTGTTGCCCTGAAGATTCATTTTGGTACTGGTGAAAACCAGAGGCATTTGAGACCTGAGCACGTAAGGGCGGTTGTTGAGAAGGTACAGGAAGCAGGCGGGAAACCCTTCATAACCGAGACCACAGGAATGGGCCTTGCAGCTATCAGGGGGACAGCTATCGGCTGCCTTAGAATGGCAACTCTCCACGGTTTCACCCAAGAGACCCTGGGAGCCCCAATAATAACGGCCGACGGCTTGAAGGGGCTGTCAGGTATCAAAATCAAGATCAACGGCATTAGGATGAAGCAAGTTGAGGTAGCGCAGGCCATATCAGAATCGGATGCTATGATATCAGTTGCTCATGTTAAAGGACATCCGAGAACAGGATTCGGAGCAGCCCTGAAAAACATAGGCATTGGATGTCTCACGAAGACGGGCAAAGCGCCCCTGCACCTTGGAAAGAAGCCAAGGATAGATCACCAGAAATGCACTGACTGTGGAATATGCGTTCCATTCTGTCCTGTTGGAGCGATTCAACGCTCGAGGACCAAACCTCAGATCAACCAGAAGAAATGCATTTTGGGGTGTGGATGCTGGGACATCTGTCCGGCAAAGGCGATATCAAGATGGAGTGAGCTGCATTATCCAAGAAACAAAGAGCTTGTAATCCGCAATGTCGACGCAGCAGCAGCCGTCGTCAGACACATCGGAAGGGAGAAAGTTGGCTTCATCAACCTAGCTTATGATGTCACCCCACATTGTGACTGCGCTGATTACGGCGATGTCCCGATGGTCCCGGACATAGGTATCTTCGCATCGAAAGATCCGGTAGCTATCGACAAAGCCACGGCCGATGCCATTATCAATTCGCCTGGGATTAGAGGATCTGCCGCTGAGGAGATCAATGCGATGAACCCTGGTGACGACAAGTTCCTCAAGCTTGCGGACTGGCAGCCCTTTGAGATCTTCAAGAACGAGGATCAAACCAGGGAATGGCGCCTGCAGTTCGAAGTTGCTGAGAAGCTCGGTCTAGGAACTCAGAAGTATGAATTGATTATGATAGAATAAGAAATTGCGGCAGGGTTGGTGGCGCGCCTGGGCGCCTTCCACATTCTCAGGTTTTCCAGACTTCGGAGTAGATCCGAATCCAGTTCTCGCCCATGATCTTCTTGATTTCAGTCTCGCGATATCCTCGCTTACTCAGCCCCTTTGTTATGTTTTGTAAGTCTGTTGCTGAGCGAATTCCTTTAGGATATACGATTGGGTAGTCCAGGTCTGCTAGGGGTTTATCCCAACTTTTGCCAGTCAGTGCTTCTACGAAGAAATCTTTGGTCTGAAATTCAGTGAAATCTGTGCCCAGAGCAACATGATCAACGCCGACGAGTTTAACCAAGTATTCGATCACGTCAAGGTGATGATTGATATTGGATTTGTATCCGGCGGCCAGAACAGGCGGGTAGAGGGTTGCGCCGACTACGCCTCCTTTCTCCGCCAAGGCGGACATTTGCTCGTCAGTCTTGTTCCGTTTACTATTTTTCAGGCTTCTTGGATTAGAGTGTGTGAAGGCCACAGGTTTCGAGGACGCTCCGATTGCATCGATCGTAGTTTTGTCGCCGGCATGAGAGAGATCTATAAGTATCCCTTGACGGTTCATCTCTTTGACGATTTTGAATCCGAACTCGCTCAGACCCGCATCTGATCTCTCCCAGCAACCGTCACCTGCGAGGTTTCGATCTTGATAGGTCAGCTGGATAATTCTGACTCCCAGGTCCCAGAATACCTTAAGCAATCCGATATCATCTTCGATAGGAGTAATGTTTTGGAACCCGAGTATGATGCCAAGCTTCGTCTCTGTCTTAGCCCTTTTGATATCTTCCACAGTCCTGACCGGAGTTATGATGTCGCCGTAGGTTTCGAACTTTCTGTTCCATTTTTCAATATTTTCGATTGCATTTCTAAAATTCTCTCAGCTGGCTGTCGTCGCATTAATGGCAGTTACTCCTCCTCGCCTTAGTCTTTCGAAGACTTCCTTGTTCCAGACGCTGATGTTTAGGCCGTCGATAATTATTGATTCTTGATGCAGCTTGGCCGATCTGTTTTTGCGGTTCATTCAGAGTCAAACCTGTTGCGGACTCTCTTAGTCAGGAATCCCTTAAATATTGAAGTACTTATTGCTTCAGAAAATCTATAAACTCCAATTCTCACGCATGGTGTAGAGTTGTATGTCCCAAGTTAGAGATGCTGTGAAGGAAGCTCTGCTTTCATTCGATCAGGACAAGCTTGTTGAGACTACAAAGAAAGCTCTGGATCAGGGGCATAGCCCTCAGGAACTCATAGATTCACTGACTTCAGCCCTGAAAGACGTGGGTGACAAGTTCGAGAAGGGAGAATTTTTCCTGGCAGAGCTTGTTACTGCCGGTGAGGGTGCGAAGATAGTCATCTCAGAGTACTTGAAGCCCCGTCTGACAGAGCCCAGCAAAGAGGCCGCTGGACGCATCGTCATCGGAACAGTTGCAGGAGATATCCATGATATTGGCAAAGGTATTGTTGCTTCAATGCTGTTCACGGCTGGATTTGAGGTAATAGACCTGGGAGTTGATGTCCCTCCTGACAAGTTCGTCGAGGCTACAAAAGAGAAGAAACCCCATGTTGTGGCCATGTCGGCTCTGCTGAGTACGACACTTCCCGTGCAAAAGGAAGTGATTGAGGCCCTAAAGAACAGTAAGCTACGGAACCAAGTCAAGGTGATAATCGGAGGGTCATCCGTTACAGATGAATGGGCTGCAGAGATAGGTGCAGACGGTTACGGTGAGGACGCGGTTGCAGCTGTTAAGCTCGTAAGAAAGCTTCTGAACATCAGCGGGTAGAAGAAGATTGATTGAGAATTTGAAGATCGGGATCTTCGAAATCCTCTCAAAGGATGATCTCTACAGGGTTCACACAGCCACCCTGGAAGTTCTGGAGAGAACCGGCGTCAGAGTCGAAGAGGAGAATGCCCTCAGACTTCTTGATGAGATCGGCGCAGATGTAGATCATTCCAAGAAGACTGTCAAGATCCCACAGCACCTTGTGGAGGAAGCGATAAGAAGCTCACCCAGAACCATACTCTTTGCCGGCCGAAACAAGAAGAAGGACATAAGATTAGAAGGAAGAAGGGTCAACTTCGGCCTCGGAGAAGGCGCAGTAAACATCCTTGAAACCGATAATATCTCTACCAGGCCTGCCACCAAGATGGACGCAGCCAATGCATCAAGGCTTGCTGACGCACTCCCCAACATCGACTTTGTTATGCCGCTCTTTACAGCTCAAGACGTACCCAAGCAGGTTCTACCCCTGCATGATCTTGATGCCTCACTGAGGAATACAGAGAAGCCGATAATGGTTGTGGACTTCGGCCTAGACGCAAGATACCTGATAAAGATGGCGGCAACTGTTGTTGGCGGTGAAGACAGACTCAGGGAAAGACCCATCCTTGGCCTGTATAGCGAACCGGTCTCACCCCTAACCCATGGCGAAGAGCATACGAAGAACCTGATGACCTTTGCAAAGGCCAAACTGCCGATCGTGTATATCCCGTCACCTGCATGTTGTTCAACCGCTCCGGCTACTCTTGCGGGAGCACTGGTGCAATCGAATGCTGAAACCTTGAGTGGAAACGTTATTGCTCAATTCACTGAGAAAGGCGCTGAGTTCGTATACGGATCTGACACCTCGACCATGGATCAGAAGACAGGAGTCTTCTCATATGGCTCACCGGAGTGGATGATCTTCAATGTTGCGATGGCTCAGCTTGGACGCTACTACCATCTTCCAATATGGAGCACCGGAGGGTGTTCGGACTCTAAGATCCTTGATGGCCAAGCGACTTTGGAGGCGGGTCTTAACCTTTTCATGGCTGCGGCCAGCGGCGCGAACTTGATACATGATGTCGGATCATATCTGAACTTCGGCCTGACAGGAAGTCTGGAGCTAGTCACTATTTGCGATGAAGTCATATCGATGATCACCTACCTTCTGAGAGGAATTGAGGTGACCGATGAGACATTGGCTCTGGAGGTCATAGACAAAGTAGGTCCTGGAGGTCACTTCATCACGCAGAAGCACACGCTCAATTACTTCAAGAAGGAGCATTGGATGCCGACGCTTCTTGACAGGCAGATGAGGAACAACTGGGTTAAGACTGGTTCCAAAGACTTGGTTCAGAGAGCGAGAGAGAAGACGAACGAGATCCTTTCGAAGCATCAACCGACGCCCCTGCCAGCGGACGTCTCAAGAGATCTCGAGAATACACTCAAGCAGGCTGAGAAGGAGATCCTAGGCCACTGATTCACTCACACCACCCTAAAATGCTCGGTGACTTATTGATCATATTTGTTGTTAGGGAATTAGCTCGGACTGTGGAAGAAAGCTTAGATGCCTAGTTCTGTACATATTGTGGAGGGTCTCTCACGGTGCCAATTCAGTCCTCACCGATCAAAGCAACCCGTAGAGAGAGAAGAGTGCTGATTACGATATTGATCCTAGACTTGTTAGTAGTCGGCGGCCTCCTATTCTACGTACTTCATCCTCAAAGAACTCCACTAGCCACAGCACTTCTTCCCACCCCAGCACAGAAACCTCAAGCTGAACCGATGCCAGCTCCCAATACGACATTTACCTCATCCACTGCCCCAACCGTTAACCGAACTGTTGAGGCTGGTGAAGAAGACCGAGTTAGAAATGTGCTATCATCATATTTCGACGCTCTAAATCAACACGCCATAGAAAGGGCGGTAGCACTCTTTACAGATAACGTGGAGATAGTGATCAAATACGGCGAAGGGTACACTTACCAAGGCCCCAAGGAAGGTCTGAAGCGGTATCTTACAACAGCATTTAGTCTAGCACCTGACGCAGTTGTAGAAAACGTCAGCTTTACAGATCTGAGTATAATTGGTGACAGAGCGACAGCTCAAAGTACCTACGTTCTTCACTCCAGATCATACGATCTCCTGCAAAATGTAACAGAGTACTTTGAATTGGTGAAACAGGATAATGTTTGGAAGATCTCTAAAACAGAGATCAAGATTGCACAGTGATCCATTGCGTGGAGCTATCATTCCGAGTCTTTTTCGGAGATCTCTGGATGCTCTCAGGAACGCTCACTAAGCAGGGCTTTCCAAAAGACCGTCTATGACAAGCATAAGAAACTGTTAAGAGGAAGGTGTGATTCGCGCGTGCTGCATCATAGTCCCTAGTGTTCAGAGCCTTCACGATGCCCTTTCCATAGTTCGGAGATTTCTTCCGCCAGACCTTTGTGGCGTAACTCCCACCTCATGTGCGCGTCGTAGCATTCGGCGCAGAAGTTCTTCTCGCAGTATTGGCAGTTCTTGAGTTCCGGAAAGTCGGAACCGCACTGATCACATTTCGGCATAGATATGCATCACCGAGAGTTCATGATCTTGTTTAGCTTCCTTATAGTTTGTTTGCCTTTCCTAAAACTCTTGTAGCGCAAATGCGTTGAGAAGGCCGTGAAAGGAATATGCAAAACCAATCCTCTCATAAGCACTCGCCAGACACTGTAGGCGCGGAGCAGAGCTAGCGCGCGTAAAACTCATTGCAGTCAAAGTGATGAATGTGCGGAAGTATCTCTAAGGGCTCACATTCACTACTGTTATGTCTTTTTGTCAGATAGCCATAGTGCGCCTTTAGGATCTAGCGATCTATCGCTTTTGGATGGAAAGAGCCTTAGGTTTAGCGGGACTGGTCTTCACTAGTGAAGCTAGTGCGCCAAAGCGTTCGGTTATCTCACTCATCTTGGATAAGGGGTCTGTACTTAGCCATTTGTTAAGAAATTCCTGATCTTGTGTGCTGAGATCATAACTCGGGTTTTCCGCCATGACTCTCACCCACTCTTTGTGACCCTCTTCTGCCTTTTTGACTGAGTCGTAGTCTTCTGCGACATACCACTCACCGTTTTGCTTGATTCCAGTCTCCCACCTACTCGTATCTGTGGGACGACAGGTATCAATCACTATGCCACTACTCAGTTCATCTCTGAAACAATCTTCTCGCCATTTTCGTTCAGCGAAATCGTCTTTTAATAGTTGTTTGAAAAATTCCATAGCCAAGTTTTCTTTCTCCTTGCCCTATTTCCACTAGATCAATGCACCCATATGCGCAGGGGTCAACAATGCATGTCACCACAAATATCCAATAAGATTGGTGTGACCATACATTGAATACTGGAGTTACACAAGAACGAGAGGGACGGAGTATCTCACACGCGCGCTAGTGAGTACTGCGCGTTCTCAGAGTCCGATCGGCTAGCTCCCATGTTGCGTTTCGCGTGAGAGTATCTTCGGCAACCTTCTAAACCAGCTAAAATGAAGCACATCATGAGACACTACTAGAATAATGAATACCACACTCGAATAGATGTGTAAGCCCGTCCAACTATCACGAGTGAAGTTCAGGAAATATATGTCCGTTATGACGCGGCTATTCGACAAGTTTTTTTCTCCACCTAACACGACGCTACCTATGCTTGGAATGACCAGCCAAATTATGATTCCTGAGATTCCTGAGAGTATGAAAAAGGCAAGAGTAAAGACATTGATCAATGCATTGAATCTGACTCGTCGCATAATAGATGTCACGTCAGCCTGGATCATTCTTCCATACAAGTATTATGGAAAGTCAAAAAGATCCTGCTTGAAACGAAATCAAAAGTATGACGCATGAAAAGTCAGTACGATACAAGAGCGGCGCACCGCTGCGAAAGGCAATGTCCGTTTTGAGAGACTGATAGACAAGAACCTTGTAGCACGCGCTAAAGACCGTGCCGAATTCCATTCTGTGAATCGGGCATAGTTACTTGAAGCTGAAAAAGCGAAACGTCTCTTGGTTCTTAGCCCGGGCTAAGAGCTAAGACGATCCTATTTTTTCTTCTTCTTTGCTTTCTTTTTCTTTGGCGTCCCGCAGTGACCACAGGTCATGGGAGAACAACCTCACACTGTTATATCCCATTATCACTCAATAAAGCTTTGTTTCGTGTTTTCGAATCCCTCGGTGATACTGAGGCGTTCTCTGCTTTGAGCTATCTGGAGGAGTGTCTACTCTTCCTTTATTTGCACAGAGTTGCTTGCTAGTCATGAGCCTCTTCATTTTCCAGTCCATCAAGTAATGTTAGCAATCTAGCTGTCCTCTAGCCCTCATCCATTTTTCCTACGGCCGTGTTAGTTCATTTGTGTCTAGGGACGAAGGCTACGGCTCTAACCGGAGAACCTGAACCGTGTTTGATATTAAGGGGAAAAGCAAAGAGGTAGGCTCCGTTGGGAGGCAGCTTATCAAGGTTCTTCAGGCCCTCAAGTATTGGAATTCCTTTTTCGCGAAGGAGTTTGATGTGGGCCGGTTCGGTCTTTCCAAGGTTTTGTGCGTCAAGAAAGGCTGAGACAGAATCGACAGTGGGAGTATCTGTGCCTACTAGTTTGACTTTGTGTCTTCCGAGGTAGGCAGATGCTTCAACTGTCAAGCCTGGAAAATCCCTGAGGTACTTGATGACTTTTTTCTTTGGATATCTGTGCTTTGTAGTCCATTTCCTGTCCCATCCATATCTTAGGAGTACAATGTCATCTCTGCTGAGGTCACCGTGGTGTTTCTCCCATGATTTGATGTCTTTGGATGAGATTTCGCCACCGAGTTTCCTATCCATGAGATTTATGACTCGGCAGGGGCCGTGCCAGATGTTCAGGTCCATATCGTCAAGCCATCTTGATCCGCCGACATGGGCAGGAGCGTCGACGTGTGTTGCGTGATGTTCAGCAATCTGCAAGACGTAGGCATTGTATCCGTCTCCTAGCTTCCTGTCAGTCCAAACCATATGATGGTAAGGGAGGTAGCAAGGAGTTCCTTCCTCTAGGAGGAGACTGAGGTCGACGAGCCTGTAATCAGCCAGAACTTTCTTGAGCTCCAAGATCTGATCATTCCTGACAGTAATTCTTTTGACATTTGATTGTCTTAAATTCTTGCGATCTTGATAATCATCAAGAATTAAATCCTGTCCTGAGGATCAGTCAAGTATGCTTCCACAACTCGGTGAGATAGAGAGAAGACGCAAGAATCTGGGTTTGAACCAGAAGGAGTTGGCCAGGATGGTTGGTGTCAGCCAGTCAATGATTGCTAAGATAGAGACTGACAGGATCAATCCTTCGTATGTTAAGACGAAGGCGATTTTTGATCTTCTGGAAAGTCTTGAGAAGAAGCGTGAGATGAAGGTCAGAGAGATAGTTCAAGGCAATGTGATTGGGGTGCAAAAGGATGACGCCGTCTCCAAAGCTACTAAGGCCATGAATGAGACAGGTTACTCTCAACTACCAGTCTTTGACGGGCCCAGAGCGGTGGGCAGCATAACCGAGAAGACCGTTCTGAACCAGATATTGAGAGGGAGGGATCCTAAGGAACTCTCGAGGTTCTCTGTTGAGTCGATTATGGATGAGGTCTTTCCGATTGTTGACGAGGAAGCTCCGGTGACGGTAATATCTGCGCTACTTCAGTACAGCCAAGCGGTCTTGGTTACAAAGAAGGGGCAGATCAAAGGGATTGTGACTAAGGCGGATCTTCTGAAGGTCGTTCCAACACTCTGAGTGTTTCTACTTCTTTCTTGCTGCGGCTACGATGTTTATGACGTCTCTATCTTTGAGTATGTACTCGTTCGGAACCCGCAGGCCGGTCCTTGCGTCAAGGGCGTACAGCATGGTCTTTTCCAGTTCGGTGTGTATCTCTCGAGCGAGATCTCTGACGTTCGCGCCGTAGGGAATGAGGAGGGCGTCGGGGAGGATCCTCCCTGCGTGGTCGGAGTATCTCTTTGCATCCTCGACTGGGTATATTGTGTTCATGTTAAGGAGTTTGAAGACGCACATGTTTATTGCGAATTGAACCCCTGTGTTGACCCATCTGGTCAGGACTCTCTCTTGGACGTAGTTGAGCGCCCACTTCTGTTCTTTTGTCAGTTTGCTCTCGTCCGTGACGTGAAATTTCTCTTCTCCTGGGACGTATCTGATGAAGCCTTTCTCCTCAGCTCTGCGCAGGGCAAGCTCTGCCTCGCCACAGGCGGGGATTACGAAGGAACCTTTGAATTCTTCGGTCATGCGTTCATAGTTGGCTCTTGCGTTGGCGATGTCCATCTTGTTCGCCATTATCACAGTCGGCTTTGATACTATTCTGATTTCTTGCGCGAAGAGTCTGATGTCTTTGTCATTCCACTTTTTGAGGGGTTTGTCCTCGAGTTTGCTTTTGGCGAGTGCCTTCTCTACATGGTCGGATCTCACTTTTAGCCCTGCGACTGCTTTGGACAGTGATTCTTTCAGTGGGGTTCCTGCCTCGACCCTCTTCTTGACGCTTCTGAGGCTCTTTGCTATGGCTTTTGTAAACCATAATACGATCTCCTCTTCAATGTCGTAGACATCTACTATGGGATTTCCAAATCCGGGCTGTGTAAGTTTACCTTCTGCATCGATACTTGCGGAGGCGTCAACGACGTGGATGAGGGCGTCTGCTTGGGCTGCGACGCTGAGGAATTGGTCCCCCAGACCTCGTCCTTCCCAGGAGCCTTTGATAAGACCGGGGAGGTCTACTATCTCGACGGGTATGAAACGCCACCCTTCGATGCAGGCTGAGTTTCTCGGTTCGTCTTTGACTCCTAGCTCTTTGCATACGCATATGGTTCGTACGTAGGCGGTTCCAATGTTAGGTTGCTTTGTGGTGAAAGGGTAGGTTGATACTTCGGCAGAGAGTAGGGTTGCAGCGTTGAAGAAAGTGGTCTTGCCAGTATTGGTCTTGCCGATTACTCCTATTCGGATCATCTGTAAACCTATTTGGTTTTATCAACTCAACCTTCTAATAGGATTATTGTAATTGAAAGATCAGCGCGCGCACTTCTTCCGACTGGAAAGAAACGACATATATTAGGACTGCAAAAAGACCTGAGAAAGGAACGCGTGGGCTTCATGCTTTGGAGAAACCTGAATAATAGGCACTCACAGGATTATCTAAGCTATTGTAAAATTCATCAGAGGGTTCTTGGATGACCCACCCTGATCAATTGTGGGGATAAGAGAAGTTGTCTGAAGCACTGGATAAGTACCTGCAGGCTGGCAAGATTGCCGCCAGACTCAAGGATGAAGCCCCGAAGATCGTCAAGGTTGGAGTTTCTTTGCTTGAGGTTTGCCAGAGATTTGAAGAGCTGACAATTGAGCTGGGAGCAAGACCGGCCTTTCCCGTCAATATAGGGGTGAATGAGGTTACCGCTCACTACACTTCCCCATCTGAGGATCCGGCGGTTATCCCCGAAGGTTCACTTGTCAAGGTTGATGTTGGAGCTCATATTGATGGGTATATTGCTGATACAGCGATGACTTTTGCCTTCAGCTCTGTACATGAGGCTCTTGTGATCACTGCTCAGGAAGCACTTAGGAACGCGATTCATGTGATGAGGCCCGGCGTCAAGATCTCAGAGGTTGGGGCTGTTGTTGAGAAGACCATGGCGATGTTAGGTCATAAACCGATCAGGAACCTGATGGGGCACCGAATTGAGAGATACAAGCTACACACGGGAAAGAGCCTTCCGAATGTCTCTGGTTTAGGGGTCGGCAGGATCCAAGAGGGCGAGGTGTATGCTGTTGAGCCTTTCAGTACGCTTCACGATGCTGCTGGTGTTGTGAGGGATACCAGCCAAGCATTTATCTTCAGATACAACAAAGAGAAACGGCTGAAATCCCCTGATGCCACAGCACTTCTTGAGCATGTGAGAAAGGAGCACAGGTTCCTTCCTTTCGCGTCTCGCTGGTTAAGGGGGGATGGCTCCATCTCATCATTTAATTTGGCCTTCACAGAGCTTCTTGAGTCTAAATGTGTGCTTCCGTATAGAGTTCTTGTTGAGGCGAGTGGACAGCCTGTTGCTCAGGCAGAGCATACAGTGATCGTTGAGAAGAACGGATGCCGGATAATTACCTGAGTTTTTGGTGCCCACGTCACTCTTTAGGTGACTCTTTGTAGATCATGCTTATGGCTAGGTCTGCCTTGCATTGTGGGCAGGGTTCGGTTTTCTTGTTGATATAGTCGCCAGCTTTGAATTCTCTAACTCTCTTGAAGTTACATTTCTCGCAGATCTCTGTCGTGAGTGTCTTCAATGATTGGGTTTTGATGATTTGGATTCTTCTTCTCATAGTGAGAAGGGATGATATTGAAAGTGCGATCCCGATCAGTCCGAGTATTAGGCTGTAGTAGAAGCTCTCGGTCTGGCCTTCGTTGTATGAGAGAACTGAGCTTAAAATGAGCCAGGCTGAGTATGCTAGAACGCCTAGGCTGAAGATGACTGATACGTAAAAGTATAGACTGTCCTTCTTTTGTTTCATCTTGGTTCACCTACTGTCCTACACCGATTGTGTTTCCTATGCCTGCGACTATGATGGTTTGGCCTTCCTTGGTCTGTTCTTGGATGAGGCCTTTGATCTTGGTTATGACGTTGTCAGCTGATTCAGAGATCTCTTTTTTCATCGGCATTATCGCTTCTTGGAGGCTCTCTTTCACGATTATTGCGTATACTGGAATCTTGTTCTTGGAAGCTTCTTCTTCAATCTTGAAGCGTTCAGTTCCGATACCGCCGATGGCTGCTCCGGTTCCTTCACTTATGCCTCCTGTCTTTTCGCCTTCGAACTTTACTGCTGCGTCTATCATTATGACCATGTCGACCTTGCCTTCACGTTCCTTGATTAGCTGTTTGATTGCATCTCCTGGTTTGCCGACGTTTCCGCCTGGACCTTCAGCCTTCAGAGCGATGATGTTCCTTCCGTCCATCGTCAACTCGGAGACGACGACATCTTTCTCGACCTTTCTCTTCTCCTTGTCTTTCATCAGCTTTGAGACCACAAGTGGACCTAATCCGTCGCCTATGGGTTGGCCTTGTGCGAATGCTTTGGTTGCACCGACGAGGGCTTCAGCTTCCTGCATAACGAGTGGAAGGATCATCTGTAACTGGAGGATGAGGTAGAAGCTCTGGGTCTTCTTTCCTAGAAGGTAGAAGTGTCTGACTATTCGGTATATGGTGTTCAGTGCCAGGCTTCCCTCTACTAGATTCTCTAGGTTGTTTACCTGGGCATTGTCAGCTTCAGGTGCGAGCCTTTTGACGTCATCTTTGAACTTGTTATCGCGTACGTCCATCAGGTGGTCGAGTTTCCAGACAATCCCTGCTGGGTCCATGTCGACCGGGGTTATGAAGAAGGCTTCCAGAAGACCGCTGATTCGTGGGATCGGATCTTCCTTCGGCTTTCCTAGCTCTATAAGGGTCTTGATGGTTAACGCTTTGGCGTCGTTCTTCATGAACTCGAGCTTCTTCAGGGCTCCGCTCATGTTCCAGATCATGGTATAGAGCTGGATCTTCTGGCCGAAGAGTATGAAGAAGATGAATGATAGGTACATTAGAGTTGAGACTATGGTACTGAGGCCGCTACTGTCTGTTCCTGTAATTCCTAGCGCTGAGAGCCAATCGAGCAAGAATCTATTCCTCAAATGTAAGTTGTCGAGTAGAGCGTTTGTGGATACTATTAAACCTTTCACGAAGATTTCATGACTAATTCTGTGAAGAGGAGTTGGCAGCGGTCTAGGGTTCGCGTAGGCTCTCGCACAACACTACAGCCTAGATCGCCTGGAAGATTCACTTCCGTGTTCGGAATGGGAACGGGTCCTAGCTTCCAGCTATGGCCGCCAACGTTTCCTTTATTCTGATCTTCAAACTTTTAAACAGTTTGTTTGCGATCTAGCTTGCACTACTTAGCGCATAGGACCAGACAAGAAGGCAAGGGAGACTACCTGCCTAACTCTCTTTTATCACGGAAGAAACAAGAGTTGTCCTTGAAACTTGCCCTTCGGATCACGCATAAACTATCTTCAAATCGACAATCGGCACACATAGATTTTTTCAAGAGTTACTTCATCTTCGGCGGTGAGATCATTAAGCGTAATCTATAGTATCTCTCGCAGTGTATTAAATGCGCCGTATTACTAGCGCGCGCTAGACGATGGAGAGACCTGTTAACTTAAATCCGAGATCTCTGACCCTAAGTGACGTGAACCCGTTGCGTCGCATCATATGTATTGGATTTCTGTTTCTGCTCTTCAGTGGAGTCATCCTGGCCGGCAACGCCTGGGGTCAGCAAGAAGCCATCATAAAGGGAAGAAAAGGAAATGTAAGTGATCCAGACGCTGACATCCTGCAGGCCAGCTTCCAACTTCTTGAGAACGGATCTCTCGTCATACTGTATGTTGTAGAGGGCAAGTTCGTGGACAGATACATCTACGGCATCAACCTATACGCTTATGGCGAGAACCAGAGTTTCGGCAGCATTGTTCTTGGATACTTCCAGAATACTAAGGGAGCTTACTACGTTGACTCAGCAAAAGGCAGAGTGAAGGACCTCCAATACACCATTCAAGGGTCTACTCTCAAGATCACCGGGTTGACCTTGGTCGACATTGGAGGCAATGATGCCTTCTATGCAACTGCACAGACCGTGGCGCGCGCGGAGCAGAACAAGCAGCTCGTATTGATTGATTCTGAGCCTGCTGAAGGACTTGTAAAAGTCATGCTTACCAACCCTTCACCTGAACCTACCGAAACACCGTCTCCCCCAACAACAGCACCAACAACCACATCACAGCCCACAACCACTACACAGCCCACAACCCAAGCTACAGCTCAACCGACAACGACCATACGTCAAACCTCCCCCGCCACAACATTCATAATTATAGTCGCCATCGTAGCTATTCTTCTAGCCCTAATGATTTGGCGTTCAAGCTCGAAGGTGAAGGCACAAGAAGAAAAGCCGAAGCGATAATAAGTTCGCGCGCGCTGTTTAAAGAAAATGGTCCAAACAAATGTCAGAGTTTTGCTAGTCACATTCTGAAGGACAAACCTCGAGACTTGACAACACATGTGAGCAGATGCCAGTCTCTCTCATCTCTTTGCATTCACAAGCGATCAAAAGACCACATTTTGAACACCAATATCCTTCAACTGTAGAACCCATTCTTTGATCTTTTTTCTTGGCACTGATCGTTATTGGTTCAACCTCACTGTTGCATGACTTGCAGAGCAACTTCGTCAATAATGTCACCGCTGGTAAACTTGTAGAACAATGAAGAATTGATCAAACTAGTTATCAACCTTTTGTCCGAGGCTTGCACGAACTCAGAGGTAATGGTGTTGTCTGTGGCATGAAGCCGACACAGAACACATCCACGTATGACATAACCTCGGGGCTCGTGCCCGATACTTGGGCCAGGTAGCACAAGCTTTACGGATCTTCTTGTTGAATCTTGATGTGTGAGGGAATGAACGTTGGGTCTCGGCAGTAATGTTGTTGATGAACCTCGCTTCAGGTCAAGGACTCGCTTGTTTAGGGATCGGTGTGAAGCGGGGAGGTTTCTTGCAGGAATGCTCAGCGGCAAGATCCGTGGGGATGCTTTGGTCCTGGCGATTCCTTTAGGAGGGGTTCCCGTCGGCTATTGTATCTGTCAGGAATTGGAGATGCCGCTTGATGTGGTTGTTGTTCGTAAGGTGCCTTTGCCTGATAATCCTGAGGCTGGTTTTGGGGCCGTTACTCTGGATGGAACTTTGGTTTTGAATGAGCGTCTTGTAGCGGAGCTGGGTCTGAGTGAACGCGTGATTCGTGCCATGGCTGCTTCAAGGTTCCAAGAGATCAAGGAAAGACTGGAGAAGTTTCGCGCTGGGAGGGAGCCTCCAGATCTCTCTGGTAAGGATCTGGTCCTTGTGGATGATGGGTTGGCTTCTGGCTATACGATGCTAGCTGCAGTAAGGTCGATAAGAAAGCAGAGCCCGAAGCAGGTGATCGTCGCTGTTCCTACAGCACACGGTGAGACTTTGGACGTGATCTCGCCCGAAGTTGACATGGTCTATTGTCTGAATATTAGATTTGGACCAGCCTTTGCGGTTGCTGATGCTTACGTGAACTGGTACGACCTGAACGATGAAGAGGTCAAGCAGTACCTCTCAAAAGCATGGAAGAAATCCTAGCTGGAAGACGCGCGAGCGTCAATGATCTAGTAAGACTGACGTGCCTAATCGAAAGTAGTATATTCCGGAATTTGAGGTACTCATATAGTTCTGCCATGGTTCTAAGTGTAGGCTCCCAAGTCACTGGGAATTACGGAACGTATAGAGTCAGAAAGAAGCTAGCCGATGGGGGGATGGGATTCATTTGGTTAGCTACTTCGGACACCGGTGAAGATGTTATTGTCAAGGAGACTAAGGTGGCAGGCGATGGGTGCGATGACGTCAGGTTACAGAAGCTTAGGTTTGAGGCGCAACTGCTTCGTAGCATAAATCACCCTAATATAGTGAAACATGTTGACGAGAAAGATGCGGGCTCGACATTTTATCTCGTCGAAGAATACGTGCCTGGAGACACAATGAAGCGGTTTGCGGGCAATCCTGCTCCAGAGAACGTTGCAAAGCACTTTAGCATCGTTCTGTTAGAGGCCTTACGATATTTACATAATCCTCCATTAGACATTCTCCACCGAGACATAAAACCTCCAAACATAATTGTGGAGCCTAAGAGAGATCTTGTTCTAATTGATTTAGGGGGCTGCAAGAAATCTTACATGATGTCCGACAGCGGCCTCGTTACGCCAGGTTGGGGCGCCCCAGAACAGTTTACCACGGGGGTTTTGACCCCTGCTTGCGACATCTACGCAACAGGAGCACTGTTATTCTTTCTATTGACAGGTGAGGAGCCACGATTCCATATGAAGAGTACCGGTGCACTCTTGAAACTGCCCTGTGACGTCAACCCATCCGTAAGCCGAGAGATTTCTGATATTGTCGCAACTGCTATGCAGCCAGACGTTGCTTCGCGTTACCAGACGGCTGGTGACATGATAAACATGTTGACCAAGGGCAGGTCGGTAGCGGTCGGCGTCCCCCACATAATAGTCGGAAGCATGAAGTACAAAATCAAAGGCAGCCTCACAATCGGACGGACACACACATGCACACAGGAATGCACGAATAGAGGCTTCTGTCTGCCTCCCGACGTCAGCATAGACGACACCTCACCGGGAGTGTGCATCAGCAGGCACCATGCCAAGGTGTTTGTTGACAGCCAGGGAGACTTCTGGGTTGAGGATCTGCACAGCTTGAACAGCACTGCAGTAGGTCGAAGAGGTTCTTGGCTCCAGCTTCCACCTGGCCGGTCGGAGAGGCTACAAGATAGTGATGTAATAGCCCTAGCTTACAAAGATAAGAAAGGCCCGTACAGGACTATTACGTTCAAGACATCATAGAGAATCGCGCGCCTTCGGACTAGCGCGCGCTTGCTTCTAATTCACAATGTTCGCTGGAGCAATGATGACAGATATGTTATCTCTGCCACCTCTGCTGTTTGCGAGTTCAATAAGTTCATCGCAAGCCTTCTGTGGATCTGTATGGTCGAGGACTATTCGCTTTAGCTCATTGTCCTCCACGTGAGCTGTCAATCCGTCAGAGCAGATCAGTACGAGATCATTCTGATCCAGAGACGTGACCCCTGTGTCCACTTCGACTACGCCATAGTATCCGACGACTCTTGTGATCTCGTTTCTTCTCGGATGAGTCCTGGCCTCTTCACGGGTAATCTGTCCTTGATCAACCAATTGCTGAACGTAGGAATGGTCCTTGGTGAACTGCCATAATTCCTCCTCGTTTATTATATAGCACCTCGAGTCGCCAACATTGGCAGTATGGAGCTGGTTGCCGTCGATTATTGCCAAGGTGACGGTGGTGCCCATGCCTTCACTTCCAGGATTCTGAAGAGATGTTTCTAGGATCCTTTGATTTGCCAACGAAATGGCTGCTCTGAGGGTTTCATCATATCTGGAAGCGTTTTCATCCTTAGAGCTTAGCAGTTGTGCAAGAGCATCAACTATGGTTTCGGAACCTATCTTGCTTGCTATCTCGCCCGCGTTGTGGCCTCCCATCCCGTCTGCAACGAGAAGTAGAACGCGTTTCCTTGTCTTCGATTCGTAGGCTGCTGTAACCTCTAATGATGCCATGCTGTCTTCATTGAGCTGCCGATGCATACCTACGTGTGTGACGAAACCGATCTTTTTTTCGCCGCGAGTGGCTGTTTCAGTCAAATTTGCCACTTGTCCTAATACTCTTTTGACATCCTCTTGCAAAGGCGATCTCTCCGGAATGCGCGCGCTTTCTGTAGAGTTGTCCCCCTTCACTTGCTTACATCGTCCTGAAGGTAAAAGTCATGTAGGCTCCCCGGCGATCACTGTAGACAATCGCCACAGTATCTCCTTCATGAAGCCTGGTCCTCCCATTTCTTGGCAATGTCTTAAAAGTTCTTCCTCCATCATGTGAGATTGCCGGGCAATTCAGGCTACCAAAGTCTTCGATCCAACATGTTCCAGAACGATCGATGGAGAGTCTAGCATGGTGTCTATCGACGTATCTACCGGGGTCGCTTATGGAAAGATCAAGGGGACTATGGAAATTCTTTGAGCTGCAATCAGAATCGCATTTGTGTGCTCGTCCTATCTCTAGATCTCCCCTAATCTCATATCTTCTGCCCTGAAATACTATGTGTGGTTGACCAGAGGTAGCCGTATACCCTTTCTTGATCAGGCTTATCATTTCATCTGTTGTTTGAAATCTTTCTGAAGGGTTAGGGTCCATGGCGATCTTGACAATTCTGGATAGCTCACGACTCACAGAGGGAGTGATCTGGTGGGGTAGCCTAGTCAAGGATTTTCGGTCCGTAAGGTATTTTCTTGGTTCCTCTCCTGTGAGCAGAAAGAACATGGTCGAGCCCACAGCATAGATATCATTGCAGACGCTAACTAGCCCCGTAGTAAACTGTTCAGGATCCGACCAGTATTCAGTGCCTACATATTTGCCGAGCCCAGTCGTTTGGCTGTATCCTTGTCTGGCTGTTCCAAAATCTATTAGGATTAGTTCCCTGTAGGGGTCCAAAACTAGGTTTTTGGGGTTGACATCGCGATGTACTACTTGGTGTCCGTGTAAATATCTTAAGGTTTCGAGTAGAAGTAGAGCATACTTCTTCACGGTCGATTCGGAAGCAGGTCGCCCCAGGTATTCATCTTTCAGGGTTCGGCCGCGGATCATCTCTATAACAAGGTAGAATCTCTCTCCGTCATCCCTATGGTCGATGTACCGGACGATATTTGGGTGGTCCAGAATGCTGAGTATCCTTGCTTCTGTCTTGAGCCTTTCAAGCCTCACCTGATCGAGGCTGTCGCCATAGAATCGAGTGGTCTTGACAATGACGTTTTCCCCCGAGCTCGATCTAGCTGCGTATACGTAGCCCATGCCTCCCGCAGTGATCTCACGTTCTATTCTGTATAGGTTCCTCTTCCCTACGATAAAGTGACCTGAAGACATAGGCAGGTCCATGCACTTGGTTGCAGATTACTGGGTAGTGAATTTTAGTTTGATCACTTCTGCTATTTCGATCTCGTCGCCGTTCTGGAGCTCGCGTCTACCTTTCTCTTTAATCTCTTCCTTATTTCCACTTCTCACAAGTGCAGTACCGTTTAGACTGGCTTTGTTCTGAACGTTTGTCACACCGTCTTCAACGAAGAATTTCGCTTGCCCGTCTGGTGCAGACTCGGACCAGACAGTTACGTGCGCCCTCGATATCTGGTTAAGATCGTCACTCTGTGTTAGAAACTTGGCAAGATCAACTCTGCCAATTGCTCTTTGGGAGAGAGTAATTTCAATTTGTGAACCATCCGGCAAGATCAGGTAACCTCTTTGAGCGGGAGTGGCGGGAGGCGGAGTCGGAGCCGTAGCTGGTGCAGCCAGCTGTTTCTTACATTGCTCGCAGAACATCGCATCGGGCGGATTCTCTTTACCACAACCTTGGCACATAATCTTGTCTGAAGTTGGGCTTGGCGGCAGAGGCGCAGGCTGAGCAGGCTGGGTCACAGCTGCCCCGCAGATCTCACAGTATGCATCTCCAGGTCTAACCGGCTTGTTACATGAAGGACAGTTGACCAGGATCCATCAACCCCTCATGTCTGTCTTCTTTTTACCTATAAAAGTTGATTCTTGCATCATCTGTTTCTTGTCAGACTCGCTTATTGGACCTTTGCTCATCTTGAGTTTGGTTCCCTGCAATGCTGCCAGTACGTCACCAACTACTGGATTCTTTTTCACGACGGTTGCCAAGTTCCCGTCAGCAGTGATTTCTCTTAGTATTGTGTCAGCGTTTCGAGCAACCGTCTGGTCATTGCTCGCTATCCCGTTTCTCATAACTACAGTTGCTTCACTTAGTCTGAGTAGCGCTCGCGGATAGGGATCCGATTCGGGCTCATACAGCTTCGGATCTACCGTGTATGTTACCGTAAGATCTTGGGCTGTGTTCTGCAGCTCGGTGTGAAGTAGCCTGTATAGCCCCGGTTGCCTTGAAGGGAATCTTATCTTGAATACGAGGTTCTGTTCTTGGCCTGAGATGAGGTCTTTTATGGGAATTTGATATTGGTTATTACCTCCAATCGGGTTTGGCAGTTGAGTCAACATTGGTTTGACAGCGAAGGCCTGTGAAAACTCTGCTCCTGGCATCAGCAACATCTTCAAAACAGGATTCCTGACAAGGGTCCCTGCCATCTGGGTAATTTGTTCCTTGAAGATCTCCCCAAGATCCTTGCTGAGGTCTCTTATGTGGTACCAGAGTCCTCCGCCAGTTTGAGCAATTTTGGTCAGCAAAGCGTCATTGTAGTCGCTGCCGATGCCCAAAGTCGTGATCGTGATCCCGTCGTCCCTAATTTTCTGGGCGAGTTTGACAAAATCGTTATCATTTGTTTTTCCTTCGGTAGGCTGTCCGTCTGTTAACAGTAGAACCCTGCTTACGGTTCCGTCGCTGCCAGAATTCTTAAGTGTCTCTTTGTATGAGAGCTCGAGACCACCATGCATATTCGTGCCCCCGCCCAGTTCGATCTTCTCGATAGCCCCTTGTACGGCCGCGTGATCGGAGGCTTTCGTTGCCTTCAACCTGACCTTTGCGTGACTCTCAAAGGAAACGACGGAGATAATGTCGTTTGGACTTAGTTGCTGGCTCAATGCTAGGGCCGATTCTTTTGCTTTAGTCAGTTTCGATCCTGACATCGAGCCACTGCAATCAACTGCAAGTGAGATATTCATATTCTGTCGATAAGTAGTCGCGACTTGGGGTGGCGTAAAGTCTATTGATACAAACACAACCCCACCTGCATTAGCCTTAACATGGGAACGATTGGCTGTGCATTTCATGACAGAGGAAAAAGCCACTATGATAACCTCAAATTAGATTTGCTATAATTAGAGTATAAGAGTTTCCAAGATAAGCGCGCGCTACCGTGATAATTGAGCGATTGTAGCAGTCGAGCATCTACGCAACTAGTAAATCTTCGTCTCTTCGTCTCTTACTGTCGAGCTTCCGCAGTAAGAGCAGAATTTGGCGTCCTGAGGAAGCTCCTTGAGATCTCTGCCACATTTTCTACAGATTATAGACGTTGAGCTTTGGCGGGTACTAGTCTTTTTAGCGTGCGCGCTTTCTTGACTAATGTCAAAAACTAGGATTGCAAGCCCTGCGAACAATATTATTCCGCCAACTTCGGCTATCAAAAATCCAACTGGGGCGTCAATTGTGCCAAGCACACGCGCGCCAAATGGCAGAGCAAACATCATTACTGTGAGAACCCCGATGCCAATGACTATCAGTCCTCTCATCAGGTTAGCCATGTGGAAACGCCTAAACCAACTGAACGAGTATTGTCCTGATATGTTCTGTCAAATAAGTCTATATTGACACTCCCCTGCCTAAAGAGAGGGGATTCTAGTTTCGATCATGTTCATCGGTCGGTGGGCCATACCGTTATTGCGCTCCCACCTCATTCCGTCCCATTTTAGAAGTTTAGGGTGTGTCATCACCCTGATGGCTGTTCCTTCATACTGAAGGTTTGCCATATTCAAGACGCCAACAGCATCTCTATGAGCCTCCAATCCACATTCTAGACACTTGAAGAGCGCGCGCGCTACTACCAGTGTTATTATTGAGGCCCCAGACATTTAAGCCCCAAACGTCCCTCTCTGGATCGCAATTCATCCCACCCCTGAAGGGGGGCTTTCTTGCTAGTTCAATGTAAATCGTAAGATCCACCGATAAATGCGCGCGCTCTCTCAACTACCTTACGATCATTTCCATTCTTTTGATTGGGAGCCTTTCCGATAGAACGGCCCTTCGCCTTCTGACAAACTCGTGACAAAATACTGCAAAGAGTAAGTATGGTGGATAGAGGACCATGACGATTCCGACGAGACCGATCAAAGCATCTACAGGAGAACTAAGGTGGAATAGGCTGGATACACCGACAGCTCCTGCGATCAATGGCAAAACTGTGCCGACGCTGCTGCCCGCCGTACGCACTTCACTCGTCCGACTATAGTAAAACTTGACTCCCAAATCATCCAAAGCCCAAATAGCTGAAAGGAACAGGGAAACTAACACGCTGGCTATCACAAAGAGAGTCAGGCGAGCTAGGTGTTGGGCGTTAGAAGCCCCGACAGAGAACTCTAAAAGATTCAGAAATCTTTCTGCGAATATCATGGAGAGAGCGATGCCTTGAAGGGGTCTAAGAACCCATGCGACAAGCTTGCTAAGACCTTCATTGATGTTCATGGAGGTTTTGACTAGCTGGCCAAAGAACTTCTCATTCTTGGCAATGTTCCCCATAATAGCCAGAAGACTGGGCAAAAGCAAAACAGGTGCCAGAAGCATGAGCGTAACTATAACGAATCTTACTGGGATGACCCAGACCGAACGAGTGAGAAACAAATCCTCAGGATGACCTGTGAGAAAGGAAATAATCAAAGTCAGGATCAATGCAAATAGAGCCGGTAATACTGCAACCCTCATCCTCAATGGTTATTCACCTCAACATCTTGAAGTGTAGCCAGGGTCGCTCTAATCAGAGTTATCATTCTAGTGCAGCGCGCGCTAATGGACTTCATGCCTTTATGCGTGCCGCGATTCATTGTTGGAGTATAATCTTAACTGATGATAGTAGCGCCCCCGCTAGCATCATAATAGTGCGCAGGTAATTTAGGCAGGAGGAGGCCTATTCTCCAACTCAACAACAACTGACATAGGCTCGTTATTTCTATCGATCTTTAGAGTCACCAAATCGTGAGGCTTCCGAGCGTACTCGACGTACACCAGAAGGTCCTCAAGTTTCGTCACATTAACATTATCGACGCCTGTGATGACGTCTCCTCCAATATTGAGCCTCTGACCGTCGACGATCATTATTTTGTTGCCAGCCCTGATTCCCCCCTTCAAAACTGGGCTCCCAGGTGCCACCGAAGTCACCAGAAGGCCCCTCGAATAGTTGATTCTCATAGCCTCGGCGATCGCAGGCGTCATGTCTGCCCCAGCCAACCCCAGCCATGGGTGTTCGTAACTTCCATCTCTTATCAGGGATGAAACTACCTTCACCATCAAGTCTGACGGTACAGCGAAACTGACCCCTGAGAAATCACCCGATTGCGAAGCTATAGCAGAGTTAACACCAATTACCTCGCCCCAAGCGTTCAACAACGGTCCACCAGAGTTTCCAGGATTAATGGCGGCGTCGGTCTGAACAACTCCGACGATCAGATAGCCATACTCGGTGTTTAGGGTTCTATCCAGCTGACTCACAATTCCCTCAGTCATTGAACCGCTTAAACCAAAGGGGTTGCCGACGGCAAAGACTATATCGCCAACCTTCAGTCCTGAAGAATTCCCCATCAATAATGGATGTAAATTGCGCAGAGTCTGGTCTACCCTGATTACGGCTAGATCGCTGTAGGGG
>Ga0315282_10002611_pt1 | contig 32886 bp, 37 predicted proteins | sample YL17G07_20_MG_FD_203693 | JGI IMG/M metagenome (GOLD analysis project Ga0315282, IMG submission 203693) | Sediment microbial communities from Yellowstone Lake, YNP, Wyoming, USA - YL17G07_20 | ecosystem: Environmental > Aquatic > Freshwater > Lake > Sediment | place: USA: Wyoming | collected...
CTCTACTTCCGGCTGGCGGAGCTTTCCCGGAATCTCGAAAACGATTTCAACATTGCTTGCGCCTGGCTTGCTCGACAGCCTCCCCTGAAGCTCCATTAACAGGTCGGCAGAAACCCTCCTGCTGTCGTATGGGCCGTAGTCGAAGTCGGAAAACACGTCGTCATAAGTGTCAAGTGCAACAGTTTCAGTCATCTTTCCTGGCACGTGACGTATCGTTTTCTTGATAATCTCTGCAATAGTCCTCCTATTTCGTTTCTGCTCTGAAACGCCGGCGTCCTTCTTGACCTTGTTCCCGAGAGGCTTTGCAAGCTCGTCTATTCCCGGCATCTTGACTTGATTTTCTTGCGGCGTACCCCCTGCGACTTTACCCTGCGCGAGCATAAGGTTATTTCTCACGCTAACAATAAAAAGTGAGGCGTCAAACTCACAACCACCATTCGCCAGCAGGTTGTCTGCTCTCAGACTCAGTCTGGGCTAACTCCTGCACTGCACTTTTTTATGCCAGTTGCTGTCTTTTTGTACAGCCGAAACCTGCAAGGGCGATAACTGTTAAATATACCTGAAAAGTTAATGCTTGCATGATTGATTACCTGCAGCTTTTCATACTCTTTATCGTGGGTGTTGTCGGCTACTCTTACAATTCGATAGCAGGTGGATACAGCTTCCTATCAGTTCCAGCCCTTCTCCTGATTGGACTCAACCCTCTGAACACCATAGCAACAAACCTTTCCTCCCAGATGTTTCCGGACATCGTGACAATCCTGAACTACTGGAGGCATAAAAAGCTCGAAATCAAGCCGGTCCTGAACCTGATAGTGTTCTTTATGGTGGGAGCACTCGTAGGCGCTCAGATAGTACTCTCGCTTGAAGCGTTTGTCCTGAAAGCCTTGATAACTACTCTGCTAACTCTGGGTGTCATCATGCTCCTACTAAAAAACAGGATAAACCTGGCCTTCCTGAAGGAGAATAAGCCGCTGGAAGCTTTCTTTGTCTTTGCAGTAGGGGTTTACAAGTCAATCTTCGGAGCCTCTGCGAAGACCCTTACCATGATGGTTCTGACAATGGGGAGAGGAATGAAAATGGTCAAATCAAGCGCGGCTTCATCCGTCTTAATGGGCGTCGCAGTCTGGACAGGAAGCGCTTACTACATCATCAGCGGTGCGGTGAGCTGGCCGCACTTCCTCGCCTTGACCTTGGGAGGCATGCTGGGGGCGTTCCTAGGCACTCAACTAGCCGTGAAGAAAGGTGATGCTTTCGTAGAGAAAGTACTCATTTTAGTGGCGCTGGCTGGGGCCGCAAAGGTCCTGTTCTTCTGAGAGCAAGTGGGGTCGACACGAATCCTTCAGGCGATCGCAAACCGTCTCTTTACTTCCTGCATCCCCAGGGCGGCAGTTCCGCCACAAAGAGCTGTTGCGAGCTGGAATATGCCGAATGCCGTGATGAACTGCACGGGCACCAAGCCAAACGAGAGTAGCGCAAATGCTGCGGAGAAGAGGAAGGCGGTCTTTGCGAATGCGCCTGCGCCGAGCGCTACCAGGCGGTTCTTTTTCCCTGAGAGCGCAAGCTCCTTCACAGCAAACACAAGGAACGTGTTGCCCAGCCAGATGAACGGCAGCATGTAGATGAGCGAGGCGGACTGCGAGCCGAATACCATGCCAGCCAGAATCACTCCTACGCTGGGAAGAATAATGACTGGCAGTAAGCGCGCACCGCGAAGGTTGAGCGCAGCAAGTACGAGGGCGCAGTTCACAACCGAGCCCACGAGAAGCTGCTCGTGCCCCAGGATGAAGGGAAGGGAGAATGCCACAATAGAGTACAGAATCATCTCAATGTATTCCTGCGCTCGCGAAAGAGTATACTCCTGCTTGAAAAGCGAATCTTTGATGTAATAGTATTCCATTCTCATGGCAGCGCCTCGTTAATTCTGCGTAGGTTAGGTATATAAAGATTTTGAGCGAATTATGAATTGATAAAGATGGAAGAGAAAAAAGACAATCGTCTGCTCATGAACATCCTGCACGAGGCACAGGAAAAGCACGGTTATATCTCTGAGCAAATGCTAAAGCAAATTTCCGTGGAGCAGGACATACCCATCTCGCGGCTTTACGGGGTGGCCAAGTTCTATTCGATGTTCCACACCGAGCCACAGGGCAGGTACGTGGTGGAGGTCTGCGGCTCACCGTCCTGCGTTCTGAACAACGGAGTGCAGATTGAAAAGTTCCTGGAGGAAGAGATTGGCGTGAAGATAGGCAAAACCTCAGAGGATGGGATGTTTTCCCTGTACAAAACTTCCTGCATCGGCTGCTGCGACGAGGCTCCGGCAATACGAATAAACGGCCAGCCGCACACGAAAATGACTGCGGAGAGGGTGCAAGTGCTCCTGAAGAAGCTGCGCACCGCTTTCAAAAAGAAAAAGAAGTGATCTAATGCAGATACTCCACAAGACCAACCTGGAGGCACTCGAGAGGGCGCGAATGCTCGGCTCGGACGGAGTGCTTTCACTTCTGGAGGGGAAGGGGCTTGTGGGCAGGGGAGGCGCGTCTTCTCCCACTGCCAAGAAGTGGCGAGAGTGCCGTGATACGCCTGCGGACGAGCGGTTCGTGGTGTGCAATGCCAACGAGGGCGAGCCGGGCAGCTTCAAGGATAAGCTGATAATCAGGCACAATGCCGAGACGCTTATTGAGGGAATCCTGATTGCCGCCTACATTGTTGGGGCGAAGAGGTGCTTCATCTACCTGCGCGGCGAGTATGACCACCTGCGCCCACGTCTCCAGGAGCAGATTGCAGACGTTCTCCCGCGCGCTAATCTGGAGGGCGTTAGTATCGAGATTGTGCGCGGTGCTGGCGCATACATATGCGATGAGGCGACTGCACTCCTCAAGTCCATCATGGGCTTCCGCGGAACTCCGATGTACAGGCCGCCAAACCCGACCACGGAGGGGCTTTGGGGCAGGCCGACACTAGTAGGCAACGTGGAGACTCTCGCCTGTGCTGCGCAGGCAGTGCTGTTTGATGACTGGGATGCCAACCTGAGGCTGTTCTCGCTTTCCGGGAATATCAAGAATGCAGGAGTATACGAGTTCCCCCTGGGCGTGAAGATGTCCTCTGTGATAGACGTTGCGCGCCCGCAGAGAAAGCTCAAGGCAATGTCCTTCGGCTGCTTCGGCGGCATCATGCCGGTTGACGAAAACATGAGCATCACACCCGAGGCCGTGTGCAAGGGGAACTGCAAGCAGGGCAACTACAGCATAATCTTCATAGACGAGACGAACAACGTGGTGGACATCTCCTATTCAATTGCGAAATTCTACACCTATGAGTCGTGCGGCAAGTGCACGCCATGCAGAGAGGGAACCATCCGCATACTCAACCTGCTCAAGAAAATAAGGAGCGGCAAGGGTGTGAAAAGTGATCTGCAGCTCCTGCGCGAGCTTGCCACGCATGTCCAAGAGACCTCGCTCTGCAACCTTGGGCAAACGTGCGGCAACCACGTACTCACAAGCCTGGAGCATTTCCCTGAAGACTACGAGGCGTACCTTGCGAAGAAGAAGTGAGAGGATGAGGATTAAGCTCAACGAAAAGGAAATCGAGGCTGATGGAAGCAAGTCGCTTCTTAACATCTGCCGAGAGAACGGCATCACAGTACCGACCCTCTGCTACCACGCAAGCCTTTTCCCGGAGGCACGCTGCCGTGTCTGCCTTGTTGAGATGAACGGCAAACTGGTAACCTCATGTTCCACAAAGCCAAGCGAGGGCGCATCAATTGTCACAAACTCCGAACGCGTTGTGAAAGCAAGAAAGCTGAACATGGAGCTCATGATGCCCGAGTCTTCATGCAAGCGCGAGGAGGACTTGGAAGTGTGCGAGATTTACGATGAGGTTGGCATGGGCAAGCCCAGATTCCCGCAGATAAAGGAATACAAGCCGGACCTCGGCGCTGCGGTCATCCGCGACGACAACAAGTGCATAAACTGCGGCAGGTGCGTGCGCGTGTGCGCGGACGTACAGGGAGTTTTTGCGATAGACTTTGCAAGCCGGGGGCACAACGAGCATATCACTCCGTATGAGGAGAAGCACTTGGCAGACGTTGCCTGCATACGCTGCGGCCAGTGCATACTCAACTGCCCTGTAGGCGCGATTTCAGAGCGCTCGCATGTGGAGGAAGTGGTTGCTGCGCTAAATGACAAGAAAAAACACGTGGTGGCGCAGGTTGCGCCGTCAATTCGCGCTGCGCTCGGCGAGCTTTTCGGAATGCCCGCCGGAACGCTTGTCACAGGCAAGACAGTTGCCGCGCTTCGCAGGTGCGGATTCGCAAAGGTATTCGATGTGGACCTTGGCGCGGATATCACGGTAATGGAGGAAGCATGCGAACTGCTGTGGAGGTTTGAGAATGGCAGAGTGCTGCCCATGATAACCACGTGCTGCCCTGGCTGGATACTCATGATGGAGTTCTTCTACCATGACCTGATAGGAAACATGTCCACATGCAAGTCGCCGCACGAGATGCTCGGAATGCTCGCCAAGACATACTATGCAAAAAAGGCGGGCATTGACCCTAAGGATATGATTGTTGTGTCCATTATGCCCTGCACTGCGAAGAAGTTCGAGTCCACGCGCCCTGAAATGAAAAGCGGAGTTGATTACGTGCTTACCACGCGAGAGCTTGGCAGGCTCATAAAAATGAAGAATGTGGATTTCGCTTCCCTGCCTGACGAGGACTTTGATCCTGCGCTGGGCGTCTCAACCGGTGCGGGTGTGATTTTCGGCGCGACAGGCGGTGTGATGGAGGCCGCGCTTCGCACTGCGCACAAGTTAGCAACAGGCAAGGAGCTGGAGAACATTGAGTTTTCGGAAATACGGGGCATGAAGGGGATAAAGGAAGGCAGCATAAACCTAAATGGAAAGGAAATCAGGTTCGCATGCGCACACGGGGGCGCAAACGCACGCAAACTCATTGAGCAGAAGGACAAGTACCACTTCATAGAGATAATGGCGTGCCCAGGAGGATGCATTGGCGGCGGTGGGCAGCCAATCTACCGAGACCCTGACGTACTCAGAAAGAGGACTGAGGCAATTTACGCTGCAGACCGCAGCTCCACTCTTCGCAGGTCGCATGAGAACCCTGTTGTGAAGAAGATTTATGAGGAGATGCTGGGTGAGCCGCTTTCCAAGAAGGCGGAGGAGCTTCTGCACACGCATTATGTGAAAAGGAGCAGGTTCTGATATTCTGTTGCTCTCCCTGCAGTTCTACCAGCCCAATACGTATGCAAATATGAGCGGAGCCACTATGGCCGCGTCCGACTCGATTATGAATTTTGGAGTATCTATACCTAGCTTGCCCCAAGTGATTTTCTCATTGGGCACTGCGCCTGAGTAGGAGCCGTAGCTTGTCGTTGAGTCAGATATCTGGCAGAAGTAGGACCAGAATGGCACGTTCTTTCTCAGATCCTGATTGATGAGAGGCACGACGCAAATCGGGAAGTCGCCAGCGATTCCGCCTCCGATTTGGAAGAAGCCTATCTTCTGCTTTGCTGATTCCTTCATATACCAGCGGATGAGCTCATCCATGTAATACAAGCCGCTTTTCATTGGCGAGAGGCTCTTCAACCCCCCCTTGATGGTCTGGGAGACGAACATGTTGCCCATCGTGGAATCCTCCCAGCCAGGCACAAAGAGAGGCAGGTTCTTCTTGGAAGCCGCAACCAGCCAGCTATCCTTCGGGTCAATTTCATAGTGCTTCTCAAGCACTCCGGAGCGGAGGAGCTCGTACATGTACTCGTGCGGAAGTAGGAATTCCCCGCCCTTCTCATGCTTCTGCCAGAGAGCAAGCAGGACCTTCTCCACTCTGCGCATTGCTTCGTCTTCGGGTATGCATGTGTCTGTGACTCTGTTAAGGCCGGTATCAGCAAGCTCCTTCTCCTGCTGCGGAGTGAGCTGCCTGTAGTATGGCACGCGCTTATAGTGCTTGTTTGCCACCAGGTTGAATATGTCCTCCTCGAGGTTCGCTCCTGTGCAGGAAATCGCATGCACCTTATCTTTTCTTATCATCTCAGCAAGGCTTATGCCAAGCTCGGCAGTGCTCATGGCTCCTGCCATGGCGAGGAACATCTTGCCGCTGGAGTTGATGAGCTGCCGGTAACCTTCTGCCGCATCCACCACAGTTGCTGCGTTGAAATGCTTGAAGTTTCGTTTCATGAATTCCGTTATTTTTCCATCCATCAGTACACCTCGAGAATGAAGTTTATCCGCCACCTTCCGTTATATGGATTGAATGTTCATGTTTTTATTATTTCTCATTCAGAACTAGTATTTGGTTTCTGTGAACACCACTTTAAAATTCAGATTGAATATATTTCGGCCTAGATGAGCTATGGAGCTTGATTTGAGATGTTTGTTGATTTGCTTTTGGGTGCTTTGACGGTATTCCTGGCGACTTCTCTAGGCTCGCTTGGCATATTCCTTTTTAGGGGTAGGGAGATTGGAAAGGCCGATTACTCGAATATCATCTCTTTCTGCGCCGGGGTCATGGCATTCTCCGCAGCAGAGATGTTCGTTGAGTCAAGGACGCATACTGGAGACATGGTTGCGGTCATAGGCTTTTTGGCGGGTGTTATAGCGCTCTTTGCGGTTGAGAGGTCGCTGCCGCACCTGCATTTTGTGCTTAGAAGAACAAAGATGAGCGACTCAAAGAAGAAGGCGGCGTTGATTGCAGGAACCATAACAATACACAACATACCGGAGGGGCTGGCGGTCGCATCTGCGTTCGCGCACTCAACCCCTCTGGGATGGCTGGTTACTTCATCAATAGCGGTGCAGGATGCGCCCGAGGGCATGATGGTGACAGCCCCCCTGGCCTGCTATGGCATGAGCGTGCAAAGCTCATTCAAGTACGGGGTTTTTTCCGGTGTCGTTGAGGGAGTGGCTGCACTCTTCGCCTATGCTCTGCTGAGTTCGGTAGTCGCTATTATCCCGCCCGCACTGAGTTTCTCGGCAGGAGCCATGTTATACGTGGTTCTTGTAGAGCTCCTTCCAGATGCATTCAAGGGCAAACCATGGGCAGTTGCGCTGTTCTTTGTTGGGGGAATAATGGTTGCATTTGGCATTGCATCATTTCTGAGGTTTTAGACATCAAGGTCTTGCGATACCAACGATTCTCAGGCCCTTTGCGTTGAGGTTGCACAGGGGCATCCTCTCCTCCTGCATGAAGGCAATCGGCTTTTCAGCCCTTATCACTGCTTTATCTGCCGAGCCTGGCTTTATCCCTGCCTGGCTCTCCAACCTGCACGGCTCGAACTGCAAACCCGAGCTTATGTGAAGCGCCTCGCCATTGGCAAGCGGTTCCCTTGTGAACTTCAAAGCAGTCACCTCGCATGCGAACTCCCTCTCCACACGCATCCGCTCATTTGAAAGCACGGCTCCGCGGGTTATCTCATCCGACTTCGCATTCTTCAGCGCCAGCCCCACCCGGTCTCCGGAGACTGCGGATTTTACATCCTCGTCATTCTTCTGTATGCTCTTCACCTCAATCTCCTTTCCAGAGGGGTAGGCAATTATTTTGTCATGCACGGCTATTTCCCCGCGCTTGACAATCCCTAGAGCAACAGTTCCAACTCCTTTTACTTCAAAGCAGTGGTCTATGTGTATGAGTGTGCTTCCAGGCACAGGTTGACTTTCCTGCGCAAACAGGAACTCCTTTGCATCCTGCAGTTCTGAGAAAATTCGGCTCTCTTTCAGGGATGTGGGTGCAATGAGGGGCTTCAGGTCTAAGTTGCTTAAAAAAACAGCTTTCATTCCCAGGAGGTCAAGCGCGACAATCATCTCCCCCAGCACTGGGGAGGGTTTTTCCGCAACAACAAGCGCTAGGTCAGAGAGGCATAATGTCTGGAGCAGCACTGGAAATTTTTCAGGATATGCCAGAGGGTCTATTGCAGTTATTATCTTTCCCTGGAATACGGTGTTGTAGAATGAGATGTCGTCAGCAGTTCCCTTCTTGCCGAGAGCCTTGGCTGCTGCTGCGCGTGTTTCCGCATCCTCTCCCAGCACTGCAATGTTAAGGCTCTGCATACAACCACTAAGGCATAGAATTGGAAGGGTCAGAATTTAAAACCCTGTTGTAGCATAGCAAATTATTAACTAGTATTGATTAATAATATCACAATAGCTGACGCTAATTGTGGAGTTTTTGAATGAACATTAAATTCAGTGAGCCTATTTCCAAGGCACTTGGGGAATTGGGTTTCGTGGAATTGACAGAAGTGCAGAAGCAGGCCATCCCTTACATCATGCAGGGGGAGGATTTGATAACCCAGTCCAGGACGGGAACTGGTAAAACTGCGGCTTTCGCTATACCGATACTCGAGCTGATTGAGTCTAAGCCTTTCGTGCAGGCGATTGTTTTAACGCCTACCAGAGAGCTGGCGATACAGGTGGGAAACGACTTCAAGAAAATAGGAAAGCACACGCAGGCGAGAGTGCTTATTGCCTACGGAGGAGTGGGAATAGAGCCACAGATTGAGAAGCTCAGGGCAGGTGCGCAGATTGTCGTGGGGACCCCGGGAAGAATCATGGATTTGATGTCCCGAAGAAAACTTGACCTGTCAAAAATAACCTTCTTCGTTCTTGATGAAGCCGATGTCATGCTCGCAATGGGCTTCATCCGCGATATTGAAATGATAATTGCTGCAACTCCGCAGAGGAAGCAGGTGATGATGTTCTGCGTTGATTTTCCGGAGGAGATACTTTCTCTGGCGAAGAAGCATATGCGCTATCCTCAGCACGTGAAGCTCATATCCTCGGAAAAGAGTGCCCAGGGTGTCACCCAGTCTTTCTACATGGTTCAATCAGGCAGGAAGGCCGGCGCACTGCTGTACCTCTTGAAGCAGATCAAGCCAGACAGAGCTTTGATATTCTGCAGGACGAAGAGGAGGGTTGACGAGCTAACAAACATACTGAACTACAACGGGATAAAGGCGATGGGGATACAGGGCGACCTGAGCCAGGCGCAGAGAACCAGGACGATGGAGGCATTCAAGGATGGGTCGGCAAGGATACTCGTTGCCACAGATGTTGCATCAAGGGGAATCCATGTGGAGAAGATATCCCACGTGTTCAACTACGAGTTGCCGTATGATATAAACTATTACATACATCGAATCGGCAGGACTGGAAGGATGCACGAGGTTGGAGAGGCAATATCACTATGCTATTCTGATGAGATGGGAACGCTGGGCCAGATAGAGAGGCTTATAGGAACTACGCTGCAGGAGAAGAACCTTCCAGCCAATACTCCAGCACCGAGGTTTCCAGCACGCACTGAAGATAGGCGCAGGTTCCCGAGCCGCGGGGGTTTCAGGCGCGGACCGAGGTATTAGCGGTGAAAATAACCGAGTCAGCATAGTATAGATTTATGAGTATCCAATTACTTGCTCTAAGTCAATAGCTTGAGGTGGCGGTATGGCGGATGTCCTTGGAGTAATAGAAGAAGCATATGAGAAGTATAAAGCCGGTTGGAGAAGCGTGATATGGGCGTTCGCCGTAATCGCCATTATCGCGATAATTTTTGGCCTTGTGGACTTCCTACTCCGACTTCCCGGGGAGTTCCTATGCGACAAAGCGCAGAATACTCTGGTTATACTGCTATTCTGCATTAGCCCGGTTATTCTGCAGTATGTACTGAATTTCATCAACGGTTTGATTAGCCTTATGATAACGATGTCGGTTATAAGGCCTTTGAATGATGTTGCGAATGGCAGAGCAGTTTCGAATTGGGTCACCAATTTCCCCAAGCAGTTTGTTAATGCACTTCTCGTCATCCTGCTGAGGTTTGTTATAGCAATTGTCTGCTTTGCCCCTGTGGTGATACTTGCCGTTCTTAACATATCGCTGTTGGTTGCAGCAATTCAAAGCAAAAATATGGGTGCTCTCTTTGCTGGCAGTCTAATAGTGCTTATAATTGTCGCTGTTGTGTGCATCGTAATCTTTGCAATAATCAGCTTCCTTCTTAGCTTCCTGGAAATTGAGATGGTTCTGGGTGGAGCAGGAATAGTTGCGGCAGCAACAAGGTCAGCAAGGCTGGTCAGGGGCAACCCCGCCGATATGATAGTTTATTCTATACTCTGGTTCGTTATTGGCTTTGGTGTGGGTCTGCTGACCATACTGATTGCATGCACCATATGCCTGCTGCCAGTGGCATGGCTGATACCCCCGCTTATAGTTGCACCTATACAATGGCTATCGGCTGTAATTCTGTGGAGAAGGCTGGGTGGTTCAAGTGAGAAGGCTGTCAAGAAGAGAGGTAGGTGAGAATTCCTGAAGGTCGTCCAGCTCCTGCCCCACTCCGAAATAGATGATGGGCTTGCCGGTTGAATGGAATATGGATAGAGCTGCGCCTCCCTTCTCATCCACATCCGCTTTGGTGAGTATTACCGCATCAACCCCTATGATCCTGTCGAACTCCTTGACCTGCTCGATAATTGCATTCCCGGTCAGAGCCTCCCCGATATATATCTTCAAATCCGGCTTCACCACCCTGTTCATTTTCTCCAGCTCCTTCATGAGGTTCTTGCTTGTCTCCTGCCTCCCAGCCGTGTCTATGAGAACCACGTTGATTCCCTTTGCCCTGGCATGGGCAGATGCGTTCCATGCAATTGAGGCCGGGTCTGAACCATACTGGCCTCCAATGGCTTTCACTCCAAGCCTTCCAGCCCAGACTTCCGTCTGTTCCTGCGATGCTGCCCTCCAGGTATCCGCGGCAGCAATAACGCAGGATATGCCGTTTTTCTTCAGAAGGTTCGCAACCTTTGCGATTGAGGTAGTCTTGCCCGAGCCATTCGGCCCTAGGAAAAGCAGTATGAATGGCTCTCCTTTTGATGCCTTCGCCTTCGCCAGCTCAACTAGGTTCGGCTTCTCCTTTTCCATCATCTCGAGCAGCGTTGAGCGTATGATATCATTCGCTGTTCTGCTCACCTCGCTCTTCTTCATGCGGATGCCTATGAGCCTCTTCCTAAGCTCCGAGGTTATGCTTCTGGCTGTATCATAGGCAACATCAGCCTCAAGCAGGGAGAACTCAAGCTCGTCCAACAGGCTTGAGATATCCTTCTCCTTTATCTCGACCTCGGGTGAGAGCACACTTCTAACCCTTGTTTCAAGGCTGAGCTTCACCTCTGATTTTCTGTCTTCCTTTGGCTTCTCAGCAGGCTTCTTCTCCCTAGTCTGTGACGGCGCTTTGGCTGGCTCCTCCGGCTTCTCCTCAACTTTTTTAGAAAGAGAGCTGACAAACGAGGAGAGCTTATTTTTCAGAAGGTTGAACATCTCTTCTCGCCCTGTTTTGCAATTTGACCCTACCTGTACTCCTGATGGACTTCCTTGTCCTTGGGAGGTTGGGCACTTTTTAACTTCTCCATGAGCTTGTTTGCAGATTCCTCAAGGGACTTCATCCTGTTGGAGACTTCCCCGAAATTCTTCTGGAGCTTTTCCCTCATCGAATCCATCTCGCTCATCCTTGATTTTAGGAACTTAACGACATCCGGAATGGGCTTCTCAACAACAACTCCTGCACCCACATCCACAAGTGCAACTTCGTTGTTCTCAACCTTGGATTTGATGTATGCACCCGAGCCGACGGGCAGAAGCATCTGATCGCCCTTGCTCAGCTTGGCAACATTCTCAAGAGTCTGTATTGCAACTTCAACCGAGGCATAATTCAACTGCAGGTTCCCCAACTGCTGCTGCAGCACCTGGGCTTCCTCCCGGTATAGCTGCATCTCATAGGCAATCTTCGCAAGCTCATCCCTGCCCGCCATCACCCCACCTCCTTGACAGACTCAATCTTTATCTCCCTTCTGCTCAAACGATGGTTGCTCCCAAGCTCTGCATAAACTTTCTCACGAGCCCTTTTCTGGTTCTCGGTTTCCACTTCCTTGTGGAACTTCCTCTGCTCCTTTCCCAGGAGCATCGATCCGTCTACCGCGTATTTCATAGTATCACACCACTCTAGTTCCAGTTGGGACATCATCCCCCACGAAAATGACTGAAGTACCATCCTCCCAGTCCGCGGCAAGTAGCATGGCCTCGGACTCAAGCCCTTTGAACTTCTTGTGCTCCAGATTCACGAGCACCATGAGTTTCCTGCCGGTGAGCTGTTCTGGAGCATAGCTGTTGCCTATTCCTGCTATAACCTGTCTTTTCTCTCCCCCTATATTTATAATCATCTTAATGAGCCTATCGGTATTTGCAACTTTCTCTGCGCTCTCCACCTGTCCAACCCTGAAATCCAGCATCCTGAATTCGTCGAATTTCACAATTGTCACCAAATCACCTCCCGATAAACCCCAATGCTTCGTCTATTCTACTCAGCTCAAACCCGCTTGTTGTCTCACCAACAACAGCCCCGTTGCTGTTCGCAAGCATGCACAGCCCAACGAACGACACACCCATATTGGCAGTGCCCACGGCACCCTTAACTTTGAAGAGCTCCTCCAGAGAAGAAAACTCCTCATCAGTAACATTTGTCCTTGTCAGTATTCCTTTGTTTGTCAGCACAGCGGCAAACCCAACCGTATTGTATCCACCGATGGTGCCCTTGACAACCTCCACCCCAAAGCAGTCACTGATGGACTTGGCGCTCTCTGCACTCAGCGCAGGGTTTATCATGCACGCATAATCATTTACGAGTATGTTATTCCCGAGCGCAGTCCTCCTCTCGTCAATAACCGCCACGTTCAGGCCCGCTTCTCTCAGGCTTCCCACCTCAATTTCGTACGCCATTGAAGGGAGCACTATTCCATTCGAATTCATCGCAGAAAACATTCCAAGCAGATCAGAGTTTGCAATGCTCGCGGTTATAACCTGGGTCTTAAGAACCTCGGAGCATACTCTCTTGAATTTCTCGGTTGTAGCTTTTGGAAGAAGCGTGAGGCAGTCATTGGTTTTTGCAAATATTCCTATGAAAGGGTTCCCCTCGAAGGCTGCCCGCGCAACATGCATCTGCTTACCCCTTCTTCTCCTCGCTCTTCACCGGCTTCTCCTGCTTGGGCTCTTCTATGAGGTTGACTGTCACCTCGCCCTTGGCATCCCTCTTAGCCTTAACCTTTATTCTCCTCGGGGGCTTCTCCATGCCCTTCGACCAAACCAGAGAGTTCACCTCAGCGCTGAGCTTCACCCTCTCCTCCTGAGTTCTCATGTGCCTCGCAAGGAAAGCTTTGAGAATCTTGACAGCACGCGAAGTCCTCTTCACCTTCACTGTCTTGTAAGCATCCCGAAGCGGAACAGTGTATATCCTCTCTAACTCATCAACCATTGGCTCACCTACTTGATATGCAACTTAAGTTTCTTCTTCCTCCAGTTCCTCTGGTGTGGATTCTCCCTCACGCGCCTGTTTGTCTTAGCCACAACGAAGAGGGGCACTCTCTTGTTCTTCCTCATTGCTGCTCCGAGAGCAGTCTTCTTCTCAGTGCTTTTTACGCTTCCCATAGTATTACCTATTTTTTCTTGAACGTTATCTCAGACTCCTTTCTTGCGGTTAATTTCGCAAGGATTTCCTTCAGCTGTTCATCGGTCACTTTTCCCTTGACCTGCTTGTTTTGATACAGGTATATCAGCAGACTTACTATCTGGTCGTAGAGGGCAGAGTTTGCCAGCCTTACATTCATCAGCCTCTCGTATGCCTGCGCATCTACGATGTACTTGAGCGCAAACTTCTTCTGCATCTCGAGCTCCCTTGCCTGCTGGTACTTCTGGAGCCTCCCCCTGAGCTCTTTATTCCTAATTCCCTCAAGCTCGTCATCTTCCAAGCTAACCCACCTTGGATGCTTCCAACGCGGCTGAGTCAAGGAAGGATTTGCCCTTTCCCGTTATTGACCTGCCTTTCTTGTTATGATTGACAAAGCCTGCTTTCTCGAGCTGTTGCAAAGCCTCTCTGGCAACAGAGCCGCTTCCCTTCTTGAACCTCTCTGGCTTCGCTCCCCTGTGCTTGCTGCCCCCGTACTCCCTTCTCAGTCTGCTCACCCCAATTGGAGAGCTCATGTAAAGCTTTCTCAGTATTGAAGCGCAACGGATATGCCAGAAATCTGGCTGCTCCGGAGGCCTCTCCCTATGAGCACCTGACTTCGCGTACTCCATCCATTCAGGTGCTTTCACTTCAGGAATCTCCTTGAGCTTCTCTACTGCTTTCTTTATTAGCCTGTCTGCCGGCACATCATAAACACTTTTCATCGGGTTTCACCTCAGAAGGTATAGGATTAATCAGTTAAAATTTATTAACTTTCTTATCTTCCCTCGGATTCAGCGGTAAATTCCTCACAGCACCGCATTCGCACCTGTATTCCATCATCCTTTTCCTTGAGTTCAGCCTCACCTGCAGGTTGTAGCCAGGAATCCAAAGAATTCCGCACTTCTTGCAGAACCTCCTCTTCAGCTTTTTTGGAAACCTGACGTTGTATTTCATGCCCAGCTTCCTTGCAAGCGAGATATACCTCCTAGCCCTCTCGGGATGCGTCTTGAGCTCCTTCTCCGAGAGCTGGAAGAGTATGCTTATCCTTTCCCTCACGACCTGCAGGAGAAAACCGGGCTTGTTTCCTCTTCTCATCCAAAAACCATTGTGTGGGCCCGGAGAGATTTGAACTCTCGACCTACAGCTTTCCTAGACATGTGTAAGAGCGTGTCGTATAAGACTGCCGCTCTGACCAACTGAGCTACGGGCCCATTGAAGAGTATATTTCTCCTATTAACATTTAAAACGTTGATGCCTCAATTCCGTACTTGCCTGTTATGGCGGGATATCGCTCCTGGACTCAAAGTTCTTGGCGAGATTCCCGTAACGAATTAATAAGCTATGTTGAGTATATTCTAGGAGAGTTATTACCATGGATTTGGGAGCTGGCTTAAGGAAAGCCCTTGCAAAAATAACTGGCGCAGCCATAGTTGACGAGAAAGCAGTAGCCGAGCTAGTTAAGGAGCTGCAGAGGGTGCTGATAAGCAACGATGTGAATGTTAAGCTAGTTTTCGAGCTTTCAAAGAAGATTCAGGAAAGAGCTTTGAAGGAGAAGCCCGCAGGAGGCATTGGGGCAAGGGAGCATGTTGTGAAAGTCGTTTATGATGAGCTTGTTGCACTGATGGGAGAGAAGCACGAGCCAAAGCTAAACAAGCAGAAAATCCTGCTCCTGGGTCTCTTCGGGAGCGGGAAGACGACCACCACTGCGAAGCTTGCAAAATTCTATGGGGACAGGGGGCTGAGCGGGGGTTTAATCTGCTGCGATACTTACAGGCCCGCTGCCTATGAGCAGGTGGAGCAGCTCGCAGCAAAAACCGGAGTGCCTTTCTATGGAATCAAGGGAGAAAGCGATGTGAAGAAGATAGTGAAAGGCGGGCTGGAGCACTTCAAGGATAAGGATGTCGTGATTGTTGACTCTTCAGGAAGGGATGCTTTTGATGGGGAGCTCTCCAAAGAGCTGAAGGATATAAATGATGCGCTAAGGCCTGATGAGAAATTCTTGGTTGTCAGCGCAGACATAGGGCAGATTGCAAAGAAAGAGGCAGAGGAGTTCAACAAGGCAGTTGGCGTGACAGGAGTGGTTGTAACGAAGATGGATGGCAGCGGAAAAGGCGGAGGTGCCCTGAGCTCAGTTGCTGCATCTGGGGCTAAAGTGGCATTCATAGGAACAGGGGAGAAGCTTGATGATTTCGAGGTGTTTGATGCAAAGAAGTTCGTTGGCAGGCTTCTGGGCTTCCCGGATTTGGAGGCATTGCTTGAGAAGGTGAAGAACGCTGGAATTGAGGAGGAAGTGAAGGCTGAGAAGATCCTTGAGGAGGAGCTGACTATAGAGAGCTTCTACGAGCAGCTCAAGGCAACCAAGAAGCTAGGTCCCCTCAAGAGTATCTTCCAGATGATGGGCATGGTGGATGTCCCAAAGGAGTTGATGGAGCAGAGTGAGGAGAAGCTGAGGAGGTATGAGGTGATTATAAGTTCGATGACAAAGAATGAGAGGAAGGATGTTGATCTTGTCAGGAAGAATAAGGCGAGGATGGAGAGGATAGCGAAAGGTTCCGGCACATCTGCTGAGGATGTCAGAGACCTGATCGCCCAGTTTGAGAAGATGAAGAAATTCTTGGATGCTTTCAAGAAGAACAGGGGGCTGAGGAGACAGGTAGAGAGGTTCATGAAAGGCGGGGCTGGAAAGCTCGGATAACGCTTTTATATCTTGCATTCATTTACATAGTAACCTACATCGATGAAGGTGCGAGAATGAATGTGATATCTTTCCTCATCTACATTGCAATTATTTTCATTATTGCATACTCTCTTCCGCTATTTGAGACTTGGATGGGCATTCCGCAGGGTCTGATGGCGGTTATTGATAAGATCATCAGGGCACTGCTCGTCATATTTGTCATATTCGGTTTGATGAAGTTTAGCGAATGGTGGATGACGAGCCACTTTAAGCTTTCCGAGGATGAGAAAAGGTACTTCATGGGTGTTGTGAGGTATCTTGGAACTGCACTCGTTCTGCTTCTCATAGGTTTCATGTATATAGGCGATGCTTCATCACTGACTCTCTTCTCAGGGCTTATTGGTGCGGGGCTTGCCTTAAGTCTCCAGCCTACAATGCTCAATGTTATTGGATGGGTCTCCATAGTTGCCTCAAGATTGTACAGGATAGGCGACAGGATCTTCATCGGAGACAGCGTGTGGGGCACCCTGGGTGACGTCTCTGACATAAGCCTCTTCTTCACAAGGATAAACGAGCTGGACAGGGCAAGCTGGCAGGAGACCGGGGGATTTGTAAGCATACCAAATAAGCTCGTACTTGAGAAGGGCGTTGTGAATTATACCGCTGAAAGCCCGTTCATGTGGGATGAAATGTCTTTCAAGATAGCATACGGGAGTGATTACCAGCTTGCTAAGAAGCTTGCAGAAGATGCAGTTAAGAAGGTGGCGGGGGAGAAAATGAAGGACGCGGCAAAGTTTCTTAGCCTCAGGAAATACAAGCTCAAGATAAGGGATATAAAAGAGGAGCCGGTAGCGTACGTTTCTATGGAAAGCGGGGCGATAAGAGTTGCTGTGCGCTATCTTGTTGCTGCAAGGAAGAAAAGACAGACCGAAGCACAGATAACCGAGAAACTTCTTAAGGACCTCAGGAAGAATAAAAGTAGGATAACGATGTTGGGGTGAGGAAATGGATGTAATAATGCTGAGGTATGCCATATGCCTGATTGGCTGCGCCGCAGCAACGTATTATGACCTTTTCAACAGGAGAAATGTTCCCGCATATGTCACGTATGGTCTAGTCGCTCTTGGAATTCTTTTCACCCTGGCAAGCCTCAATGCATCTGTCATAGCGCAGAATTTTGCCGTAGCCATTGCAATTTTTGCATTGGGGTATCTACTCTACAGGGCCGGCCAGATAGGCGGGGCGGATGTACTGGTGTTCGTTTCCATAGCACTTCTGCTTCCAGAAGGTCCCCAGCCCATTCTCAGTTCAGTCAAACTTCCGTTTAATTACCCGTTTGTGCTCTCCGTATTCCTCCTTTCAGGAGTGCTGGGGGTGTTTGGGATATTTATCAAGTATGTGCCTAGAACTCTTTACGATGCGATGAAGGGAGAGGAAGTTAAACTGAATACCCGGCAGGTTTTGCAATCCATTCTGTTGCTTTTCATCTATGCAATCTTTATTTATTATATGAACACACTGGCACCTTTGCCGCAATTACTCCTTTTCATTTTCATGGTGGTAGTCGTATGCGCAACGATCCTCTTCTCGCTCAAGGACCACATAAGCGATAGATACCTGATACAGATGGTGAGTGTCAGAGAGATAGATGAGGAGGATATACTTGCGGTTGAGAAGATGGACCCGAAAGTTGTGAAGAGATACGGGCTTGACAGACTGCTCACAATGGAACAGATAGGTAAGCTCAGGAAGATGGGCAAGGGAAAGAAGTTCCCGGTGTATACCAACATGCCGGTTTTCATGCCATACGTGCTCATATCACTTGTGGCAGCACTGTTGTTTGGGGACCCATTGGCATACTTCTATCCGTTTGGCATCATCTAATGGAGCAGACTTGTCCTCTCCAGACCAATGCCTTTCACGGCAATGCTTGCAGTGCGGTTTTCCAGCTCCTCTATTCTGAACCTTTCCTTTATGAACTGCTCAATGACCCATATATTTGTCTTTATGTGCGTGGTGAGTTCGCTAACCGTGACAGAGGATTCGCCCTTCGCCAGAGCCATGTAGACGAGCAACTGGTCTCCCATACGCTTGTCAAGCGCAGCACCGCTTTTTATTTCCGCTAAAAGTTCTTTTGCTGCTTCCTCGCCAACCTTCTCTGATTTTTTGCCAAGCGCCCCAAGAGAGGATGCACCCATTACGCTGTTCTCGCATACCGCCCACAGCGCGATGGCAGAGCCTTTTGAGAGTGACGGAAGCACCAGCTTTTGAATTTCTACATCGCCGTATCCATTTTGTGCGAGCAGCTGCCTTGCGGACTCGGCCTGCCTCCCAGCAACGGTTTCCGGCAGGTTGGAGCAGAGCGAGATACCGGAGATGCTTATCAGCTTGCCGGGAGATTCCAGCCTCAGCGGCTGCAGGCTGTCCACAGGCTTGGAGGAGAACTTAACAGCGCCTCCTCCCTTCGGGTACCAGCCAACCCTCTCAAGCTCAAAGGAGGATGGGGAGTAGCCCATCTTCCCCAAAAGCGGGAAGAACACCTCCTTCACGAAATGGAAATTGGGCGACCAGGCTACATGAGTCCCGCCGTTTATCCTAAACTGGACTTCGGAAGGCGAGAATGCCGCAATAGGGAGAAGTGTCTGCATCACAAGCATTGAGGAGCCGGCAGTTCCTATGTTGAATTTGAAGTCCCCGCCTTTGATGGCGTTTGGTGAATATGACAGTTCTGTAGAACCTTTAGCCAAGCCATCTATTTTTGCATCAGTCAACCGCGCAGCTGCTTCCACCCCCGTGAGGTGCTGTGCCTGCATCCCGGGTTTGTTCCTCTTGGCCCTTATGTTGAATAGTTTCACTGGAACTCTCAACACTGAAGAAAGCGAAACTGACGAGCGCAGTATCTGACCGCCTCCTTCCATCTCATCAGCTTTTATCTCAATCATGCTATCATTATTTGGGCAAAGGAATAAATATAAGCAAGAGGAGAGAAAATGTGGTGAAGCAATAAGCCGGCAGTGCGAGGGCTTCGGATCATCTGGAGTTCTAATTGATTCACGCACTCACGTTCATGATATGTGAATATGTAGAGGTGAAGGAACTGGCGCTAAGAATAAAGGGGTGTTAAAAAGAGGCCAGCGCGTTATGCGCTGGCAAGGCGACCAGTTTTGCTGCCTTTCGGCAGTATTAGAGAAGACGCAAAAAAAAACGAAGTGATTTATTATACTTGTACCCTAATATAAAGCTTTCGCTTGAGGGAATGGCATGGAGGAGGAAAAGGTTGAAGGGGGCGTAGAAGCGCTTGAGAAGGAGAAAGCAACCCTACTTGAGAGGCTGAAGGAAGCAGATAGGAGGTATAGGTACAAGGTTTATGAAGCTAAGGCTCTCGGCGAGATGCTTGATAAAAAGAAAAAAGAGGGAACATTTCCAGCGACGAGGGAACTTAAAAAAAGGATCCAAAGACTTGAGTTCATAATTTCCACGGAAGCCAGAACCCTGCAGCAGGAAAGGGAGCTAGTCAAGGAAGTCAGAGAGTTGGAGAAGAGGCTTAAGGTATCAATTGAGTTTGAAAGGATGGAGAGGAGGCTGCACCTCATAAATGAGGATATAAAGGCTGCTGAGAAGCAGGTCATAGAGTTCGAGAAAAGAATGGATGAGATGAGGAAGGAGCTCCAGGAGAAGCGAAATGCGAACAGCAAGTCGAAGAAGGAGAAGAAGCTTCTTGAGCTGAAGGAGAAAGTAAATGAGGAGAGGCAGAGGGAAAGGGAACCTTTCATGAAGAAGAATGTGGATGGAAGAGTCGACTTGGGTGAAATCTGCGTGATAAAGAAGAAGGAGAAGTAGCTATTTGTGCGTTTTTTGAGATCGAAGCAAGCTTAATATCTCTCTATTTCATGCATGCTTTCAGGAAGCCCACAAAAAGTGGATTAGGTCTCTCCAACCTTGATGTGAATTCTGGGTGGAACTGAGTCCCAAGGAAGAATTTGTGCTGAGGCAGCTCGGCAATCTGCATGACATCCTCGCCAACTGCCTTTCCTGAGAAAACAAGTCCCTTCTCCTCGAGAGTTTTAACATACTTCTCGTTTATCTCCCACCTGTGCCTGAAGCGCTCCCTTGCTTTCGTGCTTCCGTATAATCTATGGGCGAGAGTCCCCTCCTTTATCTGAACGTCATGCCCGCCAAGGCGCATAGTTGCCCCCTTGTAGACTATCCTCTTCTGCTCTGGCAGTAAATCCACAACAGGGTGCTTTGTATTCGGGTCGCTCTCAGTCGTGTTCGCTTTTTCCAAGCCGCATACATTCCTTGCATACTCAACAACTGCAAGCTGCATGCCCAAGCACAAGCCAAGGAATGGGATGTTGTTCTCCCGGACATATTTTATGCACTGAATCTTTCCCTCCATTCCCCTCTCTCCAAACCCGCCTGGCACTATTATCCCGTCGCATTCCTTCAGAACATCAACTTTCTGCTTCCCGTCCTCTATCTCGGTTGTCTCAATCCATTTGATATTCACCTTGCAGTCATTATGGGCACCTGCATGAACGATGGCTTCCTTTATGCTCACATAGGCATCCTTCAATGCGGTGTACTTGCCGGTTATTCCAACAGTGATATTCTTCTTTGGGTTTGTTATCTTTTCCACAAGCCCTTCCCAGCTCTTCAAGTCCTTCTTGGCAGATTTCATGCAGAGCTTCTGCATTATTAATTCAGAGAGCATCTGGCTCTCGAAGAGAAGCGGCACCTTGTAGATTGTCTCGCAGTCTGGGTCGGTTATCACAGCTTCCTCGGGAACATTGCAGAAAAGCGCTATTTTCTTCCTCGCATTTGCAGAGAGCTTGCCCACTCCCCTGCACACTATTATGTCGGGCTGCACTCCCATGCTCTGCAGCAGCCTTGTTGCATGCTGAGTCGGCTTTGTCTTCTGCTCCCCGACAGACTCAAGAGTTGGCACATAGGTAACCTGTATGAACATCGTGCTGTTCTTGTTCTCAAGCGCAAGCTGCCTCATCGCCTCAATGAAGTACGAGTTCTCCAAATCCCCAACCGTACCTCCGACTTCAACCAAAACGACATCTGCATCGAAATCGCCGCCGACCTTCTTCACCCATTTTTTTATCTCGTCAGTCAGATGGGGGACAATCTGCACGTCATAGCCAAGATAGCCGCCTTTCCTCTCCTTTTCAATAATGAGCCTGAATATCTTGCCTCCCGTTATGTTGTTGTCCCACTTCAAATCGATGTTGAGGAAGCGCTCGTAGGTTCCCAGGTCCATGTCGCATTCAGCACCGTCATCAAGCACGAAAACCTCCCCGTGCCGGTATGGGTTCATTGTGCCGCAGTCAACATTCAGATAACCATCGAATTTCACGGGGACTACGCGAAAACCCTTGGATTGCAGCTCCTTGCCAACAGAGGCTGTGACAATCCCCTTTCCCAAACCGCTCATCAGAGAGCCCAGGATGATGATATATTTCCTTTCCTTTTCCACAGGCGAAGTAGAAGTTTGCATACTATTTTTTATTGGTAAACATATTAATAGTTATTGTGGACCCAAAGGAAAAACTCTTCAAACTATGGAGCGGAGAGAAGGAGAGTAGAGCTCTTGATAAGATGGGCAACAGCTTCTACAGGGAGATGGAGGAGCATGTATCCTCCGAGATTCACGGGGTTGTCGAGGATGCAGAGGCGCTGCTTCTGAAAGGCGCCAGCATAGAGCCGCACAATGCAGAGGACATGCTCAAGGAAAGGGTTGAGCCTGACTTGAAGAAGGTTAATGAATTGTATAAGCTGCGTGACGAGAAAAACTTGGAGGCCCTCAGGCTGGACTCGCTGGATTCTGACAGGCTTACGCTGGATGAGAGGGTGCTCTACGAGTCCTTCATAAAAGCCAAGGAGAGGTACAAGGAGCAGACCCTCGGAAGGATAGATAAGGTGATTGAGAGAGGTTACAAGAGGGTGCTGAGGCTTGCGGCATGCTACCCATCTGGCAGGAGCAGAAGCGAGATACTGGAGCCGGAGAAGATAAAGGACTGCATAATGGAGCTGCTTGGCTTTGCAGAGATGAGCGTTTATCTGGTATCCCCGTGGATATGGGGTGTTGATGTGATACTGGAGAGACTGGAGGACCTTAAGAAAAAGAATCTAGATATAAGAATCGTCTGCAGGCCCGCGCTTGAGGGGGATGCTGCCCATGGAGCTATGGTCGAGAGGCTGCAGAAAGCCGGCATACCCCTGAGCATTAATTCGGTGGTGCACGCCAAGTTCTTCATTGTTGATGAGGTTGAGGTGCTTTTCACTTCTGCGAATCTGACAAAGACAAGCCTTGAGAGGAATATCGAATTTGGCATGAGGACATATGAACTTAAAGTAGTTGACAGATATATAGACGAGTTCAGGAAAATGTGGGAGCAGAGTGAGAAGGTCTAGGGTGTAGTAATGGCAGTTCTTGTTATATGCGAAAAACCACGCGTTGCGCAGAGAGTTGCAATGGCACTGGGAAAGGATGCGAAGAGAAAGATGTTCAACGGGGTTTCTTACTACGAGTTGAACAGGGGCGGAGAGCAGATATACGTGGCACCCACTGTCGGCCACATATATACCCTTAGAGAGAAGAACGGGGGCGGCTATCCTGTTTTTGATGTCGGCTGGGTTCCCTCCTACCAAGTTGACAAGGGAGCATATTATACAAAGAAGTATCTGGACACCATAACGTTCCTGGCAGGCAGAGCGCAGGAGTTCGTGAATTCTTGCGATTTTGATACCGAGGGCAGCGTAATCGGCTTCAACATCATAAGGTTCGCTTGCGGCAAGACTTCTGGCAAGAGGATGAGGTTCTCAACGCTCACTGAGGATGAGCTTGCGGAAGCATACGACAGCAGGCAGGAGCTGGATTACAACAATGCGTATGCAGGGGAGGCGAGGAGCATACTTGACTGGCTCTGGGGTATAAACCTCTCCAGAGGGCTCATGAGCGCTTTGAGGCAGAACGGGGAGTACAAGGTGATGAGCATAGGCAGGGTGCAGGGACCCACGCTGAAGATACTCAGCATCAAGGAGAGGGAGATAGTTGCGTTTATACCAGTTCCCTTCTGGCAGCTCTTCACTCATTGCAAAGGAATTAAATTCATCCACGAGAAGGGAAGATTCTTCAATAAGGAGGAGGCAGCTGAAGCAAAGAAAAAAACTGAGAGGAAAGGAGTTGTAGATAAGGTTGAGAGGAAGAAGTTCGAGCAGCCACCCTACCCGCCGTTTGATTTGACCTCTCTTCAGATTGAGGCATACAGGTGGTTTGGTTTCTCCCCCTCGCAGACGCAGGATATTGCGCAGTCCCTTTATGAGGCTGGCCTGATATCCTATCCTAGAACCGCCTCGCAGAAGCTGCCTTCAAGGATGAATCTTCCAAGGATAATCAACATGCTCTCAAGGAATCCTGCTTACGAGAAATTCGCAAAGGAGCTGCTTGACAGGAAGAGGTTCTACCCGAGGGAGGGCAGCAAGGACGACCCTGCGCATCCGGCGATACATCCGACTGGCCTGACCCCAAAGAGGGGTGCCAATGAAGCGGAGATGAAAGTGTACGATTTAATTGCAAAAAGATTCCTCTCCTGCTTTGCTGAGAATGCCGTGAGGGAAAGGATGCATGTTGAGCTGCTGCTTGGGGACCAGAGATATATTGCAGATGGAGCCAGGGTTATGAAGGAGGGCTGGATAGACTTCTACAAGCCTTATGTCAAGTTTGAAGAGGTAAACCTGTCAGACTTCAAGGAAGGAGAGCAGGTGGAAGTTGACAAGCTGGAGATAAAGAAGGATAAAACAAAGCCACCTGCAAGGTATACCCCTGCTTCGATAATACAGACGCTTGAGGACAAGGAGCTCGGCACCAAGGGAACGCGCTCCAGCATTGTCGATACGTTGTACAAGAGGGGGTACATCACAGACAGGAGCATAAAGGTTACAACTTTCGGGCTTGCAGTTTGCGATGCACTTGGACACCACTCGCCGGAAATTCTTGATGAGGAGATGACAAGAAAGCTGGAGAGGGAGATGGAGTGGATACAGGAGGGTAAGATGGGGGAGGAGAAGGTCATTGAAAGCGAAAAGGCTGTGCTCTCTGAGATTCTGCAGGATTTCAAGAAGAAGGAGAAGGAGATTGGAGGGGAGCTTGCAGAAGCTTTGAGGAGTATGAAGCTCGAGCAGAATTTTCTGGGAAAGTGCCCTGCATGCGGAGGGGACTTGAAGATAATTGTCTCAAAGACAAGCGGGAAGAGGTTCTGCGGGTGCTCAAATTATCCGAAATGCTCGCAGGGTTACCCAATACCGCAGTTCGGTAGCATAACTCCGTTGAAGAAGAACTGCAAGGTGTGCGGTTTGCCCATGATATTCGTAAGAAATGGCAAGAAAGTCTTCCAGATGTGCATAGACCCTAAATGCAAGAGCAAGGAGAACTGGGGTAAAAAATGAGACCTACAACGGTTGATGCGGTGATCATTGAGAGGGGAAGCATTCTCCTAGTCAAACGTAGATTTGATCCCTACAAAGGGCTCTGGGCAATTCCCGGCGGGTTCGTTGAGGAGGGAGAGACCGTTGAGCAAGCTGCTGCAAGGGAGATATTTGAGGAGACAGGGGTTAGAATCAAAATCAAAAAGCTTGTGGGTGTGTACTCAGATCCGAAGAGAGATCCCAGGGGTACAGTTTCGGTTGCATTCATTGCAAAAGCACTTTCAAAGGAGGCGAAGGGAGGGGATGATGCTGAGGAGGCGAAATGGTTCAAGCTTAGCGAAATTCCACCTCTTGCTTTCGACCACGCAAAGATAATTAATGATGCGAGGAGGATGCTGTGAGAGTTCCGCTTGATTTGAGAAGCACTGCGCAGGATAATGCCGCAGTATATTACGACAGGGCGAAGAAGCTGAGGGAGAAGGCCGAGAAAGCGGAGAGAGCTGTAGAGGAGAGCAGGAAAGAGCTTGGAAAACTTGTGGAGGTTGTTGAGAAGAAGCCCAGGATGAGGAGGAAGAAGCAGTGGTATGAGAAGTTCCACTGGTTCGTGAGCAGCGATGGCTTCCTTGTGATTGGAGGGAGGGATGCGGAGCAGAATGAGCTGGTTTTCTCCAAATATTTCGAGGATGCTGACGTTTTCCTGCATGCGGACATACACGGGGCGCCTGCTGTCATTGTGAAGAGTGGATGCAATGCGCCTGAGAGGACTCTTGAGGAAGCTGCGCAGTTTGCAGGGAGCTATTCAAGCGCATGGAAGGAGGGATTGGGTGCTGTGGATGTCTACGCTGTAAAAAAAGAGCAGGTTAGCAAGCATTCCCACGGAGAGTACGTTCCAAAAGGGGGATTTGTGATAAAAGGAGACCGAAAATGGTTTAAAAACATCGAGTTAAAAATATGTATTGGAGTGACAGAGAGCGGTATTGAGTGCATACCCGCAATATGCGGGCACGGGCGCTTCATATCGTATGTTGAAGTAAAACCAGGAGGAGTTGGAAAAGGCGACCTTTCCAAGAAACTCTTTAAACTCTTATCCAATAAACTAGATGAGGACAAGGGTAACTGGGAGGAAGAGGATATAACCCGGGCTCTCCCGCCTGGCGGAGGGAGCTTGCAGGAAGGTGATATTGATGGTGAACGGCATTGAACTCAAGGTTGTGGAAGCTTACCAGAACGACGTGGGTAGGGGAATTGTTAGAATTGACTCCAAAGCAAGGAAGGTTATGGAGGTCACAACCGGCGATATTGTAGAGATAAAGGGTAAGAAGATAACTGCAGCGGTTGTTTGGCAGGCACATCCACAGGATGAGGGGCTGAATATAATAAGGATGGATGGTTACCTGAGGCAGAACGCCGGGGTGGGCGTGCAGGACAAGATTTTTGTGAGGAAAGCTGAGACGAAGGAGGCCAAGAAAGTTGTGCTCTCGCCAAGCGAGCCCATAAGGTATTCGCCCGGCTTTGATGAGTTTGTGAAGAAGAGGCTGATTGGCAGGGCTGTTACAAAAGGAGATACGATATTTGTTGGGGTGTTTGGCACCTCCCTTCCGCTTGCAGTTGCTTTGGTTCAGCCCCAGGGAATAGCTGTGATAAACGAGACAACTGAGCTTGTCTTGAAGGAGGAGCCTGTGAAGGATGCAGGCAGGATAGCCCAGATAACCTATGAGGATATAGGAGGCTTGAAGGAGGAAATCCAGAAGATAAGGGAGATGGTGGAGCTTCCTCTCAGGCATCCTGAACTGTTTGAGAGATTGGGCATAGAACCTCCAAAGGGAGTGCTTATACATGGTCCGCCAGGATGCGGCAAAACGCTGCTCGCGAAAGCAGTTGCCAATGAGAGTGAGGCGCATTTCATATACATAGCAGGGCCTGAGCTTGTGAGCAAGTTCGTGGGAGAGAGCGAGGAGAGGATGAGGCAGGTATTCAAGGAAGCCGAGGAGAATGCGCCAGCGATAATTTTCATGGACGAGATAGACGCAATTGCTCCGAAGAGGGAGGAAGTCAGCGGAGAAGTCGAGAAGAGAATGGTTTCGCAACTGCTCGCATTGATGGATGGATTGAAGGCGAGGGGGCAGGTCATTGTCATAGGCGCAACAAACAGACCCAATGCAATCGACCCTGCACTGAGAAGGCCCGGGAGGTTTGACAGGGAGATAGAGATAGGAGTGCCGGACAGGAACTCGAGAAAGGAGGTGCTGCAGATTCACACGAGAAACATGCCGCTTGACAAGGATGTGAATCTTGATGAGCTGGCGAATGTAACGCACGGCTTCACTGGAGCGGATATCTCGTCGCTCTCAAAGGAAGCAGCAATGAGGTCGCTGAGGAGGCTATTGCCAAAAATAAACTTGGAGGAGGAGTTCGTTCCGCAGCAGCTTCTTGAGGAGCTTAAAGTCACCAAGGATGATTTCTTCGATGCGATGAGGGACATACAGCCTTCTGCTTTGAGGGAAGTGTTCGTTGAGATTCCCAATGTGAAGTGGGGTGACATTGGAGGGCTTGATGATGTTAAAAGGGAGCTAAAGGAGGCTGTTGAGTTGCCCCTCAAGAGCCCTGAGAAATTCACCAAGATGGGCATAAGGCCTGTGAGAGGCATACTGCTCGTAGGACTGCCCGGGACTGGGAAGACTCTACTCGCAAAGGCGGTTGCAACAGAGAGCGAGGCGAACTTTATCTCAGTGAAAGGGCCGGAGTTCCTCTCAAAATGGGTCGGGGAAAGCGAGAAGGCAGTAAGGGAGCTTTTCAGAAAAGCCAGAATGGCTGCTCCATGCATAGTTTTCATAGACGAGATAGACGCAGTTGCAGGCTTCAGGGGGGGTTATGACGAAGGCACGCATGTCACCGAGAGAGTAGTCAACTCCCTGCTGACTGAGCTTGACGGCCTGCAGAACCTCAAGAATGTCGTTGTTCTGGCAGCAACAAACAGGCCGGACATGCTAGATTCTGCACTGCTGAGACCTGGGAGATTCGACAAGGTGATACAGCTTCCTGCGCCTGATGAGAAGATGAGGCTTGAGATATTCAAGATACATACCAAGGGAATGCCGCTTGCGAAAGATGTTGATTTGAAGGAGCTTGCGAAGAAGAGCGAGGGCTACACAGGAGCTGACATAGAGGGATTGTGCAGGGAAGCGGGAATGTACGCTATAAGAAGCAACTCGGAGAGTGTGGGGATGGGTAACTTCACAGACGCGCTGAGCCAGGTAAAACCCAGCATAACAAAGCACCAGATTGAGAAGATAAGGAAGTTCGTCGGCAAGGAGGACACGATGTACAGGTAGTCGCATGTTTAATTTGCTGATGTTCTTCAAGGCCTTTGTGCTCTTCACTGCAGCTGCCTTGATAATCTACTCACTGACTCCAACTGGGACTGGGATAGATGTCCTGCTGAAACTGCTTGCTTTCGCTGTCGGATCTGCAATACTGACTCCTTTTGTATACCCACATCTAAGAGGAGTGAGAAAGGGGGATGCTGTGAGGGTCGTGCTGTCAGAGCAGAAGCTTCCATTTAATCTATTCTACAGGCGCTCTGAGGCAGTTGCAATGGGCAATGGGAGGATTGGCAGTGTGATAAGAATTGCATTCGAGAATGGAAGCGAGGAGGACGGGGTAGTTGTCTCCTATGCGGGCACGCTAGCACCCGCAAAGGTAAAGATTCTTCGGAAGGAGATAAGGGTGGCGTGAGTGCAATCCGGCGAGATTATTGATATCGTTGTTTCTGTGCTTGCCTTGGCTATTGCATTCTCGATTGGCAAGTTTGGGTACTTCCCGATAATACTGCTCACTGTGGGGGTTGGCTTTGTAGCCCATGAGCTTGCCCACAGATTTGTTGCAAACCACTATGGTGCAAAAGCATTCTACAGAGCATGGCCCGAGGGGCTTTTGTTCATGTTTGCAACGGCAGCGATAACTGGCGGAAAATTTCTTTTTGCGGCTCCTGGCGCGGTGTATATCTACTCTAATTACCTTAGCAACCGGGAGAACGGTATAATATCCATCTCCGGGGCAGTAATGAATTTCCTTCTTGCCATATTCTTCCTTTTCGTAGCAGTAGCAATTGGACTGAGAGGGAGCCCAAATGCGGATATGCTGGCTGAATCATTCATCACTTTCGGGACATACATGAACCTGTACTTGGCTTTCTTCAACATGATTCCAATCCCTCCCTTAGACGGGAGCAAAGTCATCAGATGGAACTTCATGGTGTGGCTTGTATTCTTTGCAATATTATTTGCACTGCTTTTCTTGTGAGTGGTTAGATGCGCTGGGGACCCGCGGGTATACCAATGGATTTCAAGGGGAATACTGCTGAGGCTATTGGCTATACTGCAAGCGAGGGGCTGAATGCCTTTGAGTGCGAGTTTGTGAGAGGAGTTAAGATGAGGCATGAGATGGCAGTGGAGGCTAGAAAGATGGCTGAGAGGAATGGGGTTTCCCTTAGCGCTCATGCGCCCTACTGGATAAACTGCGCGGCAATGGAGAGGGCCAAGATTGATGCAACAATAAGAAACATCATGGAAACCGCCAGGATAGCCGAGGTGCTTGGCGCCCGTATCATAGTTTTTCACCCAGGCTTCTACATGGGGCGAAGCCCTGAGGAAACGGGAAAGCTTGTAAAGAAGACTCTTGAGGATGTGCTTGGAAGGATGAAGCAGGAGGGAATAAAGAATGTCTGGCTTGGCTTGGAGACTACGGGCAAGGGAGCGCAATTTGGAAGCCTCTCCGAGAACATTGAGCTTTCGCATTCGCTGGATAGAACAAGAACAGTTGTGGATTTTGCGCACGTCCACGCAAGAGGAGGGGGGAAGCTGAAGAAGAAGGAGGATTATTTGGGAATATTCACTGAAATGGAGAACAAGCTCGGCAGGGAAGCGGTGATGAACTTCCACTCCCATTTCAGCGAGGTTGCGTGGAATGATAAGGGGGAGAGGTACCACATGATTCTCGGGGAGCAGTATTCCCCGCCCTTCAAGCCTCTGGCAGAAGTTATTGCTGAGAATGGATATGAGGGGACGATTATTTCCGAAAGTCCTCTGCTTGATGTGGACGCGCTGAAGATGAAGAGGATGTACGAGGAAGCTGCAAAAAAGAATAGATAAAGCATTTATAACTTATTGCGTGTAAAAGTAATGCTTCGGGAGGTGTTTTAGGATGGAAAAAAGAAACCTTGCTTTCCTTGCTTTGTTTACCATACTTTCACTGGCTGCTTACCAGCTGAAGTTTTCAACCATACTGGGAGTTCCATCGCAGAACTTCAACTTCTTCCAGTTTATAGGGCCTATAGGAGCAGGTATATTCACTCCCATCCTCGGAGCGGTTTCAGTACTGTTCGTTGAAGCTCTGAACTTCCTCATCTCTGGAAAGTCACTTGACCCGATAACGCTCGTAAGGTTCACTCCAATGATGTTCGCGGCGTACTACTTCGGCTCAAAGAGCAGGAATAGGGTGATAGTTCCTCTTGTCTGCATGGGCTTGTTCATGCTGCACCCAATAGGCAGGCAGGCTTGGTATTACTCATTATACTGGCTTATACCAGTGGCAGCAGCGGTGTGGAAGGACAAACTTTTCCTCAGAAGCCTGGGAGCAACCTTCACGGCGCATGCAATTGGCTCAGTGGCATTCCTGTATGCATTCGGCATACCTGCGGATGTTTGGGCAACGCTTGTGCCGATAACTGCCTACGAGAGACTCTCCTTTGCAGTTGGGATAAGCATCTCCTACATTGCAGTGAACACTATATTGAACAGCATCTCAAGCAGGGTTGATGTCAGAGTATTGAGGGTAGACCCGAGGTATGTTCTGTTCAGGGAGAGAGAGTAGGGGTATAGGTAACCCTTCTCCCCTCTATTTTGTATTTCCCTTTTGAGAAAGAGTCCACTATCCCCGGGAGCCCCACATGCTCCCTTTCAAGTATTTTTGCAGCAACCTCATCCGCAGTCTTGCAGTCGCTTATGTCCACTGCCTCCTGGTAGATAACAGGCCCGCCATCCAAGCTGTCATCCACGAAATGAATTGTATAGCCGGATATCTTAGCACCGTAGTTGAAGGCATCCCTCTGCGCATGCGCTCCTGGAAATGCCGGAAGAAGAGCCGGATGGATGTTTATTATCCTGCCTCCGTAATCCTGAAGGAACTTCTTGTCCTTTATTAGCCTCATGTAACCAGCAAGCACTACGAGGTCAATCTTGGATTCATCAAGCTTCTTTCTTGTTGCCCTGTCATGCTCCTCCCTTGAGGGATAGTCCTTGGGGTTTATGCAGCAGACAGGTATGTTGTGGCTCCTAGCCCTCTCGATAGCCTTGGCCTCCGGATTGTCTGATATGAGAATAACTACCTGGGCATTCACCCGTCCGCTCTCAACTCCGTCGATTATGGACTGAAAGTCGCTTCCCCTTCCGCTTGCCAGCACACCCACCCTTGTCTTTGCCATAAATAGATTATGCGCAACAGCTTAAAAATCTTTGACATGCCCACTTATAAAAGGCGTGAATACCTCATTGCGCAAGGCGCTCTCTTCTCCTTTTTGCCCTTGCTTCTGAGAGCATGTACATGGAGCCGGTTATCAGGACAAGGTCGTCTTTCCCTGCGATTGACTTTGCGTATTTAACCGAACTCTTAACATCTTCAATTATTTTTATCGGCTTGCCGTATCTCCCAACTTCTCTCTCTATTGCTTCTGGCTGGGCTGCCCTCTCTAAACTGGGTTTGTTTATTACCACAAAATCCGCAGCTGGAACTATCTCCTTTACTATCTTATCTATCTCCTTGTCTTTCATAACCCCGATGACAAGAACGAGCTTTTTGTATTTGAAAAGTTTTAGAGAATTTTTAAGTGCTCTCATGGCGGGTGGGTTATGAGCGCAGTCCATAACGACAAGTGGTTTCTTCTGCAGTATTTCCAGCCTTCCTGGCAATTTTGTTTTCAAGATGCCGGAGCGTATGGAGCGCTCATCTGCCCCTATCTGCTCTGCTGCAAGAACAACCAATGCTGCATTTTCTACTTGGTGCTCTCCAAGCAGTTTCACTCTCAGGCCAGAGTAATTTCTCAGAGGAGTTTTCAAGTCAAATGTGCACCCACTCAAATCGCATTTCACATTGCTGCAGGAGGCATATTCACTTAGCTTGATGAGCTTGGTACCTTTCTCTCTGCATAACCTCTCAAAAACTTCAAGAGCCTCTCTCTTTTTCTCGGCAGTCACTACGGGCACGCCTTCTTTTATTATTCCTCCTTTTTCAGCTGCAATTGAACGTATTGTCTTGCCAAGAACATCGGTATGCTCCAAACCTATGTTTGTTATGATTGAGACTTCGGGGGTTATCACATTGGTTGCATCAAGTCTTCCCCCAAGCCCAACTTCAATAACGGCATAATCCACCTTTCTCTCTGAAAAATACTTGAGCGCAATTGCAGTTGTAACCTCAAAGAAGGTAGGCTGGGTGCTGCTTCTCTCAACTTTAGGTACTAGTGACCTGACTCTTTCAACAAGAGAGAGGACGTAGTTTCTAGAGATTGGAGCTCGATTTACCGTTATCCTCTCCCTGAAATCATCCAGATGGGGGGATGCATACGTTCCCACCTTGAAGCCGGATCCCTGCAGTACACTGCTCATCATGGCGACAACAGAGCCTTTGCCATTCGTACCTGCTACGTGGATTGATTTGAAATCGTTCTGCGGATTTCCCAGCAGCCTGAGCAGCTCAGAAGTTCTGGACAGACCTAGTCTTATGCCGAACCTGCCGAAGCTATTGAGGTATTTCATCGTCTCCGTGTAATTCATGAAATCAGCCACTCTGTGCTAGAGCAAGAGAGAGGGTATTCTTCATGAGCAAAGCGACAGTCATGGGTCCAACTCCGCCAGGCACAGGTGTTATGGCAGATGCCTTTTCCTTTACTTTCTCAAAATCAACATCTCCCACAACTGCTCCTCCGAGGTTATTTATCCCGACATCTATGACAACCGCACCTTCCTTCACCATTTCGGCTGTTATGAAGCGGGGCTTTCCGATTGCTGCTATGAGTATGTCCGCCTCCCTTGTCATCTTTGCAAGGTTTCTCGTTTTGCTGTGGCATACCGTGACTGTTGCATCCCTGTTGAGCAGCATGGCGGCAATAGGTTTCCCAACAATATTGCTTCTTCCCACGACTACTACGTGCTTGCCAAAAATTTCAATATTGCTCCTCCTCAGCAACTCTATTACCCCCAGAGGTGTGCACGGAGCTATAGTTTCATCT
>Ga0315282_10002612_pt1 | contig 32880 bp, 27 predicted proteins | sample YL17G07_20_MG_FD_203693 | JGI IMG/M metagenome (GOLD analysis project Ga0315282, IMG submission 203693) | Sediment microbial communities from Yellowstone Lake, YNP, Wyoming, USA - YL17G07_20 | ecosystem: Environmental > Aquatic > Freshwater > Lake > Sediment | place: USA: Wyoming | collected...
GAGCGCATCCCGCATCTCCGGCTTTTCCGATTCAACGGGACTATTCACAACGCGGCGGATAGTATCAAGCGTTAGTTTAACCGCTCGCGGACGTTTCCTGACGGGGGGTTAGGACGCAATGAACCCGGGAAGACCATCCCGAGTTCCGCTCTTCTCGGTCTATGACGGAACGACCGGCAAAAGTTATGGCGATGCGGCTTGTTACATTGAGCTGCACTCGGGTCCGGCCGAAGGCGGGAAGATTCTGTACATATGGGACACTCTGCCGGCCGATCGCTACGACGATCAACAGCTCGATCAGAGTGAATCCGTTTCCTTTCTTCACTGCCCGCATGACAATGCCTCCTCGCCGGCCCGGCAGAAAGCAGGCTGCACGGAGTTGCGCTGTAACCTCCGTTGCCAGGGTCATGGATGCAGATGATCTATCGGGGCTGCGGCTATGACGGGAAAGGATGAAGGGAGAATCTTCCGTGAGGATGGCCGGTCCGGCAATCGCCGGTCATTGTGTGTTGCTCCGACTTCGCCCTGCCCACCATCCGTGCGAGAAGGTTCACACCAACCCTTTGCTCCTGCGGAGTTGGTATCTGAAGCGGCCACTGGCGTCAACAACAAAGCTGGGATCGCGGCGATTCCCTACTCGCCTCGTGGGGCCGGCTCGACGCCGTAGCTTTCGGCCCAATAGCCGCGCAGGTCGAACCCGACCATCGGCGTGTCGGGCAACGTCTTGTCGGGCGGTTCGGCATAGACGCCGATCCACCCGGGCAGGCCCAGCCGTTTTTGCACTCGGGTCACGATCTGGCTGAGAGCCTCTGCGTCGCGCACGTCCACCTTGTCATCGCCGTTGAGGTCGCCCATCTTGGCGCCGCCGTCACGATTGGCCACGATCAGCACGGCGTCGCCGTATTGGTAACGGTTCCAGGTCAGCAGGCGGGCGCCCGCGCGACGCTGCCGCTCGGCTTCGTAGGGCGAGACGAAACCGCGGAGAATGCGGAGGTGCGGCTCAGCCATGTCCGCGGTTTTCAACTCGGCCAATACGGCTTCGAGCACGCGACAAAGATCGGCATTGTACGGGAAATAGACCGTCGCGTCATTCGGCGCATCGGGAACGAAGTCGCCGAGACGGAAATGGTCGGAAACACGCAGCCCGCGCAGGTCGGGCGTCACGGCCACGAACCAGCGTGGCGGTTGGTAGCGGTCACGGTGATCGGCGATGACCGCCTTCACGTCCTTGCCCTTCTCGTTGGGATAAACGCCGATCGGAGAGCCTTCGATCACGCCGCGTCCTTCGGGATCGAATTCGTGGGGAACCAGGACGTGGAAGGTCGTCGCGGTGTGGAAAACCGGCAGCTCGCGGCTCTTCTCGCCGCTTCCTTCGGCGGTGACGCGCACCGTGCCGTGGCTTTCGATCTCGCAGCCGATCTCGTAGTGACCGGGTTTTTGGGGAGCCACCCATGCGACGCGGTTGTCGCCGAGCTGCTCAATCGTTCCCATGGGAATCTTCCAACGATAGTCGGTGGACCGCGAAAGCAGGAACGTGCGCACGGATCCTTTCTTCGCCGGCGGAACGAGCTCATCGAGATCGCCAACGTCCGCGCCTTCGGGACAGACCGCGCGCAGCTCGATCGTCTTCTCCGGCAACACCGCGTAAGCCTCGGGGCCCTGCCAGCCTTTGCGCGTGGCCAGCTGTTGAGCGAGTGCGGGGCGTTCCTCGGCTTGTTTTGACGGTGCGGTTTGCTTGGGCGATTCGGTTCGCGCGGGTGATGAGGCTTGCTTGCGCGCAGGTGCGCTTTTCGCTTTGGCTTCAGCTGCTGCGGCCTGCGCGCCAGACATCGTCGCGATCCACAAAAGGGAGCCAATGAGACCTCTTTGCAGGATGTTATTCACGGGCGATCTCCACCTTTCGCTTTTTTGTTGCGGCAAGGCTATCCGAACTCAGCCGCCAAGAGCAAGCGTTTTGGGGAGTGGGACAGGTTGGCAACCTGTCCTACGCACGGGACCGAACGGCCTCTTCGTAAACGGCAAGAGTCTGGCGGGCACAACGCTCCCAGGTCATCTCGCGGGCGAAGGCCAAACCGCGCCGGACGCACTCCTCGCGCAGCGCGCCGTCGTCGAGGGCACGCAGGATGCCCGCGGCGATGGCTTCCGGCCGCATCGGGTCAACCAATATGCCGCGGTCGGCCACCAGCTCGCGCAACGACGAGGTGTCACCGGCAACCACCATCACGCCGCAGGCCATGGCTTCGAGCACCGGGAGGCCAAATCCCTCGTAAAGCGACGGGAGAACGAAGAGTTCGGCGCTGCTGTAAAGCGTGGGAAGCTCGTCGTGGCCGATGTAGCCCGTAAAGACAACCCACGGCGCGAGTCCAAGCGTGACCACGGCGCGCTCGACGCGATCGGCGTCCTTTCCCCGCCCTCCGGCGATGACCAGCGGCGGCGCATCCGGCCGTTCTTGTCGCACCGTCGCATAGGCCTCGATCAATCGCTCGACGTTCTTGCGGGGCTCGATCGTTCCCACGAAGAGAAGATAGCGCTCGGGCAATCCGTGGCGGGCCCGAAGGCGTGCGCACTCGTCACGATCCTCGATCCGGCGAAACCGGCTGTCCACGCCTTCATAGACAACCGCGGTCCGTTCGGCCGGCGCACCGAGCAGTTCAACCAGGTCGTTGCGCGTGCTCTGCGAGATCGCGATAATCCGATCCATCTCTTTCAGCCGGCGTGGGAGCGTGGCAAGAAGATATCGTCCACCCAGCAGTTCACAGGCTTCGGGGTGGCGCAGGAAGTAGAGATCGTGAACGGTGGTCACACGGGCGCCGCGGCGTTGGGGCGGGATATAGGTCGCCGGCGAATGGAAAACGTCCACGTCGCCCATAAGCCGCTCGATCGCTGGGCCGTTGAAATATCGCCAGGCGAAAAGCAGCGCCGGCCCCGGAATGCGATGGGAGCTGATCGCGAAGTTGTCGCGCTCCATCCATGACTCGCGGCAAGCGGCATGGCGCAGCGAATTGAGGAACACCACGTACCGGTTGCCTGAGTCCACCAGCGCCAGATGCCGGAGCAGCTGGTTGGTGTAATGGCCGATTCCGGTTCGGCGCCAAAGGATCGAAGAGCCGTCTATTCCGATGCGCATGAGAGGCCCGGACCGATGTGTTTCTCGGACTTGCGAACGATCTCCTTCTAACTCACACGACATCACTGCGACCTTCGCGGCAATCCAACTGGAAAGCACCGGCGAGCCGCCGGCGTTTCTTAATCCAAAATCGAAAATCCAAAACCCTTCACTTCTTCCCCTCACGCTCTTCGCGCGGGATGACGGACTCGATCGAAACGGGCGGTCCCGCGGGCGGCGGCTCGATCCGAATCTCGCCGGGTCGTGGCAACACGAACGACTTCGGTCTGACCACCGGCACGCCGCGATAGGTTGCCGAGTAGCGGCTCTTGGCCTCCAGACGAACCCTCGCCACTGCGGCCACACCGGTTCGACTGTCGGCCTGCCGAACCACCAGGAGATAGTTGCCGGGCAAGGTCTGCGTGGTCATGCTATTGTAAGGCAGGACGTAGGCCAGGTGCGACTCCGGCCCGCTCAAAAGCACTTCGAGCGGATGGCCGGCCAGATCGGTGATGCGCAGCTCCGCTCCCGCGGTGAACACCGGTCCGATTCGTTCGATCCGCAATTCAAACGTGGCGCTCGAAGCGGCGGTCTTCTCCGCCCGCTCGTCCACCAGCTTTTGGAGATCGGCTTGGAACGGTTTCATCCACTGACCCTTGTAGAAGACCAGGCCCTGGTCCTGTTTTTGTTTCGCCTCAAGGGCTTCGATCTGCTTTGGCGTCATCCATCGCGCTTGAGGTTCGTAGAAGACCATTCCCCTGGCCTGCATTTCCAGGCGCTGCTTCTCGGCCGGACGCATCCACTTGCCCTGGTACTCAACCAGGCCTTGCTTCTTGGGCTCGACCCAACGCCCCTCGAAGAGGACCAAGCCACGTTCCTGTTGCCTGCGCGCGAACAGCTCGGGTGTCGGCTCGAGCTGAAACTGTGCCCGTTGGCGCCGCATCGGACCGGCATCGAGGAACACCGGCTGCACCGGATGGTAGCCTTCCTTCTGAACGCGCACGAAATAGTAGGGATCACTTCGTATCGGGCGGCGCGCGGGAGTCAACGCCGGCTTCGCGGCTCCCGGCGGCCAGGGTTTCCACGGCGCCTGTCCCGTCCGCGAACAGGTGATCTCCGCTCCCGAAGGCTCGGACGTGATGGTGACCATGGCACACCCGCCCAGGGCCGCCAGCGCCGGAAGCAGAAGCATCCGTCGTATTGCCACGCGAAACCGTCTCATCCTCACCGCTCGCCGGTTGGCGACGGACTCCTCGCCCCGGACGGCTCGGCAACCAGGATGCCCCAGCCGAGGGCGGTCAGAGCCAGCAACGCCTGGATGGCGCCAAACAAGTAAAATTGCGTGGGGGTGTCGAGCATCGCGATCAGGTAGAAGGTGGTCCCCAGCGCGCCGACGATGCTGCCCACGGTCGAGAACGCGTAGAGCGACCCGACCTGGCGTCCGAGCCGGGCGGGATCGTCGGCGACCAGCCGCACGGCGTAGGGCGAGACGGTCCCAAGCACAATGGTCGGGAGGAAAAACAACCCCAGAGAAGCCAGCAACGGCCCGATCGTCTCAACCCTCTCCATGCCGAGTCGTTGAAACACCATCTCCCTCACCGAGAACGCATAGAGCGGCAGACTGCCGACCAGCGCCGCCGACAGCAGCAACAGCAACCCGAAGCGCGTAAACGATGCGTGGCGGTCGGAGAGGTGGCCGCCCAGATAGTAGCCCAGCGAAAGTCCGGCCAGAAAGACCGCGATCAGATTGCCCCAGACATGGATCGTGCTGCCGAACTTCACCTGGAGGAATCGGCCCGCGACGATCTCCAGCGCCAACACCACCGCCCCGCTGGTGAAAACGATCAGGTAGAGAATGGACTTGCGCCACATCATGGTGTGGTTGCCGGCCCTCTCGCGCGTCGGCGCGGTTGGTCGCTCCGCCGGGGTGAGCTACATCGCCTTCTGCGAACGCATCGTCTCCACGGGTGCGCGGTTGTCGGTCAACACTTCGGCCCTGCACGGCCGCTTGGTGGCATACTGATAGGTGCTTTTGACAAGGTCCGCGAGATCGAAATGGAACTTCTTTTCCCGCATGATTTCTTTGGCCCGCTCGACGAGAACGTAGCGTTGAATCTGTCCCGGCTGATTGGTCGCGACGAAGATGTAGTTGCCGCTGCTCAGCCCCGGAAAAATGTAGAGCTCCGGAAACGTGACCTGCATGGTCTTGATCTCGGCCTCGAAGTACTGGTTCAGGTCGGGGCTCCAAATGTTGGCCACGACGACACCGGTGGGCTTGAGCCGGCGGCGCACCTCTTCCATGAATTCTTTGGTCGTCAGGTGGAAGGGGATGGAGCTCGTGTTGTAAGCATCCAGGACAATCAGGTCATATTGCTTGTCAATCTTGGTCAGAAACACGCGGCCGTCCTTGACGTAGACACGGGTTCGCGGGTCTTCGGCAAATTCAAAACGCTTTTTGGCCACTTCGACAATCACCGGGTCAATTTCGGCGATGTCCATGTTGGCTTCCGGGTAATGCCGGCGAAAGAACTTCGGCATCGAGGCGCCGCCCAACCCAACGAACAAGGCATCCTTGGGTTCGCCGACAAAGGCCAGTCCCGCAAAGGCCAAACGCGTGTAGGTATAGTACAGAAAGGTCGGATCGCTGAGCTTCATCGCGCTCTGCGTCCCGCGCGTTTCGTCGAACGACAAATAGCGAAATCCCTCTTCCTCGGTCACGCGGATATGATGGTAGGGCGATTCGGCTTCGAACAGAACCTCGTAGGCCTGAGCCCAAGGGCCTGCCGCAAGAATCGCCGCAACCAAAAGCCACCGAACTTTCATTTTCCTCCTCCTTGCCGATTACACAAGCCTGGTGTGTTTCCTTCCTGATGTAAGCAGGACAGTTGGCAGACGCCGACGGGCAAATCAACTTCTTTCGTCACCGCGCTTGGTACGGAAATAGTCCGCCAACAATTGCGCGCACTCGTCGGCCAGCAGGCCACCGGTGACCCGCACGCGGTGGTTCCAGCCGTGCTCGCCGAGAACATTGAGATGCGTGCCGACCGCCCCGAATTTGAGATTCGTCGCCCCGAAATACACCGCCGCGATCCGCGCCAACAGGAGCGCTCCGGCGCACATGGCGCAGGGCTCGAGCGTAACAAACACATCGCAGTTCTCCAACCGCCAGTCGCCCAGGCTCGCGGCCGCCTGGCGCAACGCCAGAATCTCGGCGTGGGCCGTCGGATCGCGGAGCGCCACCCGCCGGTCGTGGGCGCGGCCAATGATCGTCTCGCCCTGCACCACCATCGCTCCCACCGGAACCTCGTCTTCGGCCGCCGCCATCGCTGCTTCGTCGAGGGCCAGACGCATCAGGGCTTCCTCTCGCGCGTCGCTCATTTCGCCGGCGCTTTCTGCTTGCTCCTGAGGATGCGCTGCTTGGGCAAGTGGACGATGGCGCCGTTGTCGAGCTCGACTCGAAGCGCCGTGCCCACATCGGCAAGGATTCGACAAGGCAAAGCCTGGCCGCCGATCAGCACCACCGTATCGGGATATTCCCGAAACGTGGGAAGCGGTGGAGAGGGCTTGGGAAACGATAGAGGCGCAGCAGGCGCAGGAGAAGCCGCCGCCTGGTTTCTCACAACATCCGCGCGGGTGGGCGCCAAAGGGACCCCGCCAGTGCTTTTCGGCGGAAGCGCGCCGGACCGCACCGTCAGAAGACTCGCCGACGAGAGGGTCTTGCTCGTATCCCCCCGATCCAGCGACGCGGACGTCGGCTCCGCACCCAAGGCGGCCGCTGGGTTGCCCGCTTTAGTCATTCTTGCGACGTTGAACAACGGCCCCGTGGTGGGTCGCTCCCCCTTCAGGCGCATCACCTCACTGAGGGGCAGAGGCGGCGGGAGGACATTAACCGCCGAGAGCGGCTCGGTCGTCCGATGGATCTCGAATTGATAAACGACGGGACCGGGTCCCAGGGTCGGAGACGTGGGGCGATTCGACGCTCTCTGGGCAAAAGCCTCTTCCCCCCTCAGCACCGGTGTGGCGAGAACGACGGCGCAAGCGATCGTTAACGTCCGAAACCTCATGATGTTCTGGCGGCCACAACCTTCCTGGACTGCAAGACGGAACAATGATCCGAGAAGTAAATTGAAGCGAGCCTTGGTCTTTGGTCAACCAGAATTCGCAGGGGCGCCACCGCACGGTGGATGCCGACGGCGCTTCGGGCCGTCCCGCCCCGGCTCTTGGCGTTTTCTCGCCTCCAACCTCCCGCCTCTCACAGCAGTCCTAAGAGCGCCCGTGGATCCCTGCAAAAAGAGAAGCCACCGATTGCACATCCCTTCCCCTTCGCGAAGTCTGTGCAGTCGGTGGCTAGGTGGTAAAAGCTCGTTTCCCTGCCTCAATAGTAGCTGCCGCCGGTTCCCATCTGCGGCCGATAGCTCACCTTAACGCGGACACGACCCTGGCCGGGCGTGGGCGAGGGGTAAACCTTCTCGACATAGATCTCATAGTCCTCAAAAATCTCCGACCGGTACTGCTGGATAGTGAGGTCGCTGGACTGTGAGGTCGGAGTGCGCGCCACAAACCGCGCGGTGCCCTCAGTGGATCGAGTGTTCCCATACCCACCACCGTAGCCACCCATGCCACCGTACATGCCACCCATGCCACCCATGCCACCGTACATGCCACCCATGCCACCCATGCCACCGTACATGCCACCCATGCCACCGTATCCACCCACGCCACCAATCCCCCCGGTGGTATCCACGCCCACCAGCCGGAGGCTCAGATCGCGGAATGTCCGCTCGTCTTCGACGCGCAGCGAGAAGGCGGCCTCATTGCCCGCGGCGCCTGCTCCAGCCCTGGGAGCCGAGATTCCCAAGACGTCTTCCAGCTGCGAGGCCAACTCACTGGCCACGGCATACTCGAGGTAGAGGATCTTGGAGCGCGGTTTCGGCTCGAGCTGGGGCAGGGCCTCCACGAAGTCGGACACTTTTCGGATGTTCGACGGATAATCGGTGAGGGTCATCTGAAGGGTGGCCGGGTCATACCAGAGCCGGCGTCCCTGGGCCTGGGCGGCCTGCACGCCTTCGGTGTGGTAGAGCATCGTTTCGACCACTTCTTTGACGTTGCGACCGAATTCCCCGACCTGCTCGGGATTGGTCTTCAGAATGTCGCGCGGCGTCAGGTTGACCGTGTAGACCTCGATCTTCTCTTCCTCGATGCGCCGCAGAAAGTCCCGATCCTTCAGCAACGATTCCACTTTGCGCAGGTTGTCCTCGGTCTCCTTGATGATCAGGTCGGCGCTCGAGTCGGTCTTGGCGAGCAAGACGCGCCGCTCGAGGGCATACGCCGCTTCCGTGTCGGCCTGTAGCGCCGCGTCAATCAACACCTTGACCTTATCGGCGATATCGGGCCGCAGCGAATAGATGCGGGTCGCCAACACCGGGGGAGCCTGTTTCTCGGTGGTCACCAGCAACTGCGCCACCTTCTGAATGTTCTCGGGCGAATCGGTCACCAGCAACGTGGATTGCCGCTCGTCGAGGCTCAACTCGATTCCCTGGATCGGCGGCTTGTCGGCATTCCACAAGATCCGCTGCAGTTGGTTGCTCTCGTAAAGCCGCTGCATTTTGACCATGGTGTCGGCGCTCAATCGGAAGATGCGCGTTTCCAGGTTCGGAATCACGGTCACCACGTCGCCCCAGCGCGTCCAAGTCAGTCCGTTCGGGAGGAGAACCGTATCGAGGATGTCCTTGAACGGCTTGTCCTCAAACTTGGCCACCACCGTCAGGTCGCTGCCGCGAACAATGACAAAGTTGATTCCCGTGACAAAGGACAGCGTGTTGAGGAAGTCGCGGAGCTTGGTGCCTTCCTTGACCTCGATCGAGACCTTCTCGTCCATCTTGCGAGCGGCTTCGGCCTCCGAACGGAGCTTCTGCTGCCGTTCCTTCTTGACCGCCTCAATCTTGCTGTACTCCGGTTCGATCTCTTTGAGATACACCGTGGCGCGCTCATTGGTGGGGTCAACCAGCAACACCTCGCGCCAGCGAGCCACGGCTGTTTCCACATCGTTATTGCGGTAGGCATTGATCCCTTGGAGCAACAATTCCTTGACCCGCAGCTCGCGGGCCTGGTCCCGGTTGCCCTGTGCCGCAACCGCCGGCGTCCAGCCGGCGCAAACAAAGCACCCCACAAGGAGAAAACACGCCACCGTCGCCCATGCCTTACGCATACTCATCGCCCTGTGCCTCCTCAATCGTCCTGTCAGTTCGAACCTCCCAAAGCTTCCCTTCCCCTTTATCGTTAGTGAGGTTCGTCGCCACAGGAGCAAAAGTCAAATGAAAACGTAACTTTACGACGCGTTGCGGAACAAGAATTATGCCAAAGCCGGGTTTCCGCGGCGCGGTGGGTTTTCCCGGCTTTCCGAGGGGTTTTCCACCCACAGTCACCGGTTCTCCCCCGGTATTCCACCGCGGGGGCCACCGGTTGTGTGGAAAAGCGACAGCGGCGGCTGTCGGTTTGCCGGACAGGGCCACGCTCCGATAAGCCTTCCTCCCCGGCCGCGTTTGTGGTCCCGGAATCATTGACATGCGGTCCGAGGCCGGGTAGAAGACTAGCGAGAGGTGACAAAAAAAGCCGCCGTTGGCTCGAAAAAGGGGCGTCACGATGCCGTCTTTGATCGTTCGGGAAGGCGACCAACAAGGCCAAGTCATCAAATTGGGCAAGAAGCCGCTGGCGATCGGTCGCGATCCAGCCAATGACCTACCCGTCAGCGATGCGGACGTGTCGCGCCACCACGCCGTCGTCGAATGGGCCAACGGGGTCTACTTCGTTCGCGACTTGAAGAGCGAAAACGGCACGTTCGTCAACGGCGTGCCCGTCGGCCGCGCCCTCCTCCTGGACCGCGACGAGATCAAGGTCGGTTCGGCCAAGCTCGTCTTTGTCGAGGAAATAGTGCCCGGCGACGTGCCCCAATCGTTGCGCCCCGTGGCCCTCCTCGAGCGCAGCGAGGAAAGCGAAGACTTCTTCGTGGACGTGGCCACCGAAGTCACGCCCAGGGCCGCCGAGCCGGCAACCGACGATCTTCAGCAAGCCTATGATCGGCTCAAAACCCTCTACTCCCTGCTTCGACCCGAAGCCGAACCGCGCGACCCGGAACGGCGAATCGAGTCTTCTCTGGCGCTGCTTCGCGACTCCATCGAAGCCGACCGCCTGACCCTGGTCGAACGCGATCCGAGCACTCCCAATGACTATCGCGTGCGGCACATGGTCACGGCCACGGGGGTGTCGAGCCGCAACCGGATCGCGATCAGCCGCACGGTGTTCGCCTACGTCGAGAAGGAACAAAAGCCCTTCTTCTGCTCCAACCCGCAGGCCGACACGCGGGTGGGCGACAGCGCCAGTCTGCGTCAGTCGGGCATCCGGTCGGTGCTCTGCGTGCCGCTGATCGAAAACGACCGGGTGTCGGGGTTCCTGTATGCGGACAATTTTGTTTCGCGCGAACCGTTTGACAAGGAAGACCTCGATTTCGTGGCGGCCCTGGGGGCCCTGGTCGGCGCCTGGCTCGGCCAGTCGCACGAACCGGCCGCCTTGGACCTGCGCGGTGGCGGAGCGGTCCTCGCGCCGGTGGGCCGCTACACGTTCGTCACCCAGAACCCGCGCATGAAGGAAATCCTCGAGCTCGTCAACAAGGTGGCCCGAAGCGACACGACCTTCCTGATCACGGGCGAAAGCGGAACGGGCAAGGAGCTGATCGCCCGCATGGCCCATCTGGCCAGTCCGCGCGGCCGCGGGTTGTTTCTCTGCGTCAATTGCGCGGCGCTGCCCGACACGTTGCTGGAAAGCGAGCTGTTCGGCCACGAGAAAGGCGCCTTCACCGGGGCGGTGGCCTCGCGCGCGGGCAAATTTGAGGCGGCCCGCGGCGGGACGATCTTCCTCGACGAAATCGGAGACATCCCGCTTTCGGCGCAGGCCAAAATCCTGCGCGTCCTCCAGGAAAGAGAAATCGAACGCCTGGGCGGCAACCGCTCGTTGCCCGTGGACGTGCGGGTCATTGCCGCCACCAACAAGAACCTGGCCGAGGAGATTCGCACCGGGCGGTTTCGCGAGGACCTGTTCTATCGGCTTAACGTCATCCGGATCGAATTGCCGCCGCTGCGCGAGCGGCGCGACGATCTGCCGGCGCTGGTGGAGTTCTTCGTCCAATCGGTGGGCCGCGAGGTCCATTCGCCGGTGCGGCGGGCCAGCCGCAAAGCGCTCGAGGTGCTGGCGCGCTATCCGTGGCCGGGCAATGTGCGCGAGTTGCGCAACGTCATCGAGCGGGCGGTCGTCCTGGGCGGCGAGGAAGAGATTTGGCCCGACGATCTGCCGCCCGAAGTTCGCGGCGCGACTCCCGCGGCGGTCCCGGGCGCTGCGGAAACCGCTCCCGGCGGCAGCGAGGGTCCGATTCTCCCCTCGCTCGACCAATGCGAGCGCGAGCACATCTTGCGAGTTCTCAACTACACGGGGTGGAACAAGAAGCGCGCGGCCGAGATTCTGGGCATCAGTCGCTCAGCTCTGTACGAGAAGATCGCCACCTACAGCCTCGAGGCATCGTGAACGCAAGGATGAAGGATGAAGGATGAACGGAAAAGCGAACTGGGCAGGTGTCTCCCCTGCTCGCGCCGCTTACTTCTGTTTCTCAACGTCCGGAGTCAGTTGATCGTGAGGCGACGCCACGCCTCGAAACCTGGGAAAATCGCGTTCGATTTCGTAGCGCAGCCCTTGTGGGCGTTCTGTTGTAACCTGGCCCTCTGTGGGCGTTGCCAGAATGTCCGGATGAGCGTGGAAAAGACACCCGGCCGGAACACAGATGAGTGAGTTGATCGGACAAGAAGTCGGCGGCTTTCGCATTCTGCGCGAGATTGGCCGGGGCGGCATGGCGGTCGTTTTCGAGGCCGAACAGGTCAGTCTGAGACGCCCCGTCGCGCTCAAGATGTTGCACCCCGCCCTCACGGTGGACACCGATTTTCTGCGCCGCTTCGAGCGCGAGGCCAAAACTCTGGCGCGCCTCAATCACGAGAACATCGTCAACGTCATTGATTTCTTCCGACACGGGGACCGCTACTTCCTGGCCATGGAATTCGTCGAGGGCGAAACCCTGACCCGGCGCCTGAGGCGGTGCGCCCGCCGGGGTCGTTTCTTCTCCCTGGGCGAGGCGACCGCCGTCGCCTGGCAGATCGCCCAGGCCCTGGCGTTCGCTCACAGCCGCCAGATCATCCACCGCGACCTCAAGCCCGACAACATCATGCTGACCTCGCGCGGGCGGGCCAAGGTCATGGATTTCGGCATCGCCCGCATGGCCGGCGGTTCGACCGACACCGAGGTCGGCACCCGCGTCGGCACGCCGGACTATATGGCGCCCGAACAACTCCGCGGCCAGCCGGCCGACGCCCGATCGGACCTCTTTGCGCTGGGCATCATTCTGTACGAAATGCTCACGGGGCGGCGCCCGTTCTCCCAGGCCGAGCTCTTGCGATCGGACAGCGCCCCTCCTCCCACGATCGTCTGGGACGATGCGCTGCTTCCCCCCGGAAACGGTCCGTTGCGCCCTGTTCTGGAAAGACTGCTCGCCCGCGATCCCCATCAACGCTATGCGTCGTCCGACGAGCTCCTCGAGGACATGCGTCAGCGGTTGGGCGTTGAGTTGCTCGGCGATGAGGCCTGGACCCCACCGCCCAGCCCACCGGCCGAGGCGGCCGTCGTCGAGGTCGAGCAGCCGGTGGCGGTCACCGCGACGAGCCGCCGCGTCTGGCTGGTGCCGCTCGCCGCGCTGGTGGCGGTTCTTCTCCTTGCGGTGGGGCTGCTCTTTTCTCACGAATGGCAGCAATCGCGCCTCGCGGAACAGCGCCACGAGCTCGAGGCTCAGATGGCCAATTTCCGGGGCTTTATCGCTGACTCGCAGGGTCTAACGTCCGAAGCCGAGACGCTGCTTCTTCGGGCCATTGACGTGGATCCTACGAAGGCCCGCTATTGGCGCGATCTGGGCGATTTCTATATGAAATATGGCAAACCCCAAAATGCCATCCGCTACTATCGCAAGACGCTCGAGCTCGACCCCTCCGACGAAGAGACCGCGCGGCGTTTGCGTTCGCTGGAATCGGCTACCTCGGGGACGGCGGTGGTGGAACCGGGGAAGTGAGGGGAGTCCTGAGTCCCGAGTGCTGGGTAGCGTAGCCTGTCAGGCTGCGGCTCTTCCACAGGCTAACAGCCCTGCGCCACTTTTGGGCCGACCCGCCGCGCGACGCAAAAAGGTGTTTACACCGGATCGGACGGGCGGCACAATCGCTTAAAAGATACGAACGAGACGGGCGGAGACTCGCCTGAGAAAGCTCTTCCATGCAGCCGGCCAAAATCCGAACCATTCATCTCAGCGAAAAGAAGGCGCGTGGCGAAAAGATCGTCATGATCACCGCCTACGACTGCCCGACCGGGCGGCTGGCCGATCAGGCCGGGGTGGACGTCGTACTGGTCGGCGATTCACTGGGCAGCGTGGTGCTGGGCATGCGAAACACCATCGGTGTCACCCTCGACCAGATGATCCACCATTGCAGGGCAGTCGGTCGCGGAGTCGAGCGGGCCCTCCTGGTCGCCGATATGCCGTTCATGAGCCACAAAACCTCGGTGGAGCAAGCGCTCGCAAATGCGGCCCGACTGATGCAGGAAGGAGCGGCCGAAGCGCTCAAACTCGAGGGCGGCGAGGAGATCGCGCCCACGGTCGCCCGGCTGGTGACGGCCGGAATTCCCGTCATGGGCCATATCGGCCTGACGCCGCAGTCGCTCCACCAGCTGGGGGGCTATCGCGTTCAGGGCCGTACCGCGGTGCAAATCGAGCGGCTGCTGGCCGACGCGCGCGCGTTGGCCGATGCGGGTGTATTTGCACTGGTCATCGAGCTGGTAACAACGATCGCGGGGCGCCGAGTGACGCGGTCCGTCTCGGTGCCGACCATCGGGATCGGCGCGGGACCGCACTGTGACGGCCAGGTGCTGGTCCTACACGACGTGCTGGGCCTGAGTCCCGTGCCGAAGCGTTTCGTCAAGGTCTATGCGGATCTCGAGCGCGTGATCGGCGGTGCGATTCGAGCCTATGCCGCCGACGTGCGGGCCGGCCGTTTCCCAACACCTCGCCATAGTTTCGCCCGGAAGCGGAACAAGGCTCAGTAGGCGTTCCATCGTTGGAAAGGCTTTCACCTCTTGCGACACGCATTATTCCAACCGCTGAAAATCACCCTGGACCTTCGCCGGCGGATCGCCGCCGCGTTGGCCGAAGACGTCGGCCGGGGCGATGTGACCACGCGGGCGATTCTGGATCGCCCGACACCGGGACGGGCGGTCATCATCGCGCGCGAGCGCGGGGTGCTGTGTGGTCTGCCGGTCGTCGAGGAAGTCTTTCGGGCGGCCGACCGGCGATTGCGGACGCATCGGCTGCGTCGCGACGGCCAGCCGCTCGAGGACGGCGACGAGGTGTTCGAGGTCCGGGGCAACCTGGCCTCCATCCTGACCGCCGAGCGGGTGGCCTTGAATTTCCTTCAGCATCTTTCGGGCATTGCGTCGCTGACGCGCCGCTACGTGGAAGCTTTGCGTGGGAGCGCGACGCAAATCCTCGACACGCGAAAAACCACGCCGCTCTGGCGCGATCTGGAGAAATACGCCGTGAGGGTCGGCGGGGGGGTGAACCACCGCTTTGGGCTGGACGACAGGGTTTTGATCAAGAACAATCATGCCGATGCGGCCGGAAGCCTGGGCGAGGCGATCCGCCGCGTTCGGCGCGCCCAGCGAGGCCGCAAGGCGCTGTTGCTGATGGCCGAGGTGCGCAACCTGGCCGAGGTTCGTGAGGCCGTCGCCGAACAAGCGGACTTGATCCTGTTGGACAACCTGTCGCGCGGTTCGCTGCGCCGGGCCTTGCGCGAAATCCCTCCGACGATTCAGACGGAAGCGTCGGGCGGAATGACCCCGCGGCGGGTGCGCGCCCTGGCCGATTTGGGGCTCAACCGAATTTCGGTGGGGGCGCTGACGCACTCGGCCCCCGCGCGGGATTTTTCACTACGCTACAGAAAGCCTTAACAGCGCTCGCAACGGCTTCCGACAATGCGCGACGGATACACAGGAGCATTGCAGTCGCCTCCAGCAGCCTACCGCTAACGAAGGTCTGAAGGATCCCGACCGATGGCGACGATTTACACGGAAGACACCCTGGAAAAGCTCCGCGCAAGGATTGAGCCCCTCGCGGTGCTCAAGGCGATCAACTACCGGCTGGAGACGGTTCAGGAGGTCCCCGGCTCGATCAAATGTTTTTGCCCGATCCATCATGAGGCCGTCTTTCGCACCCTGATCATTGACCTGCGCACCCGTCGCTACCGCTGCTCGTATAGTCTGTGCCCCGGCCATCAGGGTGGCGATATGATTGATCTGTACGCCAAGGCGACCAAGGCAGAGTACGACGATGCCGTGCGCCAACTGGTCCAGCAACTGTCCGTCTCGATGGAGCTGCCGGATACGGAAGACTCGGTCCAAAAGACCCTCGAGGTCTCTCAAAACTATTTGGCGCTCGGCTCTTTCGCGGACGCCCTCGCGGGATTCAACAAAATCCTTTCGATCCAGTCGGACCACGTGCCGGCCCTGGTGGGATTGCTGCAAATCCATCGGGCACGAAAAGAAGAGGACCCGATGCTGGAGGTGCTGGGGCGCCTGGTGGGCACCACCTCGGCGCAGGAGAAATTTGCGGAATCGGCCGGCTATTGCCGAGAAATCCTGGAACGGCGTCCCAATGACCTGGCGATCCATCTGAAATACGTCGAGTGCCTGGTCGCCCAAGGCGAAACCCAGCAGGCCCTCGAGGAGTACATGCATCTGGCCGATATCTTCGAAACGCGGCGGGAGTTCGATCGCGCCCTGGAGATGTACCGAAAGATCGAGCAGCTGAACCTCGACATCATTGATGTCTATCCCCACATCATTCAGCTGATGGTCGCCTCGGATCGCACACGCGATGCCGTCGAGGAGACGATGAAGAAGGCGGCCGAGTGCGAGCGTCAGGGTGACTTCGAGCATGTGCTCGAATGCTATCGCTACATCCTGGAAATGGACGAAACCCGCGCGGACGTCCGCGAAAAAATGGTTGCCGTGACCATCCAGGCGGGCCTGAGCGAGAAACGGATCGAGCAATGCCTGGCGCTGGTCGAGGATTTCATTCGCGAGGAATCCTATGCCAACGCCACGCGGGCGATCGAAGCGTTGCGCAAAGCCGCGCCCGACCACCTGGGCATCATGGCCAAGCACGTGGATCTGCTGCGCCGCCAGAGCCGCGAGCAGGCCGCCACCGAAGCCGAGATCGAAATGATCGGCCGGCTGATCGAACAGGGGCGCAGCGAAGAAGCGGCCGGCCTGCTGCGGTCGTTCGGGACGATGTTGGCTCTGAGCCCGGAGCTGATGAGCCAACTGGCCGCCGCTCAACACCTGTGTGGTCTCACAACCGAGGCGGCCGAGACGTATTCGACCCTGGCCGACCGCCTGGCAGAGGCCAACCGCTTCGAGGAAGCAATCCACGCGTGTGACTCCGCGATTGCCTTGAAGCCGACCGAAGTCAGCTACCGTGGCCGGCAGGTTGATCTCTTTCAGCGGCTGGGCCAGATGGATCGCGCGCGCGAAAAGTATCTGGCCCTCGTCGAGATGACCGTGGCCGAACGCAAATGGGGCGAGGCCGACATCTTCGTCGCACGGGCACTCGAACTCACCCCCGACGATCCGCAGCTGGTGGAGTATCAAGCCCAGATCCTCACGGCCGCGGGCCAGGTCGCCGTCGCCCAGGAACGGTCCCTCACCCTCGCCCGAAATCACGTGGCCGCGCAACACTGGGACGCCGCCAAGCGAGTTCTTCAACGCGTTTTGGCGGCCGACGCCGACCACATCGAAGCGGCTCTGCTCCTGGCCGATGTCGCGATCGCCCAGGATGACCCCCGGATGGCCCGCGATCACCTCCAGCGGGTCGCCTCACGATTGCTCGCCCAGAAGGACTACGGGCGCGCCGAATCGGCGCTGGTCAAGTTGGCCGAACTCACTCCCGCGGACCCGTTCGTCCTGGTTCAACTCGCTTCTGTTTACACGGGATTGGGCGACGAAAACAAACTGGCCGAGACCTATCGTCACCTGGTGGCGGCCTATATCGCCAACGAGGTCTATCCCAAGGCGCTCGAGTACTGCACCGCGATCCTCGACCGCGACCCCGAGAACATTTGGGCGCTGGAACAAATGCTCAAGGTGTATGAAAAGACCGATAAGCTCCGCTCGATCCCCGAGCTCTGCCTGCGCCTGGCTCGCGTGTACGGAAAACTCAATGAGGCGGACCGGGTTCAGGAGTACTACGAACGGGCACTGGCCGGTGAGCCGGCCAACACCCAGGCGCGCGGCGAGTATCTGCAGTTCCTGGTCGGACTCCATCGTTACGAGGCCGCCTCGAGCCAGGCCCAAATCGCGGTCACCTGCCTGACCGAGCAGCACCGCTACGAGGAGGCCATGCAGCTGGTCGAGGGGCTGCTCGAGCACACACCCGACGACGTGGCGTTGCGTCGGCTGCTCATCGAGCTCTGTCGCCAGGGGGGCCAGGAACGCGAGTTCGTCACGCAATGCACGCAACTGATCAACCTCCACTACCGGCGCAATGAGTTCTCCGAGGTGGCCGATCTCTACCGTCAGCTGCTCGAAGGCGAGCCTGATAACGTGACGTTTCGAACCCACCTCATTGACGCGCTGATGCGCCTGAAACGACGCGACGAAGCCGTGGAGCAGTACTTCCAGCTGGTGGACCGCTACATGCGGCATGGGAACCTCGAGGACGCCGAAAACACGCTCGTGGAACTGCTCGACCAATCGCCGGACAACACCCACGGCCTGGAGGTGCTGATTGGGGTGCTGATCCAGGCCGGCCGCGCGGAGCAAGCGATTCAGCGTGCCCGGGGATTGAGCGAGATCTACGTTGCGGCGGGCAAGAATGACAAAGCCGTCGAGGTGCTGCAACGCATTCTGGTGTTCGATCCCAACAATCGCGAGATTCTCCAGTGGATCAACGAGATCGGCCGCAGGGGCCAGCAAGCCCAGCAATCCCTCGAGGATCTGGCCGCCCGCGCCGACGCGCAGTGGCAGCAAGGCCAAACCGAAGCCGCCCTCGAAAGCCAGCGCGAAGCGGTTCGGCTTCAGCCCGACAACACGGCCGTCCGCCGGCGGCTGGCCGAAATGCTCGAACACGTGGGCAACGAAGCGGCTTCGTTGGACGAACGGCTCCAGGTCGCCCGGTTGCGGGCCGACCGCGGAGAGTTCAAGGAAGCCATCGAGGTTCTTGACGAGATTCTCGCCCGCGACCCCACCCATTACGACGCCCGGCGGCTGCGCGCCGAGATGTTCGCCAAAGGGGGCGATCCGCAGCGCGCCCTCGAGGAATTCATGCAACTGGCCCCCGGTGCGGGCGCTCCTGCTCCCAGCAACACGCCGTCCACGGCCACGCCCGTGTCGGTCGTGATCCCGCCCGAACCGTTGCAGGTGGTTCCCAGCTTCACGTTCGAGAACTTTGTCGTCGGCGATCGCAACCGTTTTGCGGCGGCCACGGCCCTGGCCGTCGCCAAGGCCCCTGCGGCTCACTACAACCCGCTGTTCCTTTACAGCGACGTGGGATTGGGCAAGACCCACCTGGTCAGCGCCATCGCCAACTACATCGCCGAACACCAGCCGGACCTCCGCATTCTCTATACCAGCGCCGAGGAGTTCACCAGCCAGCTGGTCGAAGCCATTCAGAACAATACCATCAACGCCTTCCGCAGCCGATACAAAGCGGCGGACATCCTGCTCGTGGACGATATCCACTTTCTGGCCGGCAAGGAGCGGGCCCAGGAAGAGCTCTTTACCATTTTCAACACCCTGTTCCAGGCCAAGCGCCAGATGGTCATGACTTCAGACCGACCGCCCAAGGAGATCGCTCATCTCGAAAAACGACTCAAGTCTCGGTTCGGGGCAGGGGTGATCGTAGACATTCAGCCGCCCGATTTCGAAACCCGCGCCGCCATCCTCAAAAAAGAACTCGAACAACGCAGCGACCTCCAAGTGGACAACCGCCTGATCAACCTGATCGCCGAACAGATCACCTCCAATGTACGCGAACTCAAGGGCGTGCTCAACCAGGTTCTGGTCAAACACGATCTGAGCGGCGCCGAAATCAGCGAAACCCTTGTGCGCGACGTTCTGACCATGTATACTGAAGCACAGTGAGAAGCAGTCCGGGACGGTCGCCATTCTCCCATTTTTTGCACCCACCGTGGGGAAGAGGTGACCGACCCGGATTCCCTTGCCGAAGGTTCCCATGTCAGATTCGTCGCAAGAGCTGATCAATTTCTTCTCGCAGCGCAATCAAGTTGACCTGCTCTATTGGGTATTCGCGGCCACCGTGGCGCTGGTGGCGCTCTTCTTCCTCTCGCGACTGGTGCGAAATATCTTTGCCCACCGCGCCCGGCAGATTCAGGAGTTCGGCATGGATTTCGACGCGGTCGCGAAGATGATGAAGACGGGTTTGCTTTCGCCCGAGGAGGCCAAACGCGTCAAGTCGGTCCTCGCGCGGCATTTCTCCCAGATTTACGCAGGGCGTCAAGGCGTGAAAACCGATGAGGAGAGCGGTGTCCCGAGCCGGCCTCAGGCGGCCATAGCGGCGGCGGAGCCCACCCCACACCAGACCGCTGCGGCCGGTTCGCCGAAACCGACGCCGCCCGGCGCGGTGAGCGTCACTCCCGCCGCACAACCCGCTCCGCCCTCCGCCCCGCCGGCCGCAGCCTCTTCCCCCGAAGCCTCGCCTGCCGACGAGGCCGGCGAACTGCCGCTCGACGTTCTCGACATGTATCATGCGGGAATGATCACGGACGACGAATTAGAGGCGCTTCGCCGGTTCTACGCCGCCCGCGCACGACAAGCGAAATGAGCGGGAGCCTTCGACACCGCCAGCGGCGACTGGTTGCCGACTTCCAGCCGCACAGCTCGTCGCGCTTTACGAGGATCTCTGTTCACTCGGTCAGAATCTCAGGGGTCAGAGGCCAGCGGGTCAGTGGGCAAACGTGTCGTCTTTCACCTGATCCCTGACCTCTAATCCCCGGTCCCTTTGGTTGCGGGCATGGACCGGCATGGGGGTTATCCGGTTCCTTCGGAGGGTTCGGTCAGAAAGGCCTTGAGAATCTCCGCCGGTGTTTTAGCAAACATCACCTTGCGCTGAAAGTCTTCGCTGCGCAGCTTCTTGATCAAGTATCCGAGAACCGTGAGATACTCTCCCCGCGAATGTTTGTCTGATGCAGCGATCATGACGACGATCCGCACGGGCCTCTCGTCTATGGCCTCGAAGTCTATCCCCTTGTGGCTCCGGCCGATGGCGATGACCCAATCCGTCACCTCCGGGATCATGGCGTGCGGGACCGCAACGCCAATTCCCACGCCCGTGCTGAGCGTCTTTTCGCGCTCCAGGATGGCCCGCAGGAGCGCTTCCGGATCGAGCACGCAGCTGGAATGGGCCGCCAGGTGCGCCACCAGTTCCCGCAGGGCCTCCTCCTTGGTTTCGGCTTTCAAATCTACGATTCGATCCTCCGACATCATTTCGGCTAGATTGCGCATGAGTTCCCTCTCGATAGACTTTTCGTTCCTGTGTTTTGGGGCTTGCCGTCGTCGCGGCTTAGACACACAAGACGATTGATTTCGCCACAGGCCCGCCGCCTCTGACAAGGCTTTTCTTGCCGCCGGCGCTCACACCGCGCGTCGAAGGTCGGTACAGCCTTGAACAGGCGAAAGAACGCTAGCCCCGCGCCCTCGAGAGGTAACCCGACAAGAGAATTCTCTTGCAAGGCAGCCGGTTAAACCAAAAATGGGGGGCGATTGCTCGGCGGTCGTGTCCCGTACCACTGCCCAAGTTGAGGATTTCACGGAGCGCGCTCGGAAAGCCGCAAAGCACTCATGAATTTCCCGACGGCCCGAATTCGGTCCACAAGGAGCACGGCACGTGATTGACGGAGTCAAGGTCAAGCGCCTCAAGCTCATCCCCGACGAACGCGGCTGGCTGATGGAATGCCTGCGTTCAGACGATGGGGAGATGTTTGAGAAATTCGGCATGGTCTATGTCACCGCGGTCTACTTCGGCGTGGTCAAGGCCTGGCACTATCACAAACTCCAGGATGACCATTTCGTCGTGGTTCACGGCATGGCCAAAGTGGTCCTCTACGACAGCCGCGAAGGTTCGCCCACGCACGGCGAGGTCAACGAGTTTTTCATGGGCGAGCGCAACCCGATTCTGGTGCGGATTCCGGCGGGCGTCTATCACGGCTTCAAAGGCATCAGCCCGGGCGAGACCATCGTGATGAACATCCCCACCGAGGTCTATCGCTACGACAACCCCGACGAGTATCGCCTCGATCCTCGCCACAATGATATTCCCTATTCGTGGGAACGAAAGGACGGCTAGCGTAGCGCAGGCGGTTAACGTAGCGCAGGCTGTCAGCCTGTGCTCTCCTGTAAAGCGGAAAGGACGGTCAAACCCTAGTGAGACTCCTGGTCACCGGCGGATGCGGGTTTATCGGCAGCCACTTCGTGCGCTATTGGCTCGGCCGCTACCCCAACGCCTCCCTCGTCAATCTCGATGCGCTGACCTATAGCGGCAACCTTGCCAATCTCGAGGATGTTGCGAACCGGCCAAACTACGCGTTTGTGCGCGGTTCGATTTGCGATCGCGCGCTGGTCGAAAGAATCTGCGAGGAATCCCGCATTGATGCCCTCATCAATTTTGCGGCTCACACCCACGTGGATCGGAGCATTCTCGATGCCTCGCCGTTCGTCGAAACCAACGTCGGCGGCACGCAGGTCTTGCTCGAAGTCGTGCGGGCGCGTCAGATTCCGCGATTCGTACAGGTTTCGACCGACGAGGTGTACGGCGCGCTCAAGCCCGACGATCCACCGACCACCGAGCAGGCCGCGCTCGCGCCCAACAGCCCCTACGCGGCGAGCAAAGCGGCGGCCGATCTCATGGTCCGCGCCTATCATCGCACCTATGGCGTCCCGACCGTCATCACGCGCTGCACGAACAACTACGGCCCCTATCAGTTCCCCGAGAAGCTGATCCCGCTGATGATCATCAACGCGCTGGCCGACAAGCCGCTTCCCGTTTATGGCGACGGCCGGCAGGTGCGCGATTGGATTCACGTCCTCGATCATTGCGAGGCGATTGATCTGGCGCTGCGAAAGGGGCGCGCGGGCGAAATCTACAACATCGGCGCCTCCAACGAGCGCGAAAACATCGAGATCGTCGAGTTCCTCCTCAACCATCTCGGCAAACCGCGCACGCTCATTCAGTCGGTCAAAGACCGACCGGCCCACGACCGCCGCTACGCGCTCGATTCGTCCAAGGCGCGGTCGGAATTGGGCTGGGCGCCCCATCACGAGTTTCGAACCGCGCTGGCCGACACGATCAACTGGTACGTCGAGAATCGCCGCTGGTGGGAAGCCGTGATGACCGGCGAGTATCGCGAGTATTATGAAGCCTGGTATGTGAAACGCTGAGCGTAGGACCGGTTGGCAACCTGTCTGCCGAAAGTAGGACGGGTTGGCAACCTGTCTGCCGAAGCAGGAAGGGAGGGTGTCCCATGTGGCGACAAGACTTGATCGCGCTGGGCAGGAAGAAAGGGTACCTCACGCATCAGGACATCAAGCGCTATTTGCCCGACGACGCAACGACCGACGATCTGGAGGCTTTGCTCGACCAGCTCGAAGACCTGCACCTCGAGGTGCTCGATGACGGCCGCTCTCCGCTGATTGAAGAATCGCCAGACGATGGATGAACGATCATGCCCATAGACTTCGTCAATGCCGCACGGCAGTTCATGGCGCGCGAGATCGAGGCGCTGGGTTTCGCGGCCAACCAGATTGATGAGAGTTTCACGCGCGCTTGCCGGATGATCCTCGACAGCCCGGGCAAGGTGGTCCTCACCGGCGTGGGCAAGTCGGGCCTGATCGCCCAGAAAATCGCCGCCACCATGACCAGCACCGGCACGCTGGCGACCTACATGCACGCCGCCGATGCCGCCCACGGCGACCTGGGCATGGTCGGCTCGGACGACGTCGTCATTGCCATCAGCTACAGCGGCACGACCGACGAAATCCTGGCGCTGCTCCCTTCGATCCGCACCATCGGCGCGCAGATCATCGCCATGACCGGCGATCCGCAGTCCGACCTGGCGCGCGCGGCCGATTGCATCCTCAACATCCGCGTGCCGCGCGAGGCCGGACCGCTCAACCTTGCGCCAACGTGCAGCGCGCTCGTCACGCTGGCGCTGGGCGATGCGATGGCCACCGCTCTGGCCAAAGCCACGAACTTCGAGGAGGATCAGTTCGCACTCTTCCATCCCGGTGGGTCGGTCGGCCGACGGTTGCTTCTGCGTGTCCGTGACATCATGCACACGGGCGATGCCAATCCCATCGTCGAGCCCGACGCAGCGGTCGAGGAGATCGTCCATGAGATGACGACCAAGCGGCTAGGCGGCGTCAACGTCGTCGAGAACCGCGAGTCGCTCCGGTTGGTGGGGATCATTACCGAGGGCGATCTGCGGCGCGCGCTCACCCAGCGGGAACGATTCTTTTCGTTCCACGCGCGCGACATCATGACCGCCCATCCCGTGACGATCCACCAGGATGAACGGGCGCAACGGGCACTGGAACTGATGGAGGACGTCGGTAACGAGGAATCTCACCGGCAACAGATCTACGTCCTCTCGGTGGTGGACGACGCCCACCGCGCCGTCGGCTTCCTCCGCCTCCACGATCTCATGAGGCCGACGAGGTAGTCTGTGAAGTCTGCTTGAAGAGAATGCAGCTGTAACCTGGCCCCTTGTGGGCGTTCGAAGGATTACTGGCAAAACTGCGAACGCCCACAAGGGGCTAGACTACAACAGCCCGGAAAAGTACGAGGATCATTCCATAGAATGAACCCAGGACGAATCCTCATCCTCGGCGCGGGGCCGACGGGAATCGCCGCGGCGTGGCGGCTCAATGAACTGGGCTATTCCGACTGGTCGCTTTTCGAACAGGAAGATCATCCCGGCGGCTTGTCGGCCTCGTTCGTGGACCAGCACGGGTTCACCTGGGACCTCGGCGGCCACGTCCTCTTCAGCCACTACGACTATTTCGACCGCCTGATGGACACCGCGCTCGGCGATCAATGGGTCCCTCACGAGCGGGAGTCCTGGATCTGGACCCACGGCCGCTTCGTCCCCTATCCGTTCCAATACAACATCCGCCATCTGCCCGCCGAGGCGCAGTGGGAATGCGTGTTCGGGTTGGTGCGGTTGCGCAAATACGGGCCGCCGTTCAGCCATCCGATCGGCCATCTGCGCGACTGGATTCTCGCGACGTTCGGCGAGGGGCTGGCCAAACATTTTCTCCTCCCCTACAACCTCAAGGTCTGGGCGTGGCCGCTCGAAGAGATGGACTATCGCTGGACCGGCGAGCGGATCGCCGTCGCGGACCTCGACCGCATTCTCGACAATATCATCGCCGGCCGCGACGACGTCGGCTGGGGACCGAACCAGACGTTTCGCTTTCCTCTGCGCGGCGGCACGGGGGCCATCTGGCAGGCGCTCGCCTCGCGGCTGCCGCAAGACCGCATCCACTATCGTTCGCGTGCCGTGGCGATTGATCCTCAACGCCGCGTCGTTCGCTTCGAGAATGGCGACGAGGGGCACTACGACGTCTTGATCAACACGATGCCGCTCGATCGCCTGGTCGAGCTCGCAGGGCTGGACGATCTTCGTTCTCATGCCGCCCGGCTCGACCACAACAGCATGCAAGTGATCGGCTTTGGCCTGGCTGGCGAGAAACCGCCCGCGCTCGCCACGAAATGCTGGATGTATTTCCCCGAGGCGAATTGCCCGTTCTTCCGCGTGACCGTCTTCTCCAACTATTCGCCAAACAACGTGCCCGACGCCGCGCGCTACTGGTCGCTGATGGCCGAGGTTTCTCACTCGCGCCACCGGCCAATCATCGAACCCGCGCGCCTGACCGACCAGGTGGTCGAAGGCCTGGTCGCCACAAACCTTCTTCCGCGTCAACACCAGATCGTTTCGCTCTGGCAAAGCCACGCGCCTTATGCCTATCCCGTCCCGACCCTGCAACGCGACGAAGCGCTCGCGGCGATCCTGCCCGCCCTGGAACGTCTCGGCATTTACTCGCGGGGACGGTTCGGTGCGTGGAAGTATGAAGTCGGCAACCAGGATCACAGCGCCATGCAGGGCGTCGAGCTCGTGGACCGGTTCCTCAACGGCGTGCCCGAGAGAACGATCACCGATCCCGCCGCGGTGAATGCGCCGAGAACACGAAACGAATAGCCAACCCCAGACTTGAACAGGTTCGGAGTCCAGATCTTCAGTCTGACTCTTTCGTTCTTTTCTTCCGATTGGATTCAGCTCAACGGCGGGAACATTTCACCCCGAAGACACCGAGACACAAAGATACTTCTCCCTCCTCTGTGCTTTCGGGTCTTTGTGGTTAATGTTTGTGTGCTTGCTGCGCCTCGGCCATGAGATGATCGTGGGCGCGGCAAAAGGGGCAGTCTTTCTCGGCGCGTCTCATCAGACGCCCATAAGTGCTATCGGGCCATTTGCGTCGGGCGATGCAAAGCGGGCAGAGCCGGCAAATCAGCGCAAGAAATCGTTCCACACTCATTCGCCTCCATCCTCAACAGGCGCTTCCGCGAAACCTTCCGGCCGGGGTGCCACCCTACATTGCACCCCACAACGCTTAAGCCATACACCCACCCAACGCGCCTATGCAAGGATGTTCTGCGGCACCACGATTCGCTGTTGCTTCTCCATCGCCTCCAGCCCCAGCAGCGCCATTGCGGCCGCTCGCAGCGACATCCGGGCGTCACAGTAGGGATTCAACTTTTCGAGCACCGATTTCTTGAAGCCCACGATCTCGACCTCATAGGGGGGCATGGACACCACGCAGGTGTTCTGATCCACCACGTCAACAATGTCCATGCAATTGCCCACCCGGTCGGGGCGGGTGTGGCTTGAGGTGTCGCTTGCGGGGTCGCGGTCGGCTGGGGCGTGGGAGTGGGCTGCTTGGGTTCGGGCTTCTTCTCCCCGGGCTTCTTGCATTTTTCGCACGCAGCAAGAGAAGCGGCCAACGCCGCCGTTTCGAGGAACAGTTTACGACGCGGGGCTTTCTTCGCTTTGCTCATCGTTCAGTTCTCCCTATCCAGGATGAGGTTCAAAGTGTGAACTGACAGCTGCTCAGGCGTTTCGCCCGCCAACACCACCGCGCCGATCTGCCTCCTTTCCTCGCAATAGTCGCGAGTTCTCTCGACCCCCATCACGAAGAACGCCGTGGCCAGCGCGTCCGACTCCGCCGCCGATGGCCCGACGACCGTCGTGCTGAGAATCCCCTGGGCCGGCTGGCCGCTCCTCGGGTCAATAATATGACTATAGGACTTGCCCTCAAGTTTGAAAAACTGCTCCCAGTTGCCCGACGTGGACATGGTCGAATCAGCCAGCGTGAGGACGCCGAGCGCTTTCTCGGTTGCGCGCGGGTCGGTCACGCCCAGCCGCCATCCATCGCCCACCGGCGGCTCGCCGATGACTGCGATCGTGCTGCGCGCGCTGTGCACCAAGCCGCACCGAATGCCCCACCCCCGCAGCGCCTCGACCACCCGGTCCACCACGTAGCCCTTCCCGACCGCGCCCAGATTGAGCTCCATGCCGGGCTTCTCGAATCGAACGCTGTGCTCTTCGTCGTCGAAACGGACAAACGGCATGCCGACTTTTTCGCGCGCCACTTCGAGCTCGGCGGGATCGGGCTTCCGACCTTCGCGCCGGTAGAAACCCCACGCCTTGACCAGCGGCCCTACCGTGATGTCGAACGCCCCACACGTCTCGTTGTACACGCGCCGGCACATTTTCAGCAGCTCGTACAAACGCGGTTCCAGGCGCGCCGGTCGCTCCGCGGCCGCGTCGTTGATCCAGCAAATGTCGCTCGTGGAGAGGTAGGCGCTCAATTGGCCCTCGAGATGCTCGACCAGCTCGAACGCTGCCTCGGCAATCACCTCGAGCTCTTGCTTGGGCCGGTCCAGATCGAGGATGATCTCGAACGGCGCGGCCATGGCCTTGCGCGAGAAATGCAATCGAGAATGTTCACCCTCGGCCGGCACACAAACCTCCGCTCCCCATCCGCTGAAACGTGAAACCTGAAACTGCTTTGCTCACGCCCACGGCAACGTTCCTTCGAAATAGCGCGTCACCATCTGCTCCGGCTCGCTGCCCGGTTCGCCGATGCGAACCGCGATCCCCTGCTCCTCGAACATCGAGAGTAGTTGCCGCCCCACGCTGCCGATAATAAGCACCTCGACACCGTGCTCCCGCAACCAACGCGGCAACAGACCCGGCTGGCGGTCGTTCGCGGCGATCAACTCTTTTCCGACGATGGTTTTCTTTTCGCGATCGGCGTCAATGAGCGCAAACTGCTCGCCCTGTCCAATCTGTGCGGCCAGCTTGCCCGCCACCAGAGGAAGTGCCATTCTCACCGTGCCGCAGCCTTCGTCGTCGGCCTTTCTATCCGGCGCCGGAGGCTCGAGGGGTTTTGTGTCGGCGAGACCCAGCCCCAGGATCGGAGCGATGGCTCGCTGGAACGCGCGTCCGGTTTCGGTGGCGGAGAACGTTTGCGCGTAAGGCGTCCCGGCGTCCGAGGCATCCACGATCTGCGGATCAATCGGGATGCTCCCCAAGAACGGCACACCCATTTCGCGGGCCATGCGCTTGCCCCCGCCCGATTTGAACACCTCGACCGTGGTCTTGCAGTAGGGGCAAACCAGGCCGCTCATATTCTCGATCACGCCGAGAACCCGCAGATTGATCTGGCGACAGAAACCGATGCAGCGCCGCACGTCGGCCACCGCAACCTCCTGGGGCGTCGTCACCACGATCGCACCGTCGGCCTCGGGGATCAGTTGAGCGATCGAGAGCGGCTCGTCGCCCGTTCCCGGCGGCGAATCCACAATGAGGTAGTCCAGCTCGCCCCACTCGACGTCCCGGAGGAATTGCTTGATCACTCCAAACTTCATCGGCCCGCGCCAGATCACCGCGTCCTCGCGGCTCTTGAGCAGGAAGCCGATGGACATCACCTTGAGATTCTCGCCGTACTGGACGGGCAACAGCGCCTCGCCGTTGGACTCGATCGGTCGGCCCTCCAAGCCCAGCAACCGCGGCACGCTGGGACCGTGGATGTCAATATCGAGCAAGCCGACGCGCCGTTTGCTCAACGCCAGCGCCACCGCCAGGTTGACGGCGACCGTGCTCTTGCCGACCCCGCCCTTGCCCGAGAGAACCAGGATCTTATGTTTGATCTGACACATGCGACGGCCGACGGCCTGCCGCTCGAGGAATTCCTCCTGGGCTTCCTGAGGATTGCGGCTCTTCAGCGGACAAGTCTGCGAATCGCAGGTTTCACACGTCTTTTCGTTTTCCACCACGAATTGCTCCTCCATTGCATCTCGAGATAAGATAGACGAACGGATCCGCAGATTCCACAGATTTTGCAGACTACAAAGGCGATTGTCCCGAATTCACTGCCCCTTGAGCCCCAAAGGGGATCACGAGAATAGCCAGGGGCAAGCGCAGCGTCGCCCCTGGAAAGCCCCCCACACCCGCGCTCCGCCCTGAAGGGGCACGCGAATCGCCTCTCAATCCCAAACGTAGCGTTCGTCCCATTGGACGACATACTTTCGGAGAATGGTCCGAAACTCATCCTGAAAGGACACCCTCTTGTGGTGCTCCTTTTGCCTGGCGATGTATCGTTTCAACGCGCCCTCCTGCGACTTGCCGATCGAGAAAGCGCCATACCCGTTCTGCCAATGAAACTGGCCATATGATTTCCCCTTGGTCTTGAGCCATTTGGAGGAGCGCGTTTTGACGTCCTCCACAAGCGACGCGATGGTTATGGTTCGCGATAGGGAGCACAACAGATGGACGTGGTCTTCCGTCCCGCCGATGTCGAGGGCCACGCATCCACAATCCCTGGTAATCCCGCCCAGAAAGGCGTGCAAGTCCGATTCAACGTCGCGTCGAATGATCGGGGCGCGGTTCTTCGTGCTAAACACGATGTGAAGGACAACGACGGAAAAAGATTGTGGCATATCGGCCGCCCTTTCCAAGCGTCCTCGCGCGCCCCTTCAGGGCTTCTGACGAACGGGACGCTTTCTTCCAGGGGCGTTGCCCCTGGCTATTCTCGCTTGTCCCTTCGGGCCAGAAAACAAGAGAACAGTATGAGAAGCAAATGCCCTTAGGTAACGAAGTGAACGCGCCAAGCCAGCGGCAAAGTAAAAGGCTCACTGGTTACACGCATCATCCTATTTTGCTGCCGCCTTGAGGCCCAGCCATCCCACCTCAACAGCATCGTCTATTTGAGACAAGGCCACAATAACCTTCTGGACTGTCTCAAGTGCCTTCTGCGCATCATCTATTGAGACGAAATCTGAGTCCGTGATCTGGTTAATAGGTTTGGAGCGTGTCTTATCGTGCACCAACCGATTCCTGAGAGCGACCAGATCCTTGAGAAGTTCCATCGGGCGCGATCCGGGATTTATGGACTTTCCTGTCACGAGTTTAGGGATGACTATCCACTTTGCAGACAAGTCCATTTTATCGAGATACTTCTCCAAGTAAGATTTCGAAAGATGCTCGATGGCATAATCATTAATGAAAGACTCCGCTGTCATTGCAGAGAACACAACCGACACTATTGACATTTGTTCTATCCGGTCGTTCTGCTGGGAGATCCACTCTACATCGTCCTGTGTAACCGGGCGGATAGAAGTCCTTTCTCTCAGTTCCCGCTGAAGCTCAACAGCGCGGGATAAAGACTCCTGAGCTATTGAAAAGTACATTCCGTGATAAGTGAAGAATGCTCGAAGAGAGTTCCCGACGTGGGCGTCTTTTTGCTTGGCCATTTCCGAGTATCTCCGCAACCAGCCATTCTGCGTTGTGCTTTTTGTCCGTTCCTACTGGACGATCTTTCGCAAAAATACTCCCGTATAGGATTTCGGGTGTCGCGCGATTTCTTCGGGTGTGCCTTCGGCCACGATATATCCGCCCGCGTCGCCGCCTTCGGGACCAAGGTCAATGATCCAGTCGGCCGTCTTGATCACCTCGAAATTGTGCTCGATCACCACCACGGTCGAACCGGCGTCCACCAGGCGGTTGAGCACGTCGAGCAGTTTCTTGATGTCGTCGAAATGAAGGCCCGTGGTCGGTTCGTCGAGGATATACAAGGTGCGGCCGGTGTTGCGTTTGCTGAGTTCCTTGGCGAGTTTGATTCGCTGCGCCTCGCCGCCGCTCAAGGTCGTGGCCTGCTGGCCCAGATGAATGTATCCCAGTCCGACGTCGTACAGCGTCTGAAGTTTCTGGCGAATGGCGGGAATGTTGGCGAAAAACTCGAGCGCCTCTTCGGCCGGCATTTCGAGAACGTCGGCGATGTTGCGGCCGCGATAGGTCACCTCGAGTGTCTCGCGATTGAACCGCCGCCCCTTGCACGCCTCGCACTCGACGTAGACGTCGGGCAGAAAGTGCATCTCGATCTTGATCACGCCGTCGCCCTCGCACGCTTCGCACCGCCCGCCCTTGACGTTGAACGAGAACCGTCCCGGCCGATAGCCTCGCAGCCTCGATTCGGGCAGTTGCGCGAAGAGGTCGCGGATCGGCGAGAACACGCCCGTATAGGTCGCGGGATTCGAGCGCGGCGTGCGGCCAATCGGCGACTGGTCCACGCTGATCACCTTGTCGAGATGCTCCACGCCGTCAATGCGCTTGTGGCGACCGGGCCGCGCCGTGCTGTGATAGAACCGCTGCGCCAGCGCGTTGTAGAGAATGTCGTTGACCAATGTTGATTTGCCCGAACCCGAAACGCCCGTGATGCAGGTCAGCAGGCCGAGCGGGATGGCCACGTCAATCGCCTTGAGGTTGTGCTCTCCGGCGCCCACGACAACGAGCGACTTCTGGTTGCGCGGGCGGCGGCGGTCGGGGATGCGGATCGCCTCGCAGCCCGCCAGATAGCGGCCCGTGATCGAGCGCGGCGCCAGCTCGATCGCCTTCGGCGGGCCCACCGCGACAATCTCGCCGCCCAACCGTCCGGCGCCCGGCCCGAGATCCACCACATAGTCGGCCGAACGGATCGTCGCCTCGTCGTGTTCGACGACGATCACCGTGTTGCCGAGATCGCGCAGCGCCTTGAGCGTATCGAGCAGGCGGTGGTTGTCGCGTTGATGCAAGCCGATGCTCGGCTCGTCAAGAACATAGAGGACGCCGGTGAGCTGGGAGCCGATCTGCGTGGCCAGGCGAATGCGCTGCGCCTCTCCGCCGGCCAAAGTAGCCGACCGCCGGTCGAGCGTCAGGTAGCCCAGCCCGACGTTTTCCATGAACCGCAGCCGGTCGAGAATCTCCTTGACCACCTGCCCGCCGACCTGCCGCTCGTAAGCCGTCCACTTGATCCCCTCCAGGAATCTGCGCGCCTGCTCGACCGACAGCTCGCAATACTGGCTGAGGTTCTTGTTGCGGATCGTCACACCGAGGCTTTCGCGGCGCAGTCGTCCGCCGCCGCATTCCGGACAGGGCGTGTCGGCGAAATAGGCCAGGATCTGCTCGCGAATCATGTCCGAGTCGGTCTCGCGCAACCGGCGGTCGAGATTGGGGATCACGCCCTCGAACTTTATGGTGCGTTCCCAGCGCCCGGCCGCTTTCGTCTCGCCCCGCACGCGAAACTTCTCATTGCCCGCACCGTAAAGAAGAATCTGCTGGTGCTTCTTGGGCAGGCGGCCGAACGGCTTCGTGAGATCAATGCCAAAGTGGCGCGCGACCGCCCGCACCATATATTGCGTCCACGACGTCTCGCTGCGCTCGCCGATTTCGCCCCTGCCAAACACGCCCGCCCACGGCACGATCGCGCCTTCCTCGACGCTGAGCGAGGGATCGGGCACAACCAGCCGCTCGTCAATCTCGGGCAGCGTGCCGAGGCCGTTGCATTTCGGGCAGGCCCCATAGGGACTGTTGAACGAGAAACTTCGCGGCGTCAGCTCGTCGAGCGAAATCTGGCAGTCGGGACAGGCAAACTGTTCGCTGAACATCTGTCGTCGCGGCGCCGCTCCTCTCGCCCCCTTGCCCTCGCCCTCTGCTTCCTCGACCACCAGCAACCCTTCGGCCTTGCGCAACGCGATCTCCACCGAGTCGGTGAGGCGCGACTGGATCGCCGGGCCGACCACGAGCCGGTCTATCACGATCTCGATCGTATGCTTGAGGCGCTTGTTGAGTTTCGGCGGCTCTTCGAGGGCGACCATCTTGCCGTCCACGCGCGCCCGCACAAACCCGTCGCGCGCCGCCTGGTCGAGAATCTGCCTGTGCTCGCCCTTCCGCCCGCGAATGACCGGCGCAAGAATGAGGATCCGCGTTCCCTCCGGCCACGACTCGATCTGGTCCACGATCTGCTGAACGGTCTGGCGCGCAATCGGCTTGCCACACTGCGGGCAATGCGGCTCGCCGAGGTTGGCGTAGAGGACGCGCAGATAGTCGTAGAGTTCGGTCACGGTGCCAACGGTCGAGCGCGGGTTGCGGCTCACCGATTTCTGCTCGATCGAGATGGCGGGGCTCAGGCCCGTGATCTGCTCGACGTGGGGCTTCTGGAGCTGGTCGAGGAACTGCCGCGCGTAGGACGACAGG